>JACCDU010695140.1_pt1 | contig 43484 bp, 26 predicted proteins | sample 7446081 | NCBI WGS metagenome assembly JACCDU01 (sample SAMN15323447, study PRJNA562643) | freshwater metagenome | isolation source: river surface water | place: USA:Blue River Watershed | collected 2017-08-17
CATCGGCTGCTGGCAGACCTGGCACTGCATCGGCAGCGCGCGGTTGTACCAGCGCTGTCCGGATGCCTCGCGCTGCGCGTGGTACGCGAGGCGAGGGCGGTACCAGCGGTCGAATGTGTCCGGGTATTTGCGGTCGAGCCAGTCCAGCTCATCGGTCTCCGGCACCCAGGTGTGGAAGGCGACTGCCTGGCCATAGCCATAGAACGCATTCCACGCCTGATGGCTCAGGTGGTTCTTCGCATCGCAGGCTTGCTGCCAGCCGGCCGGCTTTTGCAGGCCATACGGCGCGAGCTCGGCGAACAGCTCATTGACCGGCGCTTCGACGAATTCATCCCAGGCTTCGCGGAAGCTGGCGATGCGCTTGGGCAGCATGTAATCCTGCAGCATCGCGACCAGCGGCATCAGGCGGAACGAGCGCCAGAACCACTTGTCGACCCAGCGCTGCACGATGGGCGCATTGGCCGGGTCTTGTTGCAGCAGGAATTTGACGGCGGCGATGCCCAGCGCCTTGTGGCGCGCGGTATCGGCATGGGCAGAGAAACTGGCCGGCACCAGCGACAGGTCGCCGTTATGGGCGGCGGCGCTCATCGCCGGCACGAACAGGGTGTCGGACAGCAGGCTGTCGAAACCGAAGCTGATCGCGACCAGCAGTTCGAACGGGCCGGCCGTCGCGGCATCTTCCGCAAAGCTCTTCGCCGGCGCCAGGTACCAGGCGTGCTCGTGCCAGCGCGGCGTGTCGTGCATGCCATTGAAATACTTGTTGTAGACCGACGCCGCATGCACCTCGAGTTGCGAGTGGCGCAGTTCTTCCGACGACTGCAGCAGCGCCGCGATGCGCAGCGCATCGCCCGGCATGTTGCGCGCAGCGACCGCGAACGCGCGGTGCAGCGTGTACTTCATCGGCGAGAAGGCCTGCAGCACCAGCTTCACCGCATTCACATAGCGCGCGTCGGACACGCCGATCTGGCCATTGTTCTGTGCGAACGCATCCATCACCGCGTACAGGCGACGTTCTTTCTCGCCTTGCTGGCGCCACCAGACGTCGAGCGTCATGTGGAATGGGTCTTCCCATTGTTCCCAGTCATGGACCCGGATACCCTCGTAACGTGCATACGGGTAGACCTTGTCCATGGTCTGGTAGGTGGTGTCCCAGTGGAGGTCATGCGACATCGCTGCATAGCGTGCGGCGATGTCCGGCTTCTTTTTCTCGACTCGCTTGTCCATGGATGGCTCGCGTGAGGTGGCTTCAGTGCGGAACAGGGGTGACGGCAGTGTTGGCTGAAATCAGTGCTTCCAGCTCAGCACGAACTCGTCATCATCCTCGTCGAGGTTGCCCGACAGCGTGACCAGGTTGATCTGCAGCTCTTGCAGGTCATAGCGGCGGCCGATGATTTCCTCGACCGTTTCGCGCTTGATCACCAGCCGGTTCGGTGCATCGATCTTCACCAGTCCGGGTGAATAGACAACTTGCGCGTCCGGATTGTCGGCGACGATCGCATCGACCAGCGGGCGCGATTCCTCGTTGGCCTGAAACGCGATGAATACGTTGGACATGTGTCTTCCCCCTCGGTGTTATGTTTGTTGGTGTCGTGTTTCAGCTGTCGGCGATCAGAGCGTCACGCCCAGTTTCGCGACGCGTGCATCGAAGGTCGCGCGCACGCCGGCCAGGGCTTGCTGGCCTTCGGCGCCGAGTGCGATCTCGGCCACCGGCGCCAGTGCTGCCTGCACGCGGTCGCCCCAGGTCTTGACCCAGCCGCTGACGATCTGCTTGTTCTCTTCCGATTCCGCCACGGTGGCCTTCACGACCGCATCGACCCAGCGTGCGCATTCGTCATGCCACTCGGGCATGAAGGAGGTCAGCATCGCCACTGCGGTGCCACCCTTGATGGTCAGGTGCTCGTCGATGTAGGAGCCGTAAATCAGCGGGTACAGCATGCCGTCGATGCACAGGTTCTGCGCGACGAACATTTCCATCGGATCTTTCATCACCAGCGTGTCTTCGACCAGCCGGCGCAGCACTTGCCAGCGCGGGTCACCCAGCCAGTCGTTCTTGCCGGCGTCGAGCACGCCCGGCTCATCGACCGCGAGGCCGAAGCGGGTCAGGTACTGCGCGATGCCGAGATGGTCCATCGCATGGAAGTTGCATGCCGCGGTGATCGCGGTGCCATAGCCATACGCGCAGATGAAGGTGTTGTTCATGTTGCCGGCCCAGGCCACATGGCGCAGCGGCATCAGCACCTGGCAGGCGCTGGCACGCACTTCATCGCTCATGCGAGCCAGCAGGCCACGCGAATCGACGAACTGATAGTTCGCCTCGACCGCCTCATGCTGACGCGCGCGGGTGATGGTCCAGTTCGCGTAGTAGTACTGACGCGGATCCTTCAGCACATACCAGTCGGCCAGCTTGACCGCCGAGCGCGATGCATCGAACAGTTCGTATTGCGGATCCCAGGTCGGACGGTAGTGGAAGTTCTGCGTGGGCTGCATGCCCAGCGTTGCTTCCTGATAGCGGGTGGCCGGCTTGTCGCCTCCGATGTGCTGCGCAACGCGGGTAAAGGTATTGCGCGCGGGTTTGATTTCCTTGGCCTGCAGGTCAATGCTCGTCATGATGGTCTCCCAGCTTGTCCCCCACGGCTTCGGTGAGGAATTCGACGTTGTTTTTGGAACAGAAAGCGTTGAATTCGGGTTCGGGCAGCGTGAGCTCGACGCTCATGTCGGGCCAGCCGACCGAGAACTCGAATTCCACAAAGCCGTTTGGCCGACGGGCGGTGATACGCACATAACGACGGGCCAGCGTGGCCTCATCGGTGTTGATCGCATCGATCGCGCTCTGGACCGGTCCGGGCAGGCCGGGGCCGGTGGGGGCGTTGGATGAATTGCTCATTTTTGGCAATTATTGATTTATAACAAGTTATACTGTATCCGCATGACTCCAATGCAATCGGCGTGCCAGTCCCCCGATTTCATTTTGGGAATATCGATAAAAGCCTGATGAATTCTAGGATTTTGCACAGGCAAGCCTTCTTCACATCACAGCAGCGCCTTTGCGCATTGCAACAAAAATCCTCGCTTATCGGTCATTTTTTGATCAAATGATCAAACTGCTTGAAAAGGATTTCACGAAATGGTGAAATCCATGCGAAGGCTTGAAAATCATCAAGCTTTCCTAAAGCGCGAAAATTATCGATAATTTGCCCCATGCCTACCGATACCCTGCCGCCGCTGCCACCGCTGCCTTCGGACGCCGATTTGCGCCGGCTGGTCCATTTCTCGGCCGGCGATGGCCGTATCTGGTTGGCTGGCCATCGCATGGTGCTGCTGCATGCGGAGGCGCTGGGCGCGTTCCGGCGCGAACTGATGCAGACCATCGGCCCGATGCAGACCCGCCGCGTGCTCAAACGCGCCGGCTATGCGGCCGGCATGCGCGACGCGGCGCTGGCGCGCCAGGTGCGGCCGACCGCCACCCCATGGGAACAGTTTGCGGTCGGCCCGCAGCTGCACATGCTGGAAGGCGCGGTGCAGGTCACGCCCGAGGACTGCCATTTCGATGTCGAGGCCGGCACTTATCACGGACGTTTCCGCTGGGACCAGTCATGGGAAGTCGAGACCCATGTGCGCGCGTTCGGCCCGCAGGATGAGCCGGTGTGCTGGATGCTGCTGGGTTACGCATCCGGCTATACCACCGCATTCATGGGCCACCAGATTCTGTACAAGGAAGTGCAGTGCGCCGCCTGCGGTCATGACCATTGCATGATCGAAGGCCGGCCGGTGAATGACTGGCCCGATGCCGAGCAGATGAAGGCCGACTATGAGGAAGACTCGCTGCTGGTACGGCTGGAAGACCTGCAGGCCGAGATCGACAGCCTGCGCACCTCGCTGCAGCCGAGCGACGACCTTGGTGAACTGATCGGACGCTCCAAGGCGTTCCAGCAGGCGATCGACATGCTGCGCAAGGCGGCATCGACGCAGGTGACCGTGATGCTGACCGGCGAGACCGGCGTCGGCAAGGAGCGCTTTGCGCGCACGCTGCACAAGATGAGCGCGCGCGCCGACAAGCCTTTCGTCGCGGTCAATTGCGCAGCGCTGCCGCATGAACTGATCGAGAGTGAATTGTTCGGCGCCGAGAAGGGCGCGTTCACCGGCGCCGGCACGGCGCGACCCGGACGCTTCGAGCGCGCCGATGGCGGCACGCTGTTCCTTGATGAACTCGGAGAATTACCGCTGGCGGCGCAGGCGAAGCTGCTGCGCGTATTGCAGATGGGCGAGGTCGAGCGGCTGGGCTCGACCAGCTACCGCAAGGTCGATGTGCGCGTGGTGGCGGCGACCAATGTGGATCTGGAAGCGGCGGTCGAGGCCGGCCGCTTCCGGCGCGACCTGATGTATCGCCTCAACGTTTATCCGATCAATATTCCGCCCCTGCGCGAGCGGGTCGAAGATATCGAGCCGCTCGCAAATCATTTGCTCAAGCAGTTCATGGCTCAGCACAACAAGCGCGTGGCCGGCATCACCGACCGCGCGATGGACGCGATGCGCCGCTATCGCTGGCCGGGCAATGTGCGCGAACTCGAAAACATGATCGAGCGTGGTCTGATCGTGACCTCGGCCGGGCAGATGGTCGATGTCGGTGACCTGTTCGCGATGCCGACCGGGCCGGCGGCGGTGACGGTGGGTGAGAGCGGCGATTTGCAGCAGAGCCTGCCGTCGGACATGGACTCGCTGTTCGACGACCTGCAACGGCGTGGCCTCAGCCTGGATGCGCTTGAAGATTGCCTGATTCGTGAAGCGGTATCGCGCGCCGGCGGCAATCTGTCCGCGGCAGCGCGTTCACTCGGCATGACACGCCCGCAGCTCAGCTACCGGCTGCAGAAGGCGCGCGAGCGCTGAGCCCGCGTGCTGCCCGGTCACGACAACGACACCCGATCAACGACATCCGATAACGAGGCCAGCCATGGCAAAAAAATCCTTTGTTCGCTCCGTGGATGCCGACACCCGTCCGGGTGATGCCGGCGCGCGCACACTGATCGAGCATACCTATCTGCAGCTGCGCGAGGACGTGCTGACGGGACGACTGGCGCCCGGCGAAAAGCTGGTCATCGAAAGACTGAAAGACCGCTACTCGGTGGGTGCCGGCACACTGCGTGAAGCGATCTCGCGACTGGTCAGCGAAGCAATGATCAGCGCCGAGGGACAGCGCGGCTTCACCGTCACGCCGATCAGTCTTGATGACCTGGTGGATGTGACCCAGGTGCGCGTCGGGCTGGAGACCGAGGCGCTGCGCGCATCGATACGCAAGGGTGATGATTTCTGGCGCAACCGCTTGCGCATTGCATTCGAACGCATGTCGGCGCTGGAACAGCCGCTGCAGCCGGAGAACGTGCCCGCGTGGGAGGCTGCAAATGCGGAATTCCATGAAGCCTTGCTGTCAGCCTGCGGTTCGCAATGGACGCTGCGCATGATCCGGCAACTGACTCAGCACTGCGAACGCTATCGCCGCTATGTGATCGGCATGAAGTCCGGTCGCGACGTGCACAGCGAACACCAGATGATTTACGACAGCGCGATGGCGGGCAACGAGGCGCGTGCGGCCCTCGCGCTGGAAGCGCACATCCGTGAAACCACCGAGCTGATCAAGCGCGGCATCGAGCTAGGCGCGCTGCCGCTCGGTCAATGACGTGGTCTTCTCCTCAACCTGAACCAGCAGATCAACATGAGCGACATGAGCCACACGAATAATGTGAACAACGCCGCAACCAGTCCCGAGATCGGCCGCAGCATCAATGCCGGCGGCATCCGCGTCAATTATCACGACCATGGCAGCGGCTTCCCGGTACTGATGATCCACGGCTCCGGTCCCGGCGTGTCCGCCTATGTGAACTGGCGCCTGGTGATGCCGGAACTGGCGAAGCAGCGCCGCGTATTGGCACCCGACATGGTGGGCTTCGGTTTCACCGAGCGTCCGGCCGGCATCACCTACAACATGGATACCTGGGTGAAGCAGGCGATCGATTTTGCCGACGCGCTCGGTCTCGAGCAGTTCGACCTGGTCGGCAACTCGTTTGGTGGTGCGCTGTCGCTGGCGCTGACGATACGTCATCCGCAGCGCGTGCGCCGACTGGTGCTGATGGGGGCTGCCGGTGTGTCGTTCCCGATCACCGATGCGCTGGATGCGGTGTGGGGTTATGAGCCGTCATTCGAGAACATGCGCCGCATCATGGACCTGTTCGCGTATGACCGCGGCCTCGTGAACGACCAGCTCGCGCAACTGCGCTATGAAGCCAGTGCACGCCCGGGTTTTCATGAAAGCTATGCGGCGATGTTCCCAGCGCCACGCCAGCGCTGGGTCGATGCGCTGGCCAGGCCCGAGGCCGACATCGCCGGCATCGACAAGGAAACGCTGATCGTGCATGGCCGCGACGACAAGGTGATCCCGCTGGCGAACTCACTGCGCCTGTCACAACTAATCTCGCGCTCGCAACTGCATGTGTACGGCCGTTGCGGTCACTGGACCCAGATCGAGCACGCAGCGCGCTTTGCGCAGCTGGTGGTGAACTTCCTGTCGGAAGCGGATCAGACTTGAGCGCGGAGCCGAGGGTTCGTGCATCTGCATCGATTGTGGAGACCGAGATACCAGGTCGTGAAACGATGCAAGCAAGCTGACTTGATTTCTGCGGCCTAAAGGCCTGCCTTCTCATGCCGATTCATCCGAGGGTGAATAGGAGCATGAATTGATACGACAGGTCGTCCGGGACTACACGCCGATAGCGGAATTTCAATCATCCGGTTTCAAGGCGCTGGGTGATTCGGCTTCCCCCAAGGGGATGGTGTTCCATATCCTGCCGGACAATACCGGGCCGGTAGAGGTGCTGGACATCGGCTTTGGCGCGGGTCGACTTGGGGAACACATCAAAGCCAATCCCGAGACCCGTCACTGGTCGGTCGACGGTATCGACGGCTGGGCTGCCAATTGTGAAAACAAGGACTTGATTGATCGCGGCATTTATCGCCATATCTGGCACGGACTGGCGCAAGATTTGCCCTCGGATCAGTTGCGGCGCTACCGGGTGCTATGCCTGCTGGACGTGATCGAGCATCTCAACGCGGATACTGCCCGTTGGTTGTTGCGCACCCTGTTGAGCGGTATGGCGGATGACGCCTACCTGTTCATCAGCACGCCGCTATGGTTTTATCCTCAGGAGCAGCATCAGGCGGGAGACCTCGAAGAACACCTGATTGGTGTGCCCGCATCCTCGATGATGGTGCTGATGCCGCACATGTATTCTGTCAGTCATCCATTGATCGGTGGTTTTGTGCTCGGCAAGCGCAGCCTGGATTTCATCGAGTTTTTTCAGCCCACGTCAGACAAAAGCTTCTCTTATGAAAAAGGCATGAAGATCGTGGATGCGATCCGCATGCAGCATCAACCTGGTGTGGTGTACAAGCTAGGCTGACAGCGTGTGCCTGGACGTCCTCGATCAAGGGCACAAACAACAATGCCGGCATCGCCGGCATTGTTGTTGAGCACCTCCCTCAGGCAATCCTGAAGATCCGCCATCCTTCGCGGCTCTTGCGAAGTGAGAACTTCAGTGCGCCACCGCGACGCTTGGAGAACTGGATGGCCGCGACGCGGGCGCTTTCTGCTTGTTTGAAATCCTGGATCAGAATGCTGTCACCCACGAACATCGCTTCGAAAGGGTAGGACATCCGCTCGGTATAGCGGGTTTCAGTCGATTCCTTTTCTATCATGAACATGGTTTGCCTCCGATCACTGCACACCGTTGTAGTCGGATAGCGGGCGGCAAACTTTAGCCGGCAACAACGACAGATCGACCGCATGAATTGCGGAATTACGTTCAATTTTTTCCTTTTCTCTCAAGTTTTCCCGAATTCTGCCGAACAGCAGTCTGGGGAGAATGTGTGCCCCCTCATGTCGCAGTCTTCCTGGCCTCCTGAACCTGGAATCACGGCAAAACGTTACGGACATTACTTTCAAGAAGGCAACTTTTCGTATTGAGCCTGCGGTATAAATTCCGCAAGGCTTGGAATGGGTCATTGCATCCTGAGGCGCCGTAATGGCTTGAAGTCTGTCGATCTCCGGCAGCGAGCCATACGGCGGAAATCCATGGAAAGCGCAACGTTTAGACTGGACTGACACGTGTCGATCTCTACAAAATCTGTCTCTGCATGGACGTCGAAGGATGTCGCGGCACTGGTGGCGTCCGATCTCGCCACGCTGACCACACTCCAGTTGGATGGCCTGACCACTCGGAACATCGGCGGCTTGTCGGCAACTGTGCTCGCGGCGATGAACTCCAGGCAAGTTGCGGCGCTAGGCGTCGATGCGCGCGTGCTTTCTGCGTCTGCTCTTGCGGCATTAACCTCGGCGAATGCGGCTGGTCTGGCTACATCTGCCATCCAGGCTTTCACTTCGGTGCAAGTAGCCGCGCTGGGAACGGACGTCAGAGGACTGTCGGATGCCGGGCTCACCGCGCTGACAACACAAAACATCAGTGGCATCTCCGCGCTGGCGCTGGCTGCGATGAACTCCCGTCAGATTGCTGCGCTCGGATCCGATGCTCGGTCTCTAACCAGTGCCAGCCTGGCTGCGCTGACGACCACGAACATTGTTGGGCTGGACACAGGTGCTATCACTGCGTTGAACTCCAAACAGGTTGGGGCATTGGCCAAGCTGGCGGCGTCGCTCGACACGTCCCAGCTTGCAGCACTGACGACGCAGAACATCGGCGGGTTGGGTATCACGGCGATTGCAGCGTTGAGTTCCAGTCAGGTTGAAGCGCTGGGGATGGATGCTCGCGCGCTGACTGCTGCGCAGATCACTGCGCTGACCACAGCCAATGTTAACGGGTTGGAATCAGCCACCGTTGCGGCGCTGACCAGTGCACAAATTGCCGCGATTGGCACGGACGCTACCGCGCTCGGCACCGACAAGCTCGCAGCGCTGACCACACTCAATATCGTCGGTCTGACCGCAGCAGCGGTGGCGAAAATGACGTCATCGCAAATCGCGGCGCTAGGTGATGATGCGGCCTCGCTGGCTGGAACCGGACTGGATGCGCTGACCAGCACGAACATCATGGGGCTCGGTACATCTGCGATGTCTGCGTTCAGCTCGACCAAGGTTGCGCTGCTTGCTGCCGACGCGCGCTACCTGGGCACGACCAATCTTGAAGCCCTTACGACGGCAAATATCTTCGGACTGACCGCAGCAGCAATCTCCGCCATGTCGTCCGCAGACATCGCCGCACTAGGCGATGATGCGAGTGCGCTCGATACTGCTGACTTTGCGGCATTAACGACTGCCAACATTACGGGCCTGACCACTGGCGCCATCGCGGCGCTTACTGCAGCGCAGATGGCTGCAATCGGAGCCGATGCGAGCAGCTTCAGCACCGACCAGCTGGCCGCAATGACGACGGCAAACGTGTCCGGGCTCTCGCTGTCTGCAATGGCGGCAATGAGTGATGACCAGGTTGATGCTCTTGGCGCGGATGCTAGTGTTTTGACGACATCGGCACTCGCCGCACTGACTTTGTACAACACGGTTGGTTTGTCATCCGCTGCAATTGCCAGCATGACTTCATCACAGATTGCGGCACTCGGCAGTGATGGTGGTGCCTTGAGCACGGCGGCACTTTCCGCGCTGACGACGACAAACATCCAGGGTCTCACAACAGCCGCGATTGCGGTGCTCAGCTCCGAGCAGGTGCAGGCATTGGGAGCGGATGCGGCTTCGCTCGGAACAGCTGCCCTCGGTGCGCTGACCAGCGCTAATATTCGCGGTCTGGCCACATCGGCGGTGACGTTGATGAGCAGCGATCAGATCGCGGCGCTGGGCGTCGATGGTGCGCACATGGGCACGGACAGTCTTGCGGCGCTGACCTCCGACAATATCCGTGGGCTGACCGTCGGCATGCTCTCTGCCCTGAGTTCCGACAGTGTCGCAGCCTTGGGCAAGAGCGCGCTCCTGCTTGGGACCAGCCAACTGGTCGCGCTGACTTCGGCGAATATCCGCGGACTGGATACCAGCTCGGTCGCCGCGATGAGCACGCTGCAAGTCAATGCACTCGGTGATGATGCGCGTGGTCTGTCCACTGCAGCAATCGATGCACTGACCACGGCGAACATTATTGGACTGACCTCGGGCGCTGTCGCGGCGATGAGTTCCGACCAGATTGCTGCTGTCGGTGCCGATGCGGCAGAAGTCGGTACGGCGTTCCTTGCGGCATTGACCAGCGTCAACGTCAGCGGCCTGACGACGGCGGCACTTGCAGCCATGAGCAGTGCGCAGCTTGCGGCGCTCGGCGTATCTGCAAAGGGCATGGCGACCGGTGATCTTGCTGCGCTCAACAGCAAGAATGTGGCAGGCCTCGCCAGCAGTGCCGTCGCGGCCATGACATCAAACCAGATCGCGGCGCTTGACAGCGTCGCTGCAGACCTCAGCACCAGTGCGCTGGCCGCGCTGACTGTCACCAACATTATTGGCCTGACGACTGCAGCTCTCCGTGCGATGGAGTCTGATCAGGTAGCGGCGCTCGGCGCGGACCTTGCAAGGCTGGATACCAGGGCGCTGAGCGCGCTGACTTCGGATAATCTGTATGGCCTGTCGTCTGATGCTGCGATTGCGCTCACATCGCAACAGTTGGCAGCCTTTGCGCAAAGCGCCGCTGGCTTGTCCACCGCCGCGCTTGCAGCGCTCACGACGCGAAATCTTTCGGGCTTCGGTAGTGCAGCCGTGGCCGCCCTCACCAGCGACCAGGTCAATGCGTTGGGCAGTGATATCACCGGTCTCTCGTCAGCCGCACTGGCGGCCCTCAATTCCGTCAACATCGCAGGCCTCGCATCGGACGCCGTGAGCGCGATGAGCAGGACGCAGGTCGAGTCTCTCGGCGATAGCGTCATCGGCATGACGACCGACGGACTGGCTGCGCTCACTGCGGCCAACATCAGTGGTTTGACGACCCGGGTCGTCAGCCTCATGAGTTCGGATCAAATTGCTGCGCTCGGTGCTGATGCAGTCGGCTTGGGCAGTGACGATCTGGCCGCCTTGACCAGCGTGAATATTGATGGTCTGACGACGACCGCAGTGCAAGGTCTGTACTCCGAGCAGGTGGCTGCGCTTGGTGAAGACCTTGCGGCATTCGGCAGCGATAATCTGGATGCACTGACCTCGGTCAATATCCGCGGTCTGGTGACAGCAGCAGTCGCCGCGATGAATTCAGACCAGGTCGCGGCACTTGGTGCAGATGCGGCCAAATTGACGACAGCGGCGCTGGAAGCGCTCACGACCGACAATATCGTGGGGCTCGCGACGGCGGCAGTTGCCGGCCTCGGCTCCGACCAGGTGGCGGCGCTGGGGGCGGACGCCTCGGCGCTTGGCACTGCTCAATTGTCCGCGCTGACGACGGCGAATATTCGTGGCTTCGGTGCCGATGTGGCCGATGCGCTCAGCTCGGCGCAGGTAGCGGCGCTGGGCAGCGATGCGAGTGGCATGACCAGCGCGGCACTGGCTGCGCTGAACAGCGCAAACATCACTGGACTGACAACAGCTGCCATCGCTGCACTGCGATCGGATCAGGTCGCAGCGCTGGGTGAGGATGCGGCAGCCCTCGGGTCGAATTCACTGACAGCATTGACTTCGGAAAACATCCGGGGCATGTCTTCGTCTGCGCTCGCAGCGATGAGTTCGGACCAGATTGCGGCGCTGGCCGCAGATGCCCGTGGGCTGGGCACCGCAGGCCTTGCCGGACTTACCACCGATAACGTCACTGGCCTCACGACCAGCGCGCTGACAGCGCTGAGGTCGGACCAGGTGGCTGCGCTGGGCGAGGACGCGTCGGTGCTGTCCACCGCGGCAGTGGCTGCTTTGTCGTCGGCAGGACTGCGCGGGCTCGCCACTGCAGCGCTGGCCGCGATGAACTCGGACCAGGTCGCCGCAATGGGGACGGCGGCGGTTGCGCTCAGCTCGGCCCAGCTTGCTGCGCTGACCAGCATCAATGTCGCCGGATTGACGACAGCGGCCCTTGCCGCGCTCAGTTCGGATCAGGTGAGTGCGCTAAATGGCGATGCTGCGGGACTCGGTACCGCCGGACTGGCGGCGCTGACCTCGGCCAACATCAAGGGTCTGGCAACGGCGGCGATCGGCGCGCTCAGCTCGGATCAGGTGGCGGCGCTGGGAAGCGATACTGCCGCGCTCAACTCGCAGCAGTTCGCCGCGTTGACGACGGCCAACATGCAGGGACTGGACGCCACCGCCGTTGGTAATTTCAATTCGGCGCAGATCGCGGCGTTGGGTAGCGATGCCAGCGGACTCTCGACTGCTGCACTGGCTGCGCTGACCACACTCAATGTGAAGGGCCTGACGACAGGTGCGCTTGCCGCATTCGATTCGTTGCAAGTTGCCGCGCTCGGTAACGACGCCAGTGGCCTGACCACGGCGCAGCTGGCTGCGATGACTGATGCCAACGCGGCGGGACTGACCACCGGCGCCGTCAGCCGGCTTGGATCGGATCAGGTGGCGGCATTGGGTTCGGATGCCATTGGCCTGTCTTCAGTCGCGCTCGCTGCGCTGACCAGCGTCAACATCAAAGGTCTGACCGCCGCTGCCATCGCGGCAATGGGCACGGCACAAATCAATGCGCTTGAGGGCGATGCTTCGGCACTCACGACCGCACAGCTGGCAGCGCTTACGGATGCCAATATCCTTGGCCTTGCGACCAATGCCCTTGCTGGTATGAGTTCTGCGCAAGTGGCGGCACTCGGCGCTGACGTGATTGGTATGTCCACCGATGGCCTTGCTGCACTGACGACGTTGAACATCCGTGGCCTGACCGTGTCTGCGATGGCGGCGATGAGTTCGGACCAGGTCAGCGCGCTGGGTACCGACTCGATGTCGCTGCTGACGTCACAAATCAGTGCGCTGACCACGGCGAACGTAGTCGGCTTGTCGAGCACAACGCTCGCCGGTCTCAGCTCAGACCAGGTGGCTGCTCTGGGCACCGACGCGGCAGAATTCGGCACTGCGCAGATTGCCGCGCTGACGACGGCCAATGCACGAGGCCTGACAGCGGCTGCGCTCTCGGCATTCCGCTCCGATCAGGTTGGGGCGCTCGCGACCGATGCAATTGCGCTTTCGTCGCAGCAGCTTGCCGGACTGACGACAGCCAATGTGGTCAGCCTGGCGTCGGCCGCTCTGTCGGCAATGTCCTCCGACCAGATTGCCGGTATCGGCGCCGATGCATCGGCGTTCGGCACCGCGCAGCTGGCAGCGCTTGGCACTGGCAATATCAAGGGCCTTGCAGCGGCTGCAATCAGTGCGTTCGATTCGGCGCAGGTCAACGCGCTTGGTACCAGCGCGAGCGCACTGGGCACCGCTCAACTGGCGGGTCTGACCAGCGCGAACATTGTCGGGCTTGATACGGGTGTGCTTGCCGCGGTCAATTCGTCGCAAGTGGCGGCCCTCGGCACAGCCGCGGGCTCCATGAGTACGGCGCAACTGGCAGCGCTCACCAGCAGTAATGCCGCAGGACTGACGACGGCGGCACTGGCCGCCATTACAACCTCGAACGTCGCTGGTCTCAGCGGCGTGGTCAGCGCAGCGTTGAGCTCGGCTCAGGTGGCTGCATTGGAACTGGATGCGGCAAGCCTCGGCACTGCTGCGCTGGATGCGCTCACGTCGTCCAACATCAAAGGCCTGGCGACGGGCGCACTCGATGCGTTCAGCACGGCACAAGTGGCGGCACTCGGGGCCGATGCGGCCTCGTTGAGCACCGCTCAGCTGGCAGCGCTGACAGACACGAATATTTCAGGCCTGACGACAGCCGCTATCGCGGCCATGAGCAGTGCGCAGGTCGGCGCGCTCGGTTCGGATGCCTACGCGCTCGATACGAGCGACCTGACGGCGCTGACCTCGGTCAATATCCTCGGGCTGGCGACGGCTTCGCTCGCTGCAATGGCATCGGACCAGGTGGCCGCGCTCGGATCCGACGCATCGGCGCTGGGCACGGGCCAACTGGCAGCGCTCACAACGGCGAATGTCACCGGCCTTGCATCGACATCGATGGCAGCAATGAGCTCCGCACAAATCGCTGCGCTGGACACGGACCTCACTGAGCTCGGTTCTGCGCAGCTGGATGCATTGTCGACCGCGGGTATCAAGGGAATCACTGTCAACGCGATGGCTGCGCTTCGCTCCGATCAGGTCAGCGCACTGGGTGCAGACGCGTCGGCATTGTCCACTGCGCAGGTCGATGCGCTCACCACCGGCAACATCGTTGGTCTGGCCACTGCGGCATTGGAAGCATTCAGCTCTGCACAAGTGGCGGCGCTCGGGTCGGATGCCAGCGAAATCGGCACTGCCGGACTGGCGGCCCTGACGACCGTAAACATCGCTGGCCTGTCGAACACGGCCATGGCATCGATGAACTCGGCCCAGATCGCGGCCTTGGGTTCGGATGCGTCGGCGCTCGTCAATGCGCAGTTGACAGCACTGACCACCGATAACATCGCAGGCTTGGCGACGTCGTCGCTCGCTGCGATGAACTCCGCGCAGGTTTCCGCGCTGGGCAGCGACGCTTCCGTGCTGGGCACAGGGGCGCTGGCAGCACTCAATACGCTCAACATTACAGGCCTGACAGCGGGTGCAATCGCAGCCATGACATCGGCACAGATTGCTGCCATGGGCGCAGATGCTGCTGTGATGAGCGTGTCCCAATTGGCCGCGCTCAATGCAGATAACATCGTCGGTCTGTCGACCGCGACGCTCGCAGCGCTGAGCACCGCCCAGGTCGCCGCGCTGGACGCGGATGCTGGCAGCATGAGCAGCGTACAACTGGCAGCGCTCTCAAGTGCCAATGCAGCGGGCCTGGCGACCGGTGCACTGGCGGCGCTCACCAGCAACAACATTGCGGGACTGTCGAGCATCGCCATTCCGATGCTGACGTCCGACCAGATTGCGGCGCTGGACCTGGTGGCATCCAGTTTTGGTACCGCGCAGCTGGCGGCGCTCAACACCGCCAACATCAGCGGTTTGACCACGGGCGCGATCGCCGCACTGGGTTCGGCCCAGATCGCTGCACTGGGCAGTGATGCCAGTGCAATCGGCACCGCCGGCCTTGTTGCGCTTTCGTCCGACAGCGTGACCGGGCTGGCGACTGCAGCGCTCGCCGCGATGACATCGGACCAGATTGACGCCATTGGTGCCGATGCTGCGGTGCTGGGAACCGCAGCACTGGCGGCGCTGACAACGGCAAACATCGGTGGCCTGGCCAGCGACGCCTTGGCCGCCATGTCGTCCGCGCAGGTGGCTGCACTGGGCAACGACGCATACGCGCTTGACACCACGGACCTTGAAGCGCTGACATCGACCAATATTGCCGGCCTCAGCACAGCGGCGCTGTCCCAGCTCGGCAGTGCGCAGCTGACGGCGCTTGGCAATGATGCATTGGCCCTCGGTACTGCACAACTGGCGGCACTGACCACGATCAGTGTGAGTGGTCTCGCGACCGGTGCGCTGGCAGCATTCAGTTCTGGCCAGATCGGCGCGCTCGGTGACGACCTGGTCGTCGCCAGTACCGATCAGCTCACCGCACTGACCTCGGACAATGTCGCTGGTCTGACCACCAATGCGGTTGCACGCATGAGCTCGGGTCAGATCGCCGCTCTTGGCACGGACGCCGGCGTGCTTGGCACTGGTGCGCTCGATGCGCTGACGACGCTGAACATCAGTGGTCTCGATGTCGATGTGATTGCTGCGCTGGACTCGGCGAGCATTGCTGCGCTGGGCAGTGACGCGCGTGCGTTGTCCAACTCGCAGCTGGCAGCGCTGACAACCGACAATCTCGCCGGCCTCGTCACGGCTGCCGTGGTGGCCATGACGTCGGCGCAGGTCGCCGCACTCGGCAGTGATGCTTCCGCGATGAATAGTGCGCAGCTGTCTGCGTTGACCTCCGTCAACGTGAGCGGTCTGGTGACTGCGGTGATCGCGTCGCTGACGACCAGCCAGCTGTCTGCACTGGATGCCGACGCGTCGTCGCTGTCGACATCGCAACTGGCTGCACTTGATTCGTCCAATATCACGGGCCTCGCCACATCGGCACTCGCGGCAATGACGTCATCGCAGATCGCGGCACTCGGGCTGTCGGCGGCTGCGCTGGGTACGGCCCAGCTGGCTGCACTGACGTCGGCCAATGTGCTTGGCCTGACCACCGGCACCCTCGGTCTGCTGTCTGACACACAAGTGACCGCGCTTGGCTCCGATGCCTCGGCCATGGACGCAACACAGTTGGCGGCGCTGACCACAGCCAACGTGAGCGGCTTGACCACGCTGTCGGTCGCGGCAATGACCTCGGCCCAGATTGCGGCGCTGGACATCGATGCGCTGCTGCTGGGCACGGGCCAGCTGGCAGCACTCGGCACGCTGAACATCAAGGGCCTGACCAATGCTGCGGTTGCTGCGCTGCGTTCCGACCAGGTCAATGCGCTTGGTGACGATGCGAAGGCCCTGAGCACGTCGCAACTGGCTGCGCTGACTACCAGCAATGCCGGTGGCCTGTCCACCAGCGTGATGGTCGCGCTCAGCTCGGACCAGGTGGCAGCGCTCGATGCGGACATCAATGCCGCATCGACGGCCCACCTCGCGGCGATGACAACGGCAAACATCAAGGGCTTGACGGGGTCTGCGCTGAGTGCAATGAGTTCAGCGCAAGTGACGGCACTGGGCAGCGATGCATCTGCGCTCGGCACCACACAGCTGGCCGCGCTGGTCACGACCAACATGGCCGGCATCCACACCGGCGCCATGGCGGCGCTCTCGTCTGATCAGGTGGCTTCAATCGGCGATGATGCCGTGGCATTGCTGACAGGTCAGCTGGCTGCACTGAATACCGGCAGCGTCAAGGGCCTGACGGTCAACTCGCTGGCTGCGTTCGGCTCCGACCAGGTCGCCGCGCTGGGCGACGATGCCTCCGGACTGAGCACATCACAGTTGGCCGTATTGACGATGGCGAATGTTGTCGGCCTCACCTCGGGTGCAATAGGCGCTATGGGTTCCGGGCAGGTGGCTGCGCTCGGCACGACGGTCGATGAACTCGGCACGGCGCATTTCGCGGCAATGACCACCGCCAATGTGAAGGGCATCACCGCAGCGGCCGTGACGGCAATGTCATCCTCTCAGGTGGCTGCACTGGGTACCGATGCTACCGCGTTGCTGACCGCGCAGCTCGCAGCGCTGACCTCGGCAAATATTGTTGGCCTGACCACCGCGACCGTGGCGGCGCTGAGCTCCGACCAGCTGATTGCGCTCGGTGCTGACGCGGCGGCCTTCGGAACCGGCAACCTGGCCGCGATGACGACCCTGAACATCAAGGGGCTATCGACCGCAGCAATCGCTGCGATGACTTCCGCACAAGTGTCGGCTCTCGGCACCGATGTGTCTGCGTTCACCACGGGCCAGCTGGCTGAGCTGACGTCGATGTCCATCGTCGGCCTGTCCACAGCTGCGATCTCGGCATTCGGCTCGGCGCAAGTGTCGGCACTGGGCGACGATGCCGGTGCATTGTCGTCAGCCCAACTGGCCGCGCTGAACAGCGCCAATGTTACTGGTCTTGGCACCACGGCACTTTCCGCAATCACCAGCAACAGCGTGGCGGGCCTGACTTCCAATGCCACCATTGCGCTCGACTCCGGTCAGCTCGCCGCGCTTGGCCATGTCGCCTCCGGCCTCGGCACCTCGGCACTGGCGGCACTCACATCGGTCAACATCGTCGGCCTCGCAAGCTCGGCAGTCGCTGCGCTCAGCTCGGCCCAGGTGTCGGCGCTGGGCAGCGATGCGCTGGCCATGGGCACGGCGCAGTTGGCTGCTCTGTCGACCCAGAACATCGCTGGCCTTTCCAGTGATGCGATGGTCGTGATGGGCACCGGCCAGGTCAATGCACTGGGTGTGGACGCGTTGGCGCTCGGCACGGCACAACTCGCGGCGCTGACCTCGCAGAATGTGTCCGGCCTCCATACCGATGCAATCGCTGCGTTCAGTTCCGCGCAAGTCTCCGCATTGGGCTCGGATGCCATCGCTTTCGGTACCACTGCGATTGCAGCGCTGACTTCGCAAAACATCGTCGGCTTGTCCAGCGACGCAATCGCCGCGTTCAGTTCCGATCAGGTCAATGCGCTGGGTGACGATGCAGCTGCGCTTGGCACGGCACAATTGGCCGCACTGAGCAGCCAGACGGTGACAGGTCTGACTACAGCGTCCTTGGCTGCACTGTCGACCGGACAAGTCAATGCTATCGGCGCGGATGCGGTCGGACTGGGCTCCGATCAGCTGGCCGCACTGACCACCTTCAATCTGATCGGACTCACGACGGCTGCTGTACAAGCCCTGTCGTCCGACCAGGTCAAGGCGATCGGTGACGACGCACTTGCACTGGGCACCGGACAGCTGGCTGCACTCACTTCGCTGAACATCCAGGGCTTGTCAACCAATGCCATTGCGGGCATGGGCACTGGCGCGATCAATGCGCTCGGCATTGACGCCGCGGGCATGACGACGGCGCAGCTGGCAGCCCTCACTACGCTGAATGTGGTTGGTCTCGCCACGGCGGGCATTGCGGCGATGTCGTCTTCACAGCTTGCTGCGCTCGATACGGATGCCAACCTGATGGGCACCGGCCAGCTGGCCGCGCTGACCTCGCTCAACATCGTCGGCCTCACGGCCGCAGCGGTGACAGCGTTCGCGTCGGCCCAGGTTGAGGCACTGGGCGATGATGCAGTCGCATTCGATGCGACGGCACTCGGCGCGCTGACGACCGCCAACGCCGCTGGACTGACGACCAACACGCTGGCAGCCTTTGGTTCTGCGCAGGTCGCTGCGCTGGGAACAGACCTCACCGCACTGTCGACCGGACAGCTCGCGGCCCTGGCCACCGTTAACATCAAGGGCATCACCGACAGCAGCATCACCGCACTCGGCTCGGATCAGGTGAGGGCCCTGGGAGATGACGCATCGGCGCTCGGCACCTCGGCCATCGCGGCACTGACCACCGCCAACGTGGTTGGCCTGACGACGGCGTCGGTCGCCGCGATGAGTTCCGACCAAGTCGCAGCGATGGATACCGATGCCGCTGAGCTAGGCACCGGCTACATGGCCGCGCTGACCACGGCAAACATCAAGGGACTCACTGCATCGGCCGTTGCTGCGTTGAGCTCGGCGCAGGTCACCGGACTGGGTGCCGATGCGACGGCGATGACCACGGCCCAGCTGGCCGCGCTCACGACGACGAACACGCTTGGCCTGACCACCGCAGCCGTTGCGGCAATGAGTTCGGATCAGATCGCCGCGCTGGATACGGACGCCAGCGTGCTCGGCACCGGCTACATGGCCGCGCTGACGACCGCCAATATCAAGGGACTGACCGCGGCAGCGGTGGCGCTGCTGACCTCCGACCAGGTCGCAGCCTTGGGCACGGACGCCAGCGATCTGACCACCGCGCAGCTGGCCGCGCTGACAACGGCGAACCTCGGTGGCTTGACCAACAATGCCGTCGCCGCGATGACCTCGGCACAGATCGCTTCCTTGGGCAGCGATGCCGCGTCTCTGAGCACCGGTGCACTCGCGGCGCTGACCACGGCGTCGCTGGTTGGCCTTGCAACGGCGGCAATCGCGGCGCTGACGTCGGCACAAGTCAATGGCTTGGGCAGCGATGTGATTGCGATGGATACCTTGCAGCTGTCGGCACTGACGTCGGCGAACATCGCCGGACTCAGCACCGCCGCACTGGCTTCCTACAGCTCCGATCAGGTTGCAGCACTGGGCGCTGATGCAGGCGCGCTCACCTCGTTGCAGTTGTCCGCGCTCACCAGTACCAATGGCACCGGCCTGACGACGGCTGCGGTGGCAGCGCTCACCAGCCTCAACATCGCAGGCATGAGCTCGGCCGTGACACCGCTGCTGAGCTCGGCCCATGTGGCTGCGCTGGGCAGCGTGGCTGCCGGACTGAGCACAGCGGCCATCGACGCGTTGACCACGACCGGCGTCACCGGTCTGACCGCAAGTGCACTGCAGGTGATGAGCTCGGCGCAGATCGGTGCGCTGGGTACAGATGCGGTGGCCATGACGGCGGTGCAGCTGGGCGCACTGACCACCGATAACGTAGCCGGTCTGGTGTCTTCCGTCGTTGGCAGCCTCAGCTCTGACCAGATTGTTGCGCTTGGCAGCGATGCTTCTGCGCTCGACACGGCGGACTTGACGGCGCTTACCACGCAGAACATCAATGGCCTTGCTACGGATGCGATTGCGGCATTCAGCTCGAAACAGGTGTCTGCATTGGGCACCGATGTCGAGGCCTTTGCGACCCTGTCATTCGCTGCGCTTAACACCGGCAACATCAACGGCCTGACCACTGCCGCTGTCAATGCTCTCAGTTCAGCCCAGGTGGCAGCGCTGGGGATCGACACGGTCGGACTGGGGACGGCGAATCTGGCGGCGCTCAATTCGCTCAACATTGCGGGCCTCAGCACATCGGCGGTGGCGGCATTCACCACCGAGCAGGTCTCTGCGCTGGGTGGCGATGCAGCGGCGATGGCGACTGCTGCACTCGCGGCGCTGACAACATTCAATGTGGTCGGCCTGGCGACATCGGCGATACAAGCGCTGGGCAGCGCGCAGGTGGCCGCGATAGGTGCGGATGCCTTCGCGATGGGTAGCGGCCAATTGGCTGCTCTGACGACGGACAATATCGTCGGATTGAGTGTGTCGGCCCTCGGTGTGCTTGACACGGCCCAGGTGGCTGCACTCGACACCGATGTGGCGGGCATGACCACGTCCCAGGTCGCAGCACTCACCACCTTGAACGTGACCGGCCTGACGACGGCGGCGGCAGCTGCACTGTCCTCAGCCCAGGTCACAGCGCTCGATACCGATGTCAACTTGCTGGGCACGGGCCAGCTGGCGGCACTGACGACAGCCAACATCAAGGGTCTGACCACCAATGCGATCAATGCGCTCAGCACGGCGCAGGTGGCTGGTCTGGGTGACGACGCATCGGCAATGACAACTGCTCAGCTTGCCGCACTGACCACCAGTAATGTCGCCGGCCTGACCACGAATGCGATGGCGGCATTCGGCACCGATCAAGTGAACAGCCTCGGCACTGATGTGCTGGCACTGACGACAGGCTATTTTGCTGCGCTCACTACCGCCAACGTGAAGGGCTTGTCGAGCACAGCGATTGCGGCGCTGGCCTCCGAACAGGTCAATGCGATTGGCAGCGATGCAGCATCGATGAGCACCGCGCAACTTGCGGCGCTGACCACGCTGAACGTCGTCGGCCTGACCGCCGCCGCTGTCGCTGCGATGAGCTCTGACCAGATCGCAGCGCTGGACGCCGACATGAACCAGCTTGGCACGGCCTACATGGCTGCGCTGACCACGGCAAGCATCAAGGGTCTGACAACGCTGGCGATCAATGGTCTGAGCTCTGATCAGGTGGCCGCGCTGGATACCGACGTGTCGGCACTGTCGACCGCGCAGCTTGCGGCACTCACCAGTGCCAACGTTGTCGGCCTGGCGGTCGGTGGCTTGTCGGCGTTGAGCTCTGACCAGGTCACCGGGCTCGGCAGCGATGCGGCTGTGCTCGATACCGCTCAGGTGGCGGCGCTGACGACCGCCAATGCGAAGGGTCTGACCACGGCGGCGCTGACCGCGATGGGTTCAGCGCAGATCGAGGCGCTGGATACCGATGCGGTCGCACTGAGCACCACCCAGATGGCGGCATTGAACACGCTGAACGTGATGGGCCTGACCAGCAATGCGATCGCTGCACTGAGCACGGCCCAGGTCAATGCGCTGAACACAGTTCTGCTGAAGATGGACACGGCAGACCTGACTTCGCTGACAACATTCAACATCAAGGGGCTGACCACCAACGCTGCAGCGAGCATGACGACTGAGCAGGTGGCCGCGCTTGATACCAAGCTCAGCGCGATGCTCACCGCACAGATCAGCGCCCTCACCACTGACAACATCGTTGGCCTGACGACGACGGTCATGTCTGCTTTTGGCTCCGACCAGATCGCGGCGATGAGCGGTGATGTGACGGTGCTTGGCACCAGTCAGCTTGACGCGCTGACCAGCGCCAATGTTGTTGGCCTGGTCACCGGGGCAGTGAAGGCATTCAGCTCCGACCAGATAGCCGCCCTCGGCGCCGATGCTGCGGGACTGTCGACGGCAGGTCTGGCAGCGTTGACGACCGACAACGTGGTAGGCCTGGCCACGGCGGCGATCGACGCGCTGAGCTCCGCTCAGGTTGCTGCTCTCGGAACCGATGCCGCTGCATTGGGCTCGGATGCGCTGGGTGCGCTCACCTCGGTGAACGTGTACGGCCTGACGACTGCGACGGTGGCTGCGTTGACCTCGGACCAGGTGGCAGCGATCGGCGGCGATGCATCCGGTTTAGGTACAGCATCGCTGGCAGCACTGACCACCGATAACATCGTGGGCCTGACGACCGATGCGTTGGCAGCGCTGAGCTCAGACCAGGTGGCGGCGCTTGGCGCCGATGCCGGTGCCTTTGGTTCCGATAGCCTGGGTGCACTGACCTCGCTGAACATCGCCGGTCTGACGGTGGCGACACTGGCAGCGTTGACCTCGGACCAGGTTGTCGCGTTGGGTGAGGATGTGTCGGCCCTGGGCACCGCTGCTCTGGCGGCGCTCACATCGGACAACATTGTCGGCTTGAGCACGGTTGCGATGTCCGCTCTCAGTTCCGACCAGGTTGCAGCACTCGGCACCGATGCGAAGGCACTGACCACGACCCAGCTTGGCGAACTGACCTCGGCAGGGGTGCGTGGGCTGACTGCGGCCGCGGTGGCAGCGATGACCTCGGACCAGGTCGCGGCAATCGGTGATGATGCTGCCTATCTCAGCACATCGGCGCTCGCTGGACTGACGACGGACAACATACCGGGTCTGACTACCGGCACGCTGGCTGCGCTCAGCTCGGATCAAGTGCTCGCGCTGGGTGGCGATGCGGTCGCCATCGACAGTGTGTCGATCGCCGCGCTGACCACAGCGAACGTGAAGGGCCTGACGGCTGGCGCGCTGGCTGCGCTGAGTTCGGATCAGGTGGCGGCGCTGGATACCGATGCCGGACACCTGACAACGTTGCAGCTTGCCGCGCTGACGGCCACCAATGTGCTGGGCCTGACGACCGGCACGATGGGCGCGCTGTCGACCGACCAGCTGGACGCCTTGTCCGCAGCTGCGACCGCCGCACTGACGACGGACCAGACGATGGCGATTCCGACGGCGAACCTTGCGGTGATTGGCCTCACCACAGCAAGTTACACGCCGCTGGTGCTGGATCTTGGTGGCGACGGCATCCAGACTCTGGGACTCGATTGGGCGGTGCAGTTCGACCTGTATGGCACGGGTGGTGCGGTACGCACGGGTTGGGTCGCCGGATCGGATGGTCTGCTGGTCAGGGATCTGAATGGCAACGGCGTCATCGATGACGGCAGCGAGCTGTTCGGAGAGGGCACCGTGCTGGCCAACGGCGTGAAGGCAGCAAACGGCTTCCAGGCGCTGGCTGCACTCGATGACAATCGCGATGGTGTCGTCGATGGCGGTGACGCGGGATATGCCCAGCTGCTGGTGTGGCAAGACTTGAACAGCGATGGCCGCACCGATGCCGGTGAACTGAAGTTGCTGTCGGAGATGAACATCACGTCGCTGTCGGTCGAGCATGCCGCCGGTGGAACGATCGACAACGGCAACCTGATTGGCTTGATGGGCTCTTACACGATGGCCGATGGCTCGGTGCGCCAGCTGGGTGACGTCTGGTTCACGGTCGGTGACAATGGCCAGAAGGTCTTTGACTTGTCATCGCTGGCCACGTCGTCGATCGGACAGGGTAGCCTAGGCCGGATCGACATGAATGGTACGTCGGCTGATGCGCTCAAGCTGACCCTTGATGATGTGCTGGCCTTCGGCGAAACCGATATCGATACCGGTATTGCCAGAATGCTCATCGATGGCCAGTCGTCCGATACCGTGCTGCTCGGCCAGCAGGGTGGCGGCTGGAGCCAGACCGGCACGACAGAGCAGAACGGGGAGAACTACACGATCTATGCCAATGACCATGCTCAGCTGCTGGTCAATGACAAGATACATACCGTGATTCTCTGAGGGTAGTTCATTGCAACGCAGGCGCCGCGCCTCCGACATGAGGCGCGGTGCCTGTTCGCGCTTGCCTTTAAAGAATGCCTGACTGCTGACGATTCCCACCTTGAATGATGCATGCACGCCCCGTGTATTGCAAAAGGTGCAACAATGAATCGTCCTCCCGGCCCATCCTCGACCGGCGCCAGCGCCGACAACGACAGCCTGCTGCAAGGCTTGCTCTGGATTTGCCGGCGCTTCGGTGTCGAGAAGACCCCGACCTCATTTCTGGCCGGACTACCCAGCCATAGCAGCCTGAGCGTAGAGCAGGGCATGCGCGCGCTCGACCTCGCAGGATTCGAAGCGCGTCTGGTGGAGCGAGATCCCGCCACCCTGATGCCGCAATCCCTGCCCGTCGTGCTGCTGATGAAAGATGGCTCAGCACTCGTGCTGCTCGACATCCATCCCGCACGCGAACTCGCGGACACCGGCTTCGAGGTGCTCAAGCCCGGTCCCGCCGAGGAAACCTGCGTGCTGCGTGCGCATGAACTGATGGCCGTCTACGGCGGTTACTGCCTGCTGGCAAAGCGCCGTCCACAAGCAAGTGCACCGGAGGAGGAGCCGATCCGGAAAGACACCACTGGCTGGCTGTGGCAGGTGGTCTGGAAGTTTCGTCGTTATTACCGCGACGCGGTGGTCGCAGCAATCCTGATCAACCTGCTGTCAACGCTGGGCGGTCTGTTTGCGATGCATGTCTACGATCGCGTAATCCCGATGAAGGCCTACTCGACCTTGTGGGCATTGGTCATTGGTGTAACGATTGCCCTGCTGTTCGAGGCCGGTGCGCGTCACCTGCGGGATTATCTGGTGGATCTCGCTGCGCGCAAGAGCGATATTGCGCTCGCGTCTGCCTTGTTCCGGCAGGCGCTCGGACTGCGGCTCGAGCATACGCCACCATCATCCGGTGCTTTCGCACACCAGGTGCGCCAGTTTGAAACGGTGCGCGACTTCGGTACCTCGGTCAGTCTGGCTATCCTGACGGACTTTCCGTTCGCGCTGCTGTTCATTTTCATGATCTTCAGCACCGCAGGTCCGTTGGCGATGGTACCTGCGCTCGTGATACCGCTGGTGATCCTGATGGCACTCTGGGTGCAATTCCCGCTACACAAAATGATGCTGCAGGCCTTTCGCGACCAGGCGCAGATGCACGGTGTACTGATCGAGTCCATCGAGGGACTCGAGACCCTGCGTGTAACGGGTGCATCCGGCATTATGGTCAAGCGCTATGAAGAACTGAACGCAGCCACTGCGCAATCGGGCATGCGCTACCGCCGGCTGTCGAACATCGTGATGACTTTCTTCACCTTCGCGCAGCAAGGGCAGACCGTGATCATGCTGGTCTGGGGCACTTACCTGATTCATGCGGGCGAGATTTCACAGGGTGCGTTGGTGGCATCCATCATGTTTGCCGGGCGCGCGATTTCTCCGGTCGGCGCCTTCGTGTCCATGGCCATCCGGTACCAAAGTGCGAAGACGGCCTATAACAGCCTGAATGATCTGATGGCGCTGCCGACCGAGCGCGATCCCACGCGCAGCTATGTGCAAAAGCCCGGCTTTCGCGGCAAGGTAGAGGTGCAGAAGCTGGGCTTTGCCTATCCGGCTACGGGTCCTGGCAAGGCACCGACGGCGCTCAAGGACGTGAATCTGGTGATCGAGCCGGGCGAGCGAGTTGCCTTTGTCGGCAAGATCGGCAGTGGCAAGTCGACCTTGCTGCGCATGATCGCCGGCCTGTACCAGCCCACGGAAGGCCAGGTCAAGGTCGACAACATCGACATACGCCAGATCGACCCGGCAGATTTTCGCGATCAGGTGGGCTATGTCACGCAAGACCTTCGACTTTTCCGAGGCACGTTGCGCGAAAACATTTTCCTCGGACGTGCGAACGCGAGCTGGGAATCCTTCATGGAAGTCGTGACCCTGACCGGCCTCGACAAGATCGCCGACGCTCATCCGTTGGGCTATGACATGCCAATCGGTGCGATGGGTCTCGGCCTGTCGGGCGGGCAGCGGCAGTTGGTGGCGCTTGCGCGGGCGCTGATCACCAAGCCCAAGATCCTGCTGATGGATGAGCCCACCAGTGCAATGGACATGCAGACCGAGCTCACGTTCACCAAGCGATTGCCTGTCATCGCCGAAGGCCGAACCGTGATTATCGTGACCCACCGACCGTCATTGCTGACAGCGGTCGATCGCGTTGTCGTGATGGACAACCAGCGTCTGGTTGCAGACGGCCCGAAGGACAAAATACTGGCGATGCTGAGCGGCGCGCAATCGCCGCATCGGGAAGCCGTGCTGCACACCGAGGAAATCAAATGAACGCACGTTTCGAAGGAGGCTGGGCCAAGTTGCCGGGTATGTCGAAACGCGTCAACCCGCGTGCAAAGCTGCGTGGCGAAGACCTCGACTACATGAATGACATCAGCGAAGCGCTGATGGCACAGGCCACGCCGCGCTCGTCGGTTCTGTTGTACCTGATGGTATTGCTCACGGTATCGGCCGGTGTATGGGCTGCGCTTACCGAGGTCGATGAGGTGACCGTTGCCCATGCGCGCGTGATTTCCAGCAGCCGCGAGCAGGTCGTATCCAGCCTGGAAGGAGGGGTGCTGCGCAAACTGTTGGTCACCGAGGGTTCAGCGGTGGAAAAGGGACAGCCACTGGCGCAGATCGATCCGACACGCTTTGAATCCAGTTACTCGGAAGGCCGCAACAAGGAATTGGCACTGAAAGCCGCAGCAGCACGCGCTCGCGCCGAATCGCATGGCACGCCGCTGGTCTTCCCAGCAGAGCTGGCACAGTACAAGGACATCGTGGCGACCGAATCCGATGCATGGCAGGCACGCCGCAAGGCGCTGGAGGAGGCGGTGACTGGTCTCGAAAAGAGCCTGGCGCTGTTGGAGAGTGAGATCAGCGTATCGAAAAAGCTGGCTGACCAGGGGTTGTTTTCCGAGGTGGAGCTGTCGCGGCTTCGGCGTCAGGCCAACGAACTGTCCCAGCAGATCGCCGAGCGCAGGAACCGTTATCGCGCCGATGCCAATACCGAGCTGGCGCGTGTCGAAGCCGAGCTGGCGCAGATTAAAGCAGGTAATGGCGCACGTCTCGATAGCTTGCAACGCACGACATTGCGCGCGCCTGTGAATGGCATCGTAAAGAACCTGCGCATAACGACCGAGGGTGGGGCGATTCCACCGGCCGCACCAGTGCTGGATATTGTCCCCAAGGACGATCAATTGCTGTTCGAGGCCAGGCTCGATCCAAAAGAGATTGCGCATGTCGATACCCAATTGCCGGTAGCGATTCGTCTTGATGCATATGACCCGGCCCTCTATGGCGAGCTCAGTGGCGTAGTCGAACTGGTGAGCCCGGATACCTTTCGTGACGATCCGCGTGCGTCGGCTCTGCAGGATGGTACGTACTACCGCGTGCTGGTTCGTGTCGACACACTGCCGCCATCGGAAGGCAAACGGCCGATCCGCATCATTCCGGGCATGACTGCCACCGCACAGATCAAGACAGGCAAGAAGACAGTCATGAACTTCCTGCTCAAGCCCTTCAATCGGGCAAAGGAGGCGTTCCGTGAGCGCTAGGTGCGTCCATCGTTGGCTGGTGCTAGCAGGGGTCATGGCGATACAACTTGCAACGGGGGTTGCCATTGCTGCCGGTGCCGGAGGACTGGGCACCGACACGGGCTTGACGAGCCTGATCGAATCCTCATTGCAGGAAAACGCAGACAGGAGCCGTCAGGCCAACCTGCGCGCGGAACGACTGGTCCGTCAGTCGATAAGCCAGAGCCTGCCGGTACGGGAAGCGCGCCTCGCCGCCGATGCTGCGCAACAGGAGATCGCCTACGCGCGCGCGGCGAGAATGCCTGTGGTGAGCGTTGGTGGTCGATCCACCGTGAACTCTGCTGATGCCCAAAGCCTGCTCAAGGCCGACGGCACGCCAATGGCAACGCTAAACGCCGACATGCCCTTGTATGACTGGGGAAGGGTCGATGCCGCAGTGAAGAGCCGCGAAGCGGCGCTTGGATCGGCTTTTGCGCTACTTGCGCAGCGTCGGCAAGAGGCAGGATTTGATGCGGTCCGGGCCTGCATCGATGTCGAACGCAAGCAGGCACTTCAGACGAGTGCAGCGGCTTATGTACGCAACGTCGAGGTGCTGGTCACGATGTTGAAGAAAATTGCTGATGCTGATCCCGGCCGTGCCGGAGAACTGGTACAGGCTCGCTCGCGTTTGTTGCAAGCTGAAACGGCACGCCAGTCTGCCAGCGCCAAGGTGAGCGAAGCGCAGATCCAGCTGGAGCGACTGGTAGGCGCCGGCAACGCCACATACTGCGACAACATCTTGCCGGCGTTCCTGCAGCGCCCTGATCTGAGAGCGATGCGCGAGGCGGCGGTCAACTCACCCGTCATTCTGCAAATCGACAAGGATTACCAGCAGCAGCTGCGTTCGGTCGATCAGATCGCTGCCGCACGCAAGCCACAGGTTCGGATGGCAGCCAGCTATGGTCCGATGAACCAGGGCCTCAATCTGTATGGCGGGACGGTATCCGTGGTGGCCAGCATGGTGATTTTCGACGGTAATGCACTCCAATCCGCCGAGCGGGCAGCTGTGGATCGGGCCGGCGCCCTGATCGAAAAAAAGGGACAGGCACTTCGACAGCTGGATTATGACCTGCAAGCTGCCTACGAGCAGGCAGACACGCAATGGCGCATGGCACGCGAATACACGGAGCTCATCAAGGCAAACGATGTGGTCCGGCAGAATATTTTCACGCAATGGATGGCGATGGGCCGACGCAGCTTGTTCGAGCTCCTGTCGGTGGAGGCAGAGCAGCATTCATTGCAGACCAACTTTGTGAATGCGCTGTTCGACGCAGCCAGCGGCTTTGCCGCGATCTATGGCAAGACCGCTCAGCTGCCCGGACTGGTCGATGACGAGGGAAAGCAATGAACATGTTGGCACACGCAGAAAAAACCCCGTTGGCCGAGGCTAGCTGGCGCGCGACGATGGAGCAGGCGCGTCAAGGAGCGATGACGCTCGAGGGCTTGATCCGTACCACCGAATCCCTCAAGGTCGAACTGGACGGTGCACGCATCCGCGAGCTCTTCGACGCCTGGCTCGAGAACAGCGACTCGCCGCACAAATTCGTTGCCTGGTTCAACTACGGGGTCATGCTGTTTGCTGCAGGTGATCGCAGCGGCGCCCGACGCGCGTATGAACAAGCGGTCCAGTTGAAGCCGGATTTCATACAAGCTCGCCTGAACCTTGGCACGGTCAGCGAAGCCGAGGGCGATAGCGTCACGGCGCTGGCGATCTGGACCGCAGTCACCCTTGAATCGGGCGTGTCGCCGGATTTAATGGTGCTCGCACTGAACAACATCGGCCGGCTCAAAGAAACGTTGCGCGACTATGCCGAAGCAGAAGAGTCATTGCGCAAGAGCCTGCTGATCAACCCGCAGCAGCACGATGTCATCCATCATTTCGTGCATTTGCGGCAAAAGCAGTGCAAATGGCCGGTACTGCAGCCACTGCCTGGTGTCAGCCAGAGCCAGATGATCCGCGCGATGTCGCCCTTGGCGATGCTGGCGCATACCGATGACTCTGCGCTGCAATTGCTGGCGGCCGAGAACTTCGTCAAGCGCAAGCTGAAAGTCTCTGAAGGCCACCTGTGCGCCGGCAAGCAATACAGACATTCGCGTTTGCGCATTGGCTATCTTTCCGGAGACTTGTGCGCGCATGCCGTGGGTCTGCTGATGCCAGAAGTTTTCGAGCACCATGACCGCAATCGTTTCGAGATCTTTGTTTACGATTACAGCCGCGAAGTCGGTCCCGAAATACGCCAACGCATACGTCAGGCGTCGCAGCACTTCAGGCCAGTCGGACAGATGAATGACGAACAGGCAGCCAGACTGATCGCCGCCGATGAAATTGATATCCTGATCGACATGCATGGCCTGAGCGCGGGTACGCGACCAGGTATCTTTGCGTTGCGCCCGGCGCCGATACAAGCGACATGGCTGGGTTACATCGGGACTACAGCCTTGCCATGGATTGATTACGTGATTGCAGATCGCTTTGCCTTGCCGGAGCGCCTGCTGCCTCTGTTCAGCGAAAAGCCGTTGTATGTCGCGCCGACCTTCCTGCCCAGCGATTCGCGTCGCAAAGTAGGAAAGCCCGTCAGCCGCAAAACATTGGGCCTGCCGGAAGACAAATTCATCTTCGCATCGTTCAACAATACCTACAAACTCAATCCGGCAATGTTCTCCAGCTGGATGGAGATACTGAAAGCGGTGGACAGCAGTGTACTTTGGACCATCGATGATAATCCCTGGGCAACAGAAAACCTCAAGCGTGAAGCAGCGGCGCGCGGGATCGATCCTTCGCGCCTGATCTTCAGCACGCGCGTGCCGCCGGAAGACTATCTGGCACGCATCCCGCTGGCTGACCTGTTCCTGGATAATCATCCGTATAACGCTGGCTCAACCGCCAATGATGTGCTGTGGATGGGCTTGCCCATGCTGACTCTGGCCGGGCAATCCTTTGTATCGCGCATGGCCGGCAGTCTGATACGTTCGGCTGGCTGCGACGAATTGATCGTCGATAATCACGCCGAATACGTGCAGCGCGCGATTGCGTTGGCTGGTGATCCGGCGGCTCTGGCTGATATCCGTCGTCGGCTTGCCGCTCGGCGCGAGCATCACGATCCGAAAGCCTTCGTACGGGCACTCGAACAGCAATTATTGAACGCGCAGCAGGGCAGGCTCGAAGAAACAAAGGCAGTTGATGCCTTACCGGCCACGCAGATGCCTGTGCCATCTGGTATGCCAACGCCCGAGATTTACCAGATCGCCTACTCGGATCAAACGTTGGCAGCGGTCCGTGCACCTTTCCGCCCGCTGGACAATCTCGCGAATGCGCGTGCAGACTGGCAGGAATACTGGCCGATCAGGAATTTTCTTTTGTCAAAGCAGCTCGATGACGAGCGGCTATATGGGTTCTTCTCACCGCGTTTCCAGGAGAAGACAGGACTTGACGCGATGCAGCTGCAGCAATTCGTGCTTGACCATGGAATGCAGGCGGATGTCATGACCTTCAGTCCGCAACCTGATATGGGAGCCTTCTTCCTTAACGTTTTCGAACAAAATGAATTGTTCGATCCGGGCTTCATGCAGGCTGCGCAGTCCTTCGTGGACAGCATTGGCCTGCAGGTCGATCTCAAGGCGCTGATCATGGATTCGCGTACCACCGTGTTCAGCAACTACATCGTCGCAAAGCCCCGTTTCTGGCGGGCCTGGCTTGGTTTGAATGAAAAGCTGTTTGCGTTGTGTGAATCCGGTGATGACAGCGAGTTGCGCCGATCCGTACTCATGCCGACCAACTACCGAGGTGTGCAACGTAAGGTGTTCCTGATGGAGCGCATCGCCAGCCTGATTCTCGCTCTCGATTCTTCCTATCGCATCGTGCCTTACAATACTTTTCAGTGTGCATGGTCGGCAACCAATCTCGGTCAGTTGAAGTCCGAAGCAGTCATCAGCGATGCGCTGAAAGCGGCGAAGCTAGTCACCGGGCACGATAGTTATCTGGTCGAGTTTGCTCGTATTCGTGCTTCCATCAAGGCTGGTTCCTTCCAATGACCATCACCCTCATCGCTTGGAGAGTCGCATGATTGGCAGTACACCAGCCACGGATATTCACAATGTGCAGGTGCTCGATGCCGTTCCGGTCGGCGTTCGCAAAGTGCTGGAAGTTGGCACTGGCACGGGTGCGCTGGCACGAGAGATTCGGAAGAAATGCCCGGGCGTCGAGTATGTAGGTGTCGAGATTTCTGCTGACTACCGTGACGCAGCCGAGGACTGGTGTGACCGCGTTTATCTGGAAAACTTCGAGCAAGCGTCAGAGTCCCTGATAAGCGAAATGGTCAACGCAGACGTGGTCATCTTCGCCGATGTGCTCGAGCACCTCATCGATCCCTGGGCCTCGCTGGCGCGCATTCGGGCGGTATTGCCGGCGCACGCGCGCATCATTGCCAGCATTCCGAACATACAGCACTGGAGCATCCAGTACCGCTTGCTGGCGGGTGATTTCCGTTATGCCGATGTCGGACTGCTCGATCGCACGCATCTTCGGTTTTTCACCCGACAGACCATGCTGGAGATGTTCGCATCGACAGGTTATCGGGTTGACGCCGTTGTGCCCCGTATCTTCGCATTTCCGCAGCAAGAGGAGATGCTGAAACGGGTGGCGCAGATCAGCCAACTGCATGGGATGGATCCCAACGTGGCGGTGCAGGACGCTGCCGCGTTCCAGTTCGTGCTGACGGCCGTTCCTGCGGTGGCTTGATCAATGAAGCTCGCACTTTGCACGATACAACGTGACCGGGGACCCTGGCTGAAGGAGTGGTTTGCGTTCCACCATCTGATGGGGGTGCGGAAGTTCTACTTTTTTGCGCACAAGTGCACCGACAATACGGCGCACGTCATTGCGGAGCTCCAGCAGCATTTCGACATTTCGGCTTTCCAGATGCCGGACGATGTGGCGACGCCGCAGCTTGCGGCGTTCCAGTACGCTTACCAGAATTTCAGCCACGAATTCGATTGGGTGGGCTTCATCGACGGTGATGAATTCCTGTTCCCGACCGAGGCGGAGGATATCCGATCGGTGCTTGAAGACTACGCTTACCAAAAAATGTCTGCACTGGCCGTGTACTGGGCATGCTTTGGCAGTAGTGGTCATGTTGATGAGCCCGAGGGCCTGGTCACCGAAAACTATCGCATGCGTCCACCGCTGGATTTTGCAGACAACCGCCACGTGAAGAGCATTGTGCTGGGTCGCCAGCCAACCACATTCAAGATCCTGACCAATTCCCATGTGTTCGGTACCCTGAACGGGACAGTTGACGAACAGATGCGGCCGGTAACGGCAGGTATATCCGAGCATATGCCCAGCTATAACAAGCTGCGCATTAACCACTATTGCTGCCAGAGCCTCGAATACTTCAGGAAGTTCAAGAAGGGCAGTGGCGCACCGGATTCGAATCCTCACCTGATCCGTCCGGACAGCTGGTGGGAGAAATATGACCGCAATGACGAACGCGATGATTCACTGCTCAGGTTCGCGCCCCGGTTGCGGGAGATTATGTCAGCGCTCTGAGGCTGGCCTCACTTCGCCCAGCGCGTGAACGAGGCCGGCCCGATGCGGCTGTATTCGTTGCGCGCGCTCTGCGCAATGACCTTCGGTATCACCGGGATGAAGGACCAGTTCTCGCCTTGCGCGAGGAAACCCTCGGCCCATGCGCCGCACAGTACGCCTTCCTCATGCAGGTAGGGTTCGCGCTCGCTGAAGTGGTCGCGGAATTCTTTCAGCAGCGCTGCGCGCTTCGCAGCGATCTCCTGGCCCGCGTCATTGGTCTTGTCGCGTCGTTCGCCGGCATACACCTGCTCGAAAATCCGCTTCGCCTTGCTGAACTTTGCCGACAGCGCGGCATCGCCACTGTTGGCATCCACAAACACCGCAAACACGGCCGAGCAGCGTAGCGCCTGCGTCGCGACGCGGGATTCTTCGGCCACCGCTGCGCCCGTGGTCAGCAGCAAGGACAAGGGCAGGTACAAGCTAAGGGACAGGCCAAGGGACAGGCCAAGGGACAGGCCAAGGGACAGGCCAAGGGACGGGCTCGGGGACGATTGCAAAGACGCGCGTCGGTGCCGCGGCCTTGCGGACAACCAAGCCAGGCATCCGGGCAGCGCGGCGACGAGGATGCCCATGCGGCTGCCTGGCCGGAAATAAAGACGAGGATTCATGCAAGTCCTTGATTTTTAAGGGATGCGCTTCATATCGACGGCGACCTGTCTCCGGCGTCGGGCGGTCAATGAACAGGGTCAAGCAAAATATTATATTTACTCATATAATATCAACCATGCCGACCCGCTGATGTGACGCGGTGGCGGTCAACCACAACCATAGTTTCTCATGGCAATTACCGAAATTGAACCACGTGACGCGCAAGCTGCCGATGCCGAGTGCATCGACGGGCTCGACACGGACAAGCTGCGCGCTGCTGCGCAAAAGGCGGTGCGCGCGCTGCGTGTGATGGCCAATGAAGACCGGCTGCTGCTGCTGTGTCAGCTGTCGCAGGGTGAGCTGTGCGTGCAGGATCTGGAGGCGTCGCTCGACATCCGCCAGCCTACGTTGTCGCAGCAACTCGGCGTACTGCGCAATGAAGGCGTGGTCAGCACCCGCCGCGATGGCCGCCGCATTTATTACAGCGTGTCCGACCCCGAGCTGTTGCAGGTGCTGGGTGCGCTCTACATGACTTACTGTCCGAAGGAGTAACACGATGACGATAGACTGGAACGCCTTTACCCCGTGGTGGGCACTGGCCGGTGGTGTGCTGATTGGCATCTCGGCGGCGATGTTCGTGCTGCTGAATGGCCGTATCGCCGGTATCAGCGGCATCCTCGGTGGCTTGCTGCGCCCAATGCGCGGTGACATTGGCTGGCGCGTCGCCTTCATGCTGGGTCTGGTGGTCGCGCCCGCGACCTATGCGCTGTTCAGCGAGCTGCCCGCGCGCACCATCGAAGCCAGCGATGCGACGCTGGTGCTGGCCGGCCTGCTGGTCGGCGTCGGCACCCGTTATGGCGGTGGCTGCACCAGCGGCCACGGCGTGTGCGGCCTGTCGCGCTTCTCATTGCGCTCACTGGCGGCGACGATGGCCTTCATGGGCGCCGGTTTCGTGACCGTGTTCGTCACCCGTCATCTGCTGAACTTCTGAGGAGACCGACATGACCGTCTTTACTGCTTTTCTGTCTGGCCTGGTGTTCGGTCTTGGCCTGATTGTGTCCGGCATGGCCAACCCGGCCAAGGTGCTGGGCTTCCTCGACCTCGCCGGTGCGTGGGATCCGTCACTGGCGCTGGTGATGGCCGGTGCGATTGGTGTCGGCGTGTTTGCATTCCGCGTCGCGCACAATCGCATGGAGACCATGCTGGGCGTCGAGCTGAAGCTGCCGAAATTCACGCACATCGACAAGCGGCTGATGCTGGGCAGCGTGATCTTCGGTGTCGGCTGGGGTGTCGGCGGCTTTTGCCCGGGACCCGGCATCGTTGCGATGGGGGCCGGCGAGAGCAAGGCGCTGATCTTTGTGGTGTCGATGATTGCCGGTATGGCCGTATTCGAGCTGCTGGAAAAGCGTGCCGCCGCGGCGCGTGCCGAAGCCGAGGCCAATGCCGCAGCCGGCACCGGTACGCCCTGATCAGTTCGTCAATGAATTGCAGTCATCAATGCCCACGACGCCCATGACACCCATGGCCGTGTTCTGCCGGATGTGCGCGATCGGCTGCCTGCTGCTGCAGGTCGCGTGCAGCGAAGACCCGATGGAAGCCTGCATGCAAAAGGGGCTCGGCAATGCTGCGGAAAGCGGCAGCCGCGGCGATTACATCAAGGCGCGTGAAAAAGTACGCGCCGAATGCGAGCGCAGGTTGAATTGATGCTGCCTGTTGACGCTAGCGGCCAGCCGACGGGCCAGTGCGTAGGCCAGTGGGCAGGCACGCAGCTCGGCTAGCGTTTGCGGTCGACTGCCTTGCCGAGGTTGTCGCCGCTTTCATCGTATTTGTCCAGTTCGCGAAACACGTCTTGTTGCGCTGCGCGCAGGTTCGCGAGTCGTTCTGCCATATCGATCGAAAAGGTTTGCAGTCGTATCGGTTCGGCCGGCTCTTGCGTGACCGGCGGCACCGCCTTCGGCGCGCCTTCGCGTAAGGTGATTGTCGGCAGCGCGCTGCTGTCATCGTGCACCGCGGGTGGCAGGTCGCTGATGCTGCGCTCCTGTACCGGGCCGCTGGCATCATCAATCACCTGATGCTGCACCGGCCCGCTGCGCGGTGCTTCCGGCATGGCCGCAGCGGCACCATGACGGCCGACCGAGCGCTCGCTGTCACCGTGTACGCGAAAGACTTGCAGGATCTTGCCGGCCAGCGATTCATGCGCGCGTGGTTCGCGCGCTGCATCGTCAGGCGTGTCGGGCGGAGGTTTTTTCAAGGTCGGGCTCTGCGGAACGGTGGCAGCGCGACAGTGCGCTGCGTTGCCAGTGTAACGCGTGTGGTGCCGGCGCAGAAGCAGAAATGCTTGACCCCCGCTCCAACCAGCTCAGCCTGCCCATGAATCGCGCCGCGTCGTGCGCCCGCTTCAGAATAGCGTCAGCTGTGGTTCGCCGAGCAAATAGTCGGCGACGAAGCGCAGCAGCTTGCGATGGTGTTCTCCGTGGTGCCAGTGCGGCTGCATGTACTTGCGTTCGTACCAGAACTGTTCACTCTCAAGGTGGCAGCCGATCAGGCCCACATGGCCCTGGACGATCGCCATCGGATCCCCATTCGCATAGGTCGCGACGGTCTCGAATTCGCCGCCGACATAGGTCGGGCCGTCATAGAAATACATGCGCTGCGGGCTGCCCAGCCAGTCCACCGGCAAGGTGGTGCCATACGACGAGCGTATGTCGGCACGCGGCCGCTTGATGTACTGGCGCACGCGCGTGTCGCGCAGGATGTCGAAGTAATACGCATCGGCCCAGTAAGCACCCATGCAGATGCCCAGGTACTTGCCGCCGCGTCGCAGGAAGCGCTTCACCTCGGGGCCGTTCGCCTTCAGCGCATGATCGAACTTGCCCGCATCGCCATAACCACCGGGGAAGATCACCAGATCCACATCATCGAAATAGCCCTCGTGCACCAGATGCTTGGTGAAGATCCGCAGATCATAGGCAGGCGACAGCGCCTTGATGATCCCGTTCACCGACTCCGTCGAACAGATCGGGTGGTGCAGAAAGATGGCGATGTTCTTCTTCAAGGCTGGGACGTCATTCGGGACTGCATGCGGAGCATGCATTGTGCTAGATTTCGACGTGAATTGCCCACCAGCAATTTTTTTTGTGCGTGCGGCATCCTCCAAACATATCAAGATGCTAAAAGTCTTTTCCGCTGGCTGGCGCTCATGGCGCTCATGGCGCTTCGCGATCTTGTGGGCGATCGCATCGGTGGTCTTGCTGGCGGGCGGCGGCTGGCCGGCACCGGCGCAGGCCGTGTCGGTCGATGGCACGACGCCGATCATCTTCAGCGACAAGGATGCTCGGGTGCTGGAAGACCCGGACGGCCGGCTCAGCATCGAAGCGGTGCTCGAGCGCCGCGACCAGTTCGTGCCGGCGGCCTCGGTCGGCACGCCGAAGCATGACAGCCATTATTGGGTACTGAGCACACTCGACAGCCGGCTCGATGTCGATCGCGAGCTGCGCATCGACAGCCCCGGCTGGTACGAGACCTTCAGCTACCTGATCGATGACGACGGCCATTTCAAGGCGCTGCGTCGTACCGGCATCTTCTGGGTGCCGCTGGCGCCGCTGGGCCTGACCAATCCTTTCGTGACGGCAGCCGATACCGATTCCAGCCTGTGGCCGGTATTCACGTTGCGGCGCGGCGAGCAGCGACAGGTACTGACGCATCTGGTACCGAACGACAATCTGCAGCCGGCAGGCTACACAGTGCAGTTCATCGACCATGCGCGCTATCTGGAGCTGCGCCGCTATGGCCTGCATCTGGAAGGCATTCTGAGCGGCGTGCTGTGCGCGCTGGTGGTGTTCGGCTGGGCCTCTGCGTATCACAACCGCGACCGGACCAGCGTCAGTTATGCGGTATGGATCATGTTCGCGTTGCTGTCGGCGAGCAGCCTGCCGGTGCATGACGGCGTGCGCCTGTTCGAGTTCTACCTCGACATCGGCACCGAGTACATCGGCAAGGTCAGCGAGGCGAATGTCGTGATCACGTCGCTTGCTTATGGCCAGTCGATGGGCTATGTGATTTTCGCGCGTAATTTTCTGGAGCTGAAGTCGCGCATGCCGCGCGCCTTCCTGCTCACCAATGTGTACCTGGCATTCACGCTGCTGCACCTGTTCGTGCTGTTCTTCGTCGAGCACGGCCTCGGTGTGAAGGCACTGTGGCTGCCGCTGTGGGGCGGCATCCTGATCACGCTGATGACGATCTATGGCTGCGCCTACCTGCGTTACCGGCAGGGGCTACGCGTAGCGAAGTTCTTCATGCTGGCGATGATCCCTTACATCATCTTCCGCTTCATCTTCTTCCTCGGGCTGATCAATGTGCCGTCGCCATTCACGCTGCTGCCCAAGACCGGCTTCGGCTACTTCATCCAGAACCCGAACACTGCGCAGGCGATCGGTGTCTGCTGCGAGGCGCTGATCATGGCGCTGGCCGTGTTCAGCAAGAACCGCTGGTTGCAGGAAGAACTGCGCGACAACATCAAGGCGCAGGCCGAGCTGATGCAGAACCAGAACCAGGTGCTGGAAGCGACCGTGGCCGAGCGTACCCGCGAGCTGGCCGCCAGCATGGCCAAGGTCGAGCAGCAGCATGAGATGGTGGTCGATTCGATCAACTACGCGAGCCGCCTGCAGAAGGCGCAGCTGCCGCGTGCGCAACGGCTGGAAGGTCATTTTGCGTCCATCCATGCGATCTGGGAGCCGCGCGACACCATTGGCGGTGATCTGTGGTGGGCATCGCTGCCGGATGCGCAGGGCCGGGTGGCGCTCGCGCTGGCCGACAGCACCGGTCATGGCGTGCCGGGCGCAATGCTGTCGGTGCTGATCTCGACCTCGCTCGAACGTATGTTCGCCACCAACCCCGATCTGGATCCGTCGGCCGCATTGATGACGCTCGATCGTGCGCTGCGGGTCGGCCTCAATCAGGACAGCGCGCAGGCCGAGAGCGATGATGGCTGCGATGCCGCGATCGTGCGCATCGACAAGCGCCAGCGCGTGCTGGAATACGCAGGGGCGAAGCTGGGCCTGCTGCACCTGTGGCCGGATGGACGGGTCGATCGCTTGCAGCCTTCACGCATGTCGCTCGGTTACCAGCAAGCGCCGTCGGAAGTGCCGGCCTTGCAGCGTATCGACTATGCCAGCGGCAGTACCTTCGTGATCGTGTCCGATGGTTTCACCGATCAGATCGGCGGCGCTGGTGACGGTGCGGGCGGCGGCGTCAGGCGCGCCTTTGGTTACAAGCGCCTGGTGCAGCTGCTCGAAGCGAGCCGCGGCGACAGCGCCGACGTGATTGCGCGTCGCATGCGCGACAGCCTGCAACAATGGCAGGGGCAGGAGTTGCGCCGTGATGATGTGACCGCCATCGTCTTCACGCTGGACTGAGCGCAGTACTGTCGTCGAATTCAAACCTGTACCCGCATCCACTCGGCTATGATGGCCGCATGATCGCGCTGCTCGAAGCCCATCGCTCGGGGCTGCTGGCCCGTCCTTACTGGTTGCCCAATATCGTCGCCGGTCTGGTGGTGGGCGTGGTCGCGCTGCCGCTGGCGATGGCGTTTGCGATTGCCTCCGGTGCGCGGCCGGAGCAGGGCATCTACACCGCGATCGTCGGCGGACTGCTGATTGCGATCTTCGGCGGCAGCCGTGTGCAGATTGCCGGCCCCACCGGCGCGTTCATCGCAATACTCGCTGGCATCACCGCACGCTATGGGATCGCCGGCTTGCAGGTCGCGACGCTGATGGCCGGGGCGATGCTGGTGCTGATGGGGCTCGCACGCCTGGGCGGCGTGATCCGCTTCATTCCTGCGCCGGTGATCGTCGGCTTCACGGCCGGCATCGGCGTGATCATCTTCATCGGGCAGTGGAGTGATTTCCTCGGCTTGCCGCGTCCTACCGGCGAGCATTTCCATGACAAGGTGTGGCATCTGCTGCAGTCACTGCCCGCCACCCACGGCCCGACGCTGGCGCTGGGCATGGTCGGGCTGTTGCTGGTGCTGTTTTCATCGCGCGTGCGCGGGCTCGCACGCATTCCGGGGCCGCTGGCGGCGATGGTGCTGGTGACCCTGCTGCAGGTGGCGTGGCACCGCGACGGTGTCGCGACCATCGGCTCGGCCTTTGGCGGCATACCGAGCGGCTTGCCGTCCTTCGCATGGCCTGCGCTGCCGCCGGCGCAATGGCTGGTGCTGATCGGGCCGGCGTTCACGATAGCGATGCTGGGTGCGATCGAGGCATTGCTGTCGGCCGTGGTGGCCGATGGCATGGCCGGCACCCGCCATGATGCGAATCAGGAGCTGATCGGGCAGGGCATCGCGAACATCATCACGCCCTTGTTCGGCGGTTTTGCAGCCACCGGCGCCATCGCCCGTACCGCCACCAATATTCGCTATGGCGCAACCAGTCCGCTGGCCGGCATCGTGCATGCAGTGCTGCTGGTCGGCGTGCTGCTGTGCCTCGCGCCGCTGGCGATGCACATTCCATTGGCGGTGTTGTCGGCCATCCTGTTTGTCGTTGCGTGGAACATGAGCGAGCCGCACCGCGTGGCCTACCTGTTGAAGCAGGCGCCGGTGGCGGACCGGCTGATCCTCGTCATCACCTTCCTGCTGACCGTGTTTGCCGATCTGGTGGTTGCGGTGAATGTCGGCGTGATCCTCGCGCTGCTGCATGCGCGGCTGGTGAAAACTGATACGCCGGCTGCGTGAGCCGGGTCTGAGGTTTCAAGCGGGCCAGCTGCTGCGTTGGCCAGAGTGGTCCAGATGGTTCGGGTAGTTCCGGTGGTTCAGATGCTTCAGGTGGGGTGGCTTGGGCAGCTCAGCTGACCCCGTTCGCTTTGGTGGCCGCAGGCGTATGCAGTTTGCCGAGATCCGCATACAGCTCGTTGAGTATCGCACCGCCATGCTCGAGCACGAAGTAACGGAAGGCCTCGGCCGCCTGCGAATGATTCGCACGGTTCAGCGCCACCACATGCCAGGCACGCGAGATCGGCGTCTGGTCGATGTCCAGCACAGCCAGCTTGCCGTACGCGACTTCCAGTCCCACCGTATGCAGCGACACGAAGGAAATGCCGAGGTCGGCCATCACCGCCTGCTTGATGCTCTCGTTGGACGACATTTCCATCGATACCCGTGGCGTCAGGCCACGGTCGCGCAGGAAGCGCTCCATGATCGCGCGCGTGCCGGAACCGGATTCGCGTGAGATCAGTTCCAGCTGGTTCAGCACCTGCGGCGCCAGTCCCTGTTGCCCGGCCAGCGGATGGCGCGGGCTGGCAATGAATGCATGCGGGTGTGATGCAAAGGGCTCGACCCGAGTATCCATGTCGGCTGGCGTGCGTCCCATGATCGCAATGTCAATCTCGCCGTCGCGCAGCAGCTCCACCATCTGGTCGCGGTTGCGCACCTCCAGCCTGACCTGCAGCCCGAAATGCTCATCGCGGAAGCGCCGCAGCAGTTCAGGGATGAAGTACTTCGCAGTGCTGACCAGACCGATCTTCAACAGCCCGGCCTCGGTGCCACGCAGCTTCGTCAGCGTGACTTCGGCATCGCGCAGGTTGGCGGCAATGCGCTTCACATAGACCAGGAAGTACTCGCCGGCCGTGGTCAGCTCGACGCGGCGGCCGACGCGCGAGAACAATTCGACGCCGATATCGCTCTCCATCTCCTTGATCTGCATCGATACCGCCGGTGCCGTCAGTGAGAGTTCCGTTGCCGCTTTGCTAAAACTGCCATGGCGCGCAGCGGCCTGGAAGATGCGCAGCTGGCGCATCGTGAGGTTTTTCAATAGTTTCAGGTTCTTCATGGGCTAATTCGTAAGAAAAACTGAATCCATAGGAAATAATTGATGAATATACCTTAACTGATGAAAACTCTACATTGCGGTCACAGCTTGAACTATAGCGTCGGAAATAAAAATCCGTTGGCGGTGGGGCGAGCGACAACCAGGAGACCGCAATGAACAAACCCGTGGAAGGCCGCATCACCGACATGAAGGAGCGCTACAAGGGTGGCGTCCTCAAATACAAGCAGATGGGCTACTGGCGCCCGGATTACGAGCCCAAGGAGACCGATGTCATCTGCGTGTTCCGCATCACCCCGCAAGAGGGCGTCGATGCGATCGAGGCGGCCGCGGCCGTCGCCGGTGAGTCGTCGACCGCAACCTGGACCGTGGTTTGGACTGACCTGCTGACCGCCCACGAAAGCTATCAGGCCAAGGCCTACCGTGTCGACCCGGTTCCGGGTACCGGCGAGGGCACCGGCAAGGAGCCGCAGTATTTCGCGTACATCGCGTACGACATCATCCTGTTCGAAGAGGGATCGATCGCGAACATGACCGCGTCCCTGATAGGTAACGTGTTCTCGTTCAAGCCGCTGAAAGCCGGCCGCCTGGAAGATATCCGCATCCCGGTCGCGTACGTGAAGACCTTCAAGGGCCCGCCGACCGGCATCATCGTCGAGCGCGAGCGCCTCGACAAGTTCGGCCGCCCGCTGCTGGGCGCGACCATGAAGCCCAAGCTCGGCCTGTCCGGCAAGAACTACGGCCGCGTGGTGTACGAGGGCCTGACCGGCGGCCTCGACTTCACGAAGGACGACGAGAACATCAACAGCCAGCCCTTCATGCACTGGCGCGACCGCTTTCTGTTCTGCATGGAAGCCGTGAACAAGGCGCAGGCCAACACCGGCGAGATCAAGGGCCACTACCTGAACGTGACCGCGGCCGACATGGAAGAGATGTATGCGCGCGCGGAGTTCGCGAAGTCGCTCGGCTCGAACATCATCATGATCGACCTGATCGTTGGCTGGACCGCGATCCAGTCGATGTCGAACTGGGCGCGCAAGAACGACATGATCCTGCACATGCACCGCGCCGGCCACGGCACCTACACGCGCCAGAAGAACCATGGTGTGTCGTTCCGCGTGATGGCGAAGTGGCTGCGTCTCGCCGGTGTCGATCACCTGCACACGGGTACGGCGGTCGGCAAGCTTGAAGGCGACCCGATGACCGTGCAGGGCTATTACAACGTCTGCCGCGAAGGCTACAACCAGCAAGACCTGTCGCGCGGCCTGTTCTTCGACCAGGACTGGTGTGACCTGAAGAAGGTGATGCCGGTCGCGTCGGGCGGCATCCACGTCGGCCAGATGCACCAGCTGCTGACCCTGTTCGGCGATGACGTGGTGCTGCAGTTCGGCGGCGGCACCATCGGCCACCCGGGCGGCATCCAGGCCGGTGCGATTGCGAACCGCGTGGGTCTGGAAGCGATGATCAAGGCGCGCAACGAGGGCAAGGACATTGCGAACGAAGGCCCGCAGATCCTGAAAGAAGCTGCCAAGTGGTGCAAGCCGCTCGAGGTGGCGCTCGAGACCTGGAAAGACGTGTCGTTCAACTACACGTCGACCGACACGCCCGACTTCGTCGCCACCCCGACCGCAGCATAAGCGCGCATCCCACAGGAGACC
>JACCDU011115516.1_pt1 | contig 43422 bp, 37 predicted proteins | sample 7446081 | NCBI WGS metagenome assembly JACCDU01 (sample SAMN15323447, study PRJNA562643) | freshwater metagenome | isolation source: river surface water | place: USA:Blue River Watershed | collected 2017-08-17
CCTGCTGACCGGCACCGTGGTCGACAACTGGTATCTGTGGGCCGTCAAGCATGGCGTCGCCCCGCCTTATCCGCATGTGTGGGGTGATGTGATCGACCCCGCCACCCTGCAGGGAGCCAAGCCATGACTTTTCGTATCCCCAAGATCGTTGCGCTGATGGCCGCCGGTGCAGCCCTGCTGGCCGGCTGCGAGCGACCACCGATGGACAGTGTGCAGCACGGCTACCGTGGCACCGGTATGGTCCAGGTCTACAACCCGAGCAAGGTCGCTGCGATGGATGCCAACAACACGGCACCGGCATCGCCGCCGCCCGCGTCGCCGGAGGGTCCGCGCGCGAAGACCGCGTACCAGAACGTGCAGGTACTCGGCGATGTGTCGGCCGGCCAGTTCATCGGCCTGATGACCGCGATGACCGCGTGGGTCGCGCCGAAAGAGGGCTGCGCGTACTGCCACAATCCGCAGAACTTCGCGGACGACAGCAAGTACACCAAGACCGTCGCGCGCAAGATGATCGAGATGACGCGCCACATCAATGGCAACTGGCAGAACCACGTCAGCAATACCGGCGTCACCTGCTACACCTGCCACCGTGGCAACCCGGTGCCGCAGCAAGTCTGGTTCACGCCGCTGGAGCAGGACAAGCGGGCTGACTTCATCGGTGACCTGGCCGGCCAGAACACGCCGGGCAAGCTGGTGAACCTGTCGTCGCTGCCTACCGATCCGCTGACGCCGTATCTGCTGGAAGACAAGCCGATACGCGTGAATGGCCCGACCGCGCTGCCGACCGGCAATCGCTCGTCGACCAAGCAGGCGGAGTGGACTTACGGTCTGATGACGCACATGTCGACCTCGCTGGGCGTGAACTGCACCTACTGTCACAACACCCGCGCATTCCAGAGCTGGGAGAGCAGCCCGCCGCAGCGTATCACTGCGTATCACGGCATTCGCATGGCGCGTGACGTGAACAACGACTACATGGTGCCGCTGACCGAGGTGTTCCCGGCCGAGCGCAAGGGCCCGGGCGGTGATGTCGCGAAGATCAGCTGCGCGACCTGCCACCAGGGAGCGTACAAGCCGCTGTATGGCTACCCGATGCTGAGCAGCTATCCGGAACTGGCAAGCACCGTGAAGCAGTTGAACAAGTAAGCAGCAAACACACCGCAAGCAAACAGCAACTCAACCGTGCAAGGGCGCCGCCGTCGGCGGCGCCCATTCTTTCAGGAGCAGGGGATGGGCGCACGCGAAGACCTCGACGCCGATCCCGCCAGCCAGCATACGCAGCAGGCTGCGCCAGCGGTGCCGGTCGCAGGCATCGCGCTGATGCTGCTGGCCCGTCTGCGCCCCGCACACTGGCCATGGAGCTGGAACCGGCTCGCGTTTGCGCGATGGCTGCCGCAAGTCACCCCCGGCCTGCGATTCATGAAGACCCTTGGCAGCGGCCGCGATGGCGGCTTTGGCCTGGTGCCGAGCGCATCGCATCAGGGGCTGTTCTGTATCTTCGACCAGCTGGCCGATGCGCAAGCCTTCATCGACGCACCGCTGATATCGCAGTACCGCGAGCGCAGCGAGGAATGCCTGATCACGCTGCTGCGGCCGGCCAGTGCGCGCGGCAGCTGGGATGGCGTGGCGCTCGAACCCGGCCTGCCGATAGCGGCCGGACAACCCATTGCCGCCTTGACGCGCGCATCGATACGGCCGGCCGCAGCGGCGCAATTCTGGCGTCATGCACCGGCAGCGCAGCAAGACCTCGCGCAGGCGCCCGGCTGCGAACTCGCGATCGGCCTCGGTGAGGCGCCGCTGCTGCGGCAGGCGACCTTCAGCCTGTGGCGCGATGCGCAGGCGATGGATGCGTATGCGCGCACCGGTGCGCACCAGGTCGCGATCCGCGCGGCGTGGCAGCACCGCTTCTTTTCCGAATCCATGTTCGTGCGCTTCGTGCCGCTGTCGATCACGGGGCGCTGGCAGGGGCGCAGTCATGACTGACATGGCCGATATCGCCAACATCACGCGCGCGCCCGCCGTGATTCGCGAGCGCGGCGACCATCATGTGGTGGTGATCGGCGCCGGCGTTGCCGGGCTGGTCGCGGCGCTGCAGCTGGCCGCACGCGGACTGGCGGTCACGCTGCTCGAAGCGGCCGACACGCCGGGTGGCAAGATGCGCCAGCCGCTGGTCGATGGCGCGCCGATCGACAGCGGCCCCACGGTGTTCACGATGCGCTGGGTATTCGACCAGATCTATGACTCGGCCGGCGCGCGCCTCGATGACGAACTGTCGTTGACGGCGCTGCCGGTACTGGCGCGCCATGCGTGGGGGCCGGGCGAGCAGCTCGACCTGTATGCAGACCCGGCGCGCTCGCGCGATGCGATCGCGCGCTTTGCCGGGCCGGCCGAAGCAGCGCGCTTTGTGCAGTTCTGCCGCCAGGCGCGCGCCGTGTATGACGCGCTCGAAGGACCGTTCATACGCTCGCAGGCGCCGACGCTGACCAGCATGTCGGGCGCGCTCGGTTTGAAGGGCCTCGCGGTGCTCGCATCGCTGGGGCCGATGAGCAATCTGTGGGACGCGCTCGGCAAGCATTTCGAGGACCAGCGATTGCGCCAGCTGTTCGCACGCTACGCGACCTATTGCGGATCATCGCCGTGGGATGCGCCGGCCACGCTGATGCTGGTCACGCAGGTCGAGCTGGATGGCGTGTGGTCAGTGCAGGGCGGCATGCATGCGCTGGCGCGCTCGCTGGCGTCGCTCGCAGAGCGGCATGGCGCGATGCTGCGCTACGGCCAGCGCGTCGCGCATATCGAGACCGAGGGCGGGCGCGCCAGCGCAGTCATTACTGAGGCCGGCGAGCGCATCGCGGCCGACAGCGTGGTGTTCAACGGTGAACTGTCGGCGCTCGGCTCGGGCTTGCTGGGCGAAGCGGTGCGCCGTGCGGCGCCGCCGCTGACACCATCGAAACGCTCCTTGTCCGCGCTGACCTGGAGCGTGCATGCCAAGACCGGCGGCGCTTTTTCGCTCGACCGCCACAACGTGTTTTTCCAGCCTGACTACGCGCAGGAGTTCGGCGACATCTTCGTGCGCTCGCGGCTGCCGCGCACGCCCACCGTGTATGTCTGCGCGCAGGATCGCGGCGCTACCGCGCCGCTGCAGGCCACGGGTCATGCCACCCGTCACGCTCCCGAGCGCGACCGGATGCTGGTGCTGGTCAATGCACCCGCCCAGGATGGCCGACCCCTTGATGAATCGGAGATCGACGCATGCGAATCCCATACCTTTTCCCTGCTGGCCCGCTACGGCCTGACTGTCAGTCGCACGCCGCAGAACTGCTTGCGTACGGCCCCGGCCGATTTCCAGCGACTGTTCCCGGGGAGCGCGGGAGCGCTGTACGGGATGGCGACGCACGGCTGGATGTCGGCGTTCTCGAGGAACGGGGCGCGGACCAAAGTGCCGGGACTGTACACGGCGGGGGGCAGCGTGCATCCGGGACCGGGCGTGCCAATGGCAGCGATGTCGGGCCAGCTGGCGGCCGCGACGCTGATGGCGCACCTCGGTTCGACCAGTCGGTCCCCGAGGGTGGCTATCTCTGGTGGTATGTCGATGCGCTGAGCGATTGCGGCAATTACGGCCTGTCCATCATTGCCTTTGTCGGCAGTGTATTCTCGCCGTATTACCGCAGCGCGCTGGCCCGGGGCCGCGGTGACCCGCACAATCATTGCGCACTGAATGTCGCGCTGTATGGCGCGAAGCGGCGCTGGACCATGACCGAGCGTGGCCGCAGCAGCATGCAGCGCGATGCGCAGCGCTTCGTGATCGGTCCCAGCGAGCTGCACTGGGATGGCGAATCGCTGCTGATCGATATCCGTGAAGTCGGCGTGCCCTTGCCGTTCCCGGTGCGCGGCACGGTGCGCGTGCATCCGGGCGCGCTGTCCACGCTGCATGTGCCGCTGGATGATGCCGGTCGCCATCGTTGGGGGCCGATCGCACCGTGTGCGCGGGTCGAGGTCGCGTTCGAGCGTCCGTCCTTGCGCTGGCGCGGCCATGCGTATCTGGATTCGAACGAGGGCGACGAGCCGATCGAACGCGCGTTTCAAGAATGGGACTGGTCGCGCGCGACGCTGGACGATGGTTCGACCGCGGTGATCTATGACGTGCAGCAGAAGGGCGGGGAAGACCGATTGCTCGGGCTGCGCTTTTTCAAGGATGGCCGCATCGAATCATTTGCACCGCCACCGCGCCATGCATTGCCGAAGACGGGCTGGCGCATTCCGCGCCGTATGCGCAGCGACGAGGGATCGAGCGTGCGCGTGATCGACATGCTGGAAGACACGCCGTTCTACGAGCGCTCGGTGCTCGCCAGCAGCCTGTTCGGCGAGCGCGTGATCAGCATGCATGAAACCCTGAATGTGCCGCGGCTGAAGTCGGCGATCGTGCAGCGCATGCTGCCATTCCGGATGCCGCGCTTCGGCTAGCAAGAGCCCGCGCGTGCAATCAGTCTGAATGAGTCGCTGCGCGGCGGAGATGGCGCAGCGCCTGTGCGTATGCGTCTGCTCAGTCGTTCAATAGCGGCCGGACGGCATGGACAGCCGCTCGAACAGGTCGATCAGCCATTCGCAGCGCTCGTCGAAACTACGCTTGGGCATCGCTCGCGGTCGCCCGTGTGCATCATGCGCGGCACAGGCAGCCGACAGATACGCAATCGCCGGCAGCGGCGCCGACTCCGCGCAACTGGCGGGCAGTTGCGCGCGTACCTTGGCGAGGCACAGCAGGGTGAGCTTGCGTGCGCTGCCGACCACGGCGCGGCGGCTGACGGAATCCATCGCATGCGCGGACACCACGCTGCCGATTTCGGCATAGATCATCGCCGCGGCGAGGATCGCGCCCCGGCAATCGCGCGGCAGCGCAGCGATGCCGGTCGCACCGAGCTGATACAGCCGGTCGGCTTCCAGCAGCAGGCGGCCGGTCACATTCGCGAGCGCCGGCGTGTAAGTGGGCGACGCCAGCCATTGCTCGGGATCGATGCCTTCTTCACGCATCCATGCGCGCGGCAGATAGAGCCGGCCGTTGCGCGCATCTTCGCCGACATCGCGTGCGATATTGGTCAGCTGCATCGCATTGCCCAGTTCGCAGGCGCGCGCCAGCGCATGCGGATTGCTCACGCCCATCACCATCGCCATCATCGCGCCGACGCTGCCGGCCACGCGCGCGCAGTAGTGATGCAGGTCCTCCAGCGTGTCATAGCGGCGGCCGGTCGCATCCCACGCAAAGCCTTCGAGCAATGCCTCGGGCAGCGTGCGCGGGATACGGTAGCGATGCACGACCATTGCCATCGCGCGGTCCTCGATGATGTCGCCGGGCTCGCCCGCATAGATTGCATCGAGCCGCTGTTGCAGCCGGGGCAGCGCCTGCGGATCATCCATGTGCTCGTCGATCGCGTCATCGGCGACGCGGCAGAATGCATACAACGCAATCGCCGGAATCCGCACGCGCTGCGGCAGCAGGCCGCTGGCCGCAAAGAAGGATTTCGAGCCGCCGCGCATCAGCGCTTCGCAGGCGTCGAGGTCGATGGACTTGGGCGCTTCAGGCATCGGGCACACTCTCGGCCATCGCGCGCGCCGACATCAGCACGCCGGGCACACCGGCGCCCGGATGGGTGCTGGCGCCGACCAGGTACAGGTTGCGCACGTCTTCGCTGTGGTTGTGCGGGCGGAACCAAGCACTTTGCAGCAGGTCCGGCGCCATGCCGAATGCGGCGCCCTGATAGGACCACAAGCGGTCCTGGAAATCCTGTGGCGTCATCAGGCGGCTGGTGACGATGTGCTGGCCGAGTCCCGGCAGCACGGTGTCTTCCAGCGTGCGCTGTATCTTCTGCCGGTAGCCTTCGGCGACCTGCTGCCAGTCGGTGCCGCTGCCGAGGTGCGGCACCGGGGCCAGCACATAGAACGCATCGCAGCCGGGCGGCGCCACGCCGGGATCGGTCGCGCTGGGTCTGTGCAGATAGAGGCTGTAGTCATCGGCCAGCTTCAGCTTCTTGAACATGTCGTCCAGCAGTTCCTTGTAGCGCGGGCCGAGCATGATCATGTGATGCGGCACGTCTTCCCAGCGGCGGTCGGTGCCGAAGTACCAGACGAACAGGCTCATCGAATACTTGCGGCTCGCAATGCGGCGGTCGGTCCAGTGCGGCCTTTGCTCGGGGGCGATCAGGTAACGATAGGTCCATGCGGCGTCACCGTTCGACACCACGATGTCGGCGTCCAGCACTTCACCGTTCTCCAGCAGCACGCCGGTCGCGCGGCCGTGCTCGACGCGGATGCGGGTCACCGGCGTGTTCAGGCGCACGTCCACGCCTCGCTCGGCCAGCAACTTGACCAGGCCTCGCACCAGCGCGCCGGTGCCACCCATCGCCCAATGCACGCCCCAACGGCGCTCCAGCGTATTGATCAGGCTGTACACGCGGGTGACCGAAAACGGATTGCCGCCGATCAGCAGCGGATGAAAGCTGAACACGATGCGCAATCGGGGGTCGCGAATATGTTTTGCGACCAGCGCATACAGGGTCTGCCAGGCTTGCATGCGCACCATGCTGGGCAGCGCAGCGAGCAGATCGCCAAAGCGATTGAAGGTCTTGTGGCCAAGCTCTTCGAAGCCGAGCTTGCATGCCTGGTCGGCGGCAGCAACGAAGCGCTCGTAGCCGGGCAGGTCGTCGGGATTGAAGCGCGCGATCTCGCGCCGCATCGCATCCTCGTCGCCGCTGTAATCGAACCAGCTGCCGTCATCGAAGCGCAGGCGATAGAAGGGCTCCATACGCTGCAGCGTGATGTCGTCGCCGAAGTTGCGGCCGCACAGCGTCCACAACTCTTCCAGCAGGTGCGGTGCGGTGATGATGGTGGGACCGGCGTCGAAGGTATAGCCATCCTGCCGGTGCACATAGGCGCGGCCACCGGGCGCATCGAGCTTGTCGATCACCTGTACCCGGTAACCCTTGCAGGAAAGCCGGATCGCGGCGGCGAGGCCACCAAAGCCAGCGCCGATCACGATGGCGGTCGGGGCCGGCATCGTGCGGCTCAGCGCAGCAGGCGTGCAAAGACGCCGGTGTTGGTCGAGCCGAAGGATTCGAGCGCGATGCGCATGCCGGTCGCAGGGTCGTGCAGGGTCAGGCGGCCGTCACGCAGCAGGATCAGTTCAAACGGCTGGCCGGCGCCCAGTCCATGCAGCCGGCGCTCGCGCGTCATCGCGCGCAGGGTGCCACGCAGGAAGCCTTGCTCGCCCTCGAAGCGCTGCACCAGCTGGTTCGTTTTCACGTCGATCACGGCCACCGAGCCATCCGGCATATCGTCGAAACGCAGTACGCGCAGCTGGCTGACTTCGGTCATGTCCTGTGTCGTCGCACTGCCCGGCGCACTGCGCTGCATTGCGACCAGCGCGATCACGCCGGCCAGCACCAGCAGCACCGCGATCGCGAGCATCGGGCGCCGCGTGGCAGGAGAAGGTGGGGTTGTCGTTGCAGACGATGCTGCAGCTTCAGCCGGCACGGTCGCAGCGTTGGTCGAGGCCGCCGTGGCGGTGTGGGGCGCGGACGGCATCGCGTTCAGGCCATCGCTGATGTCGGCATGCGGACCGGAATGCGCTCGCCCGGCTCGATGTCGCCGACTTGCGCCAGCCGCTGTCGCCAGGCGCGTTGCAGCAGATCACCGACGGCACCGGCGTCGCGCAGGCAGCGCAGCGAGGGCTGCGGTTTGCTCACTTGCCACGGGCGTGCATGCGGCCACAGGTGCAGGTAACCGATGCGGTCAGCGCCTTTCAGTTCGAGCGCGATATCCCCACTGCCATCGGCGTGCGCCTTCAGGTGCGCAGCGGCCAGCCAGCGCAGCGGCAAATTGAAGCTCACCGTCAGCACGATACCGATGCGCATCACGACACGCTTGTTGGTCAGGGTGTAGATGGTGGTGCGCGCGGACAGCCAGGCCATCAGCGACAGCAGGCCGAGCGCGATCAATGCCAGCCAGGCCGACAGCAGCAGCGGCGACAAATTGCTTGCGACGCTGTCGGCAGCGCGCCAGGTCAGCAGCGCCTGCAGCCCGCCCATCGCCGAGAAGTACAGCGCGAGTCGCTTCACATGGAAGGCCTCGACTGCCAGTCGGCGCCAGTCCGGGCTGCCTTGCCACAGGATGTGCTCGCCGGCGGGCAGTGGCTCGGGCAGTCCGGGGACCGCGTCCAGTTCGTGTTCAGGATAGACCTGCATCGTCAGACTCAGAACAGGGGTTCCTGGCGTTCCGGCGTTGCGTACAGCGTGCCGGCGCCATAGTAGGCCGAGATCTTTTCTTCTTCGAGCATGGTCACCGTGTCGGCATCCTTGTGGCCCGGTACATCGGCGAACTGATGCGCGAGGATGGAATGCACCTTCACGCCATCTTTCGTGATGCGCGCAAACGGTATCGGCAGCAGCACATCCTTGCCATTGGCGAGGCGCACTTCGATGTAACGGAACAGCATCTCGGAGCGATCCAGCCACAGGTCATGCACATGGCCGGCGACTTCATCATCGGCACCGGTCACGGGCAGACCACGCGGATCGGCATCCTGCTGTGCGACCGCATGCTCGGGGTTGGCGCGCAGCGGCGAGATCTTCGGTTCGCCATGCGGGGTCAGGTCCGGATGATCGGCACGCGCATTCCATGCGCCCGGGCCAACGCCTGCCAGCAGCGGATTACCGGTCGGCTCGATCGGTGCGCCTATCCAGCGATGGCGCGGCTGCGCCTGCAGGAATTCCGGCTCCTTCAGCGGGTAGGGCATCACCACTTCTTCGCCATTCGCGAGCTTGTAGGTCTTGGGCGAAGGAATCGGCGGCCAGCCGTCCATCTTCGTGCTGCGGCCGGTGCCCGGATCGAGCGGGTAGCCATCGCGATGGTTTTCCTGCAGCAGGTAGTACAGCAGGCCTGCAAAGAAAATCCAGAACAGATACAGCACGAGCTGTGCCACATCGACGTATTGCGTGATCGCGCCTGTTCCCATGGTGCGTCTCCTTTTTTCAGTAATTGCGTGCAGATCCCGTACAGGCGATCACGACGGCTTGTCGGACAAACGATGTCCGGACGACGCTGTCATCAGACCGGGAATTCGGCGAGGCCGAACTTGCCGGGCGTTGTTGCCGGTGCTGCGGGTGCTGCAAAAGCTGCCTGTTGTGACGGCGTGCGGCGGGCCAGTGGGCCGATCGCAACCAGCACGAAGAACAACAGGTACATCTCGATGTGATACACAAAGCTGTAGCCCGTGACCGGCGAGATCAGCGACTCACCGAGCCAGCCGCTGGTGGCCAGTGCCGAGATCACGTCCTTCAACACGCCGCCAAGCGCGACTGATGCCCCGGCTGCGGTGGCCTGCACCGCGCCCCACGCGCCGAGCGCGAGGCCGGCCGAGTCGCCGACCTGCAGGTTCATCGCCATCGTCAGCGTGCCGACCGAGAACAGGCCACCGCCGACCCCGATCAGGAAGGCGCCGGCGCGGAACAGGTTGGGCGCTTCCAGCGGCGCCGAGAAGATCACCAGTGCAAATGCCGGTATGCCGGCCAGCGCGCCGAGCGCGGCCAGTCGGCTCGCATCGCTGCCGCGCGACAGCATGCGTGCTGCGAGACCGAATGCGAGCAATGCACCGCATGCGGTGAGCGCGGTCAGCAGGCTGGTGGCGCCGACGCCGAGTTGCAGCACCTGTCCGCCATACGGTTCGAGAATGATGTCCTGCATGTTGAACGCGCAGGTGCCGAGGCCGACGGTCCACAGGAAGCGGCGCACGCCGGGGCGGTTTGCATATTCACGCCAGCGCACCGCAAAGGCGTCGTCTTCCGCCGGTGCCGTCTTCGCACGGTTGCGATTGATCGCTTCCTGCTTCCACAGCGCATTGAGGTTCAGCACCACCACCGCGACCGCGGCACCTTGCACCACCTGCACCAGTCGCAGCGGCGAGAAATCCGCCAGCAGCCAGCTGAACAGCACACCGCTGCCGACCAGGCCGAACAGCAGCATCGTGTACATCAGCGCGACCACGCGCGGGCGCGTCTCGGGTGTGGCGAGGTCGGTGGCCAGTGCGAGGCCGGCAGTCTGCGTGACCTGCATGCCCATACCCACCATCAGGAATGCGAGACCGGCGCCGATGCGGCTGACCCAGATCATGCCGGGCTGCGGCTCGGACAGCGCGAGCAAACCAAAGGGCATGATCGCCAGCCCGCCAAACAGCAGCAGGCTGCCTATCCACAGATAAGGCAGGCGGCGCAGGCCGAGTACGGAACGATGGGTATCGGAGCGGAAGCCGATCAGTGCGCGCAAGGGCGCCGATACCAGTGGCAGCGCCACCGACAGCGCCACCCACCACGCGGGCACACCCAGCTCGACGATCATCACGCGGTTCAGCGTGCCCACCAGCAGCGCAGTGGCGAGACCAATCGAGAACTGGAACAGCGACAGCCGCAGCAGGCGCCCGAGCGGCAGGTCCGGTGTTGCCACATCGGCAAAGGGCATCCAGCGCGCATCGAGTGACGCAGTGATCTTGCGGAACAGGGTCTGCAGCGGCTTCATCGGATGGCTTCAGCAACTCCGGGGGCAGGAATGCCCAGGGACGGATACGCCCAATGTAGTGCTCACCCGACACAATGTCAATAAAAGCTTACACTAGCATTGTAATAATTAATTGACTCAGCGACGGGGATTGGCCATGCTGCGGGTGTGCCGCGCCACGGCACAAGTAGTAAGCAATGCCATTCCTCTTCGGGCGCCATCCCTGATGGCGCCCTTTTTTTGCGGGGCGGATTGGCGGGGCGGGTGGGAAGGCCGAATGGGTCGGGCCGGACTGCGGGTACCGCGCTCGGTTGCCCGGGCCTACAGCCGGAACACGATCACGGTCACGTCGTCGCGGGGCTTTTGCGCACCGCGCCAGCGCTCGAATTCCTCGCGCAGCCTGTGCGCGATGGTGCCGGCCGGCGCATCGCCCTGGCTTGCGAGCACCTGCTCGATGCGGCGGTAGCCAAACGACGTCGGCGCGGCGCTGTCGCCGCCGATCTGGTCGGTGAAGCCATCGGTCGCGATCACGAAGGCATCGCCGGGCTGCCACGCAATCAGCTGGTTGACCGGCACATCTTCGTCGGACGGCGGTTGCCGGTAGCCGAGGCTGGCGCGGGTCGCGCGATGGCGGATCACGCTGCCATCGGCGGTCAGCTGGAACATGCCGATCTTGGCGCCGGCAAACATCATTTCCTGCCGTTCGCGGTCGATGCGCAGCGCCATCGCATCGCAACCGTCATCGCTTTCAGTGTCGTCTGCATCCTGGTTGAGGCCGGCACGCACCAGAAAATCCAGTGACAGCAGCGCGTCGGCCGGCTGGGTGTCGGGGTTGGTGGAGTAGATGCGCTCAAAGGAATTCGAGACCAGCAGCGACAGCATCGCGCCCGGCACGCCATGGCCGGTACAGTCCGCCACTGCAAGCGTGAATGGTCCGCCACGCTGTGACGACGACAACCACCACAGGTCGCCACCGATGGTGTCACGCGGTTCCCAGATCACGCCCATCGATGCAAAGCGCCCGTCGATGCGGTGCTGGCGCGGCAGCTGGCTGCGTTGCAGGCGGCTCGCATAATTGACCGAGCTGACGACGAACTGGTGGACCTCTTCCAGCTCACGATGCTGCTCGGCCAGTTCACGCGTGCGTTCCTGCACGGTCGCTTCCAGTACCCTGTTCTGGTTGCTGACCATTTCCTGCTGCGCCTGCATGCTTTTCGTCAGCTCATCCTGCAGCCAGCGCGAGCGCGCCACCACTGCCAGCGCCATGATCAGCGCTTCGCACACCACACCGAAGCCCTGCATCGAGTTTGAGTCTTTCAGCTGGAAGAACACGCCGACATCAGGCAGGGAGGCGACCGGCGATGGCAGGCCGGCGATACCGAGCAGGAACAGCGAGCGGAAGAATACATAGGGGATCATCGCGATCATGAAGAACTTCGCGATGCTCATGCCTTCGCGCAGCCGGATATAGGCGCACGCATAGATACCGAGCAGCACCGCCAGCAGCCACAACAGCAGCGGGTTCCACAGCCAGTTCGGCGGTACCGTGTGCTGCGTCGACAGGTTGAGCGTCAGGTGCACCAGGTAGAACACCACCCATGCGGTGCTGAAATGGTAGAAGAGGGGGAAGCGTTCACGCAGGTCGAGGAAGGCGCGCGCAAACAATACATACGCAATACTTTGTCCGCCGGTCGCCAGATATGCCATCACCGTGCGCATCGACAGTCCGGACGGGATCATGCCCCAATCCTCGAAGCTGATGAAAAATTCGCCGAAGCGCTGGCCATCATGTACGCCCAGCGTCATCACGCTGAAGAACGCAAAGATGATCCAGATGCCATACAAGAGGCCGGCACGGTCACGGTTGCGGTAGTACGAATACCAGCCGAAGAAGGCCAGCGCGAACAATGCGCCGGCCAGCGCGCCCTCGACATACATGCCCAAGCGGCGCAGCTCCAGGTAGCGGGCGTGATCGACCACGCTGAGAAAATTGAATTGCGTCGGCAGGAAGCGCTGGTCCGGGATCACCATCGCATACACGCGCAGCGTTTCGCCGCGCCGCAGGCGCAGCAGGATGTACTGGCTTTCCACCGGCGGATCGGGCGCGAGGAAAGGGCTGGAGCGAATCAGCTGGTTTTGCGGCGGCAGCTGCACATAATTGTGCAGGTAGTCCTGGCGCTCGCCGTTCGCGTGGACCACATGGACCTGCAGGTCACGCAATGCGAAGGTGCGGTTCAGGAGCCGGAAGTCTCGGTCGCGGTCGACCGTATTGCTGAGCTCGAATGACAGCCAGTAGCGCTTCGTCGATTCGATGTTGGGAATGCTGCTCGCGGGGACGAAACGGTCCTGTGCAGCGATCGCCTCCTCGATATTCAATGCGCGCTGGTCCTCGACCAGCACCGACAGGTTTGTCGGTTTCAGCGGAAGGATGACCGGCGGATGATCATCCAGCACCACCGGCTGCGCGCCGAGTGCGGGCGCGGCCGCCAGGCATGAGACCAGCGCAGTCAGCCACAGCGCCAGGGACATCGTTTTTTTCATTATTTTTCTCCAGTCCACCGCTGCACCAGGGGCCGGGCTGCCTGCCGTTTCCAATGAGCAAGCACGCGTAACGACGGCTTACTGTACACGTGAAGATAGTTGCTATTGGCGCAATTCTTTGCGCGCGATGCAGCACGCCATGCCGAAGTCAGAGTAGGCGGTCGGGGTGGGATCCGGGCGGAAGCGCTGCAGCAGGAATTGCCTGAAAGAATTCCGAATGGCGCAGGCTCAAACAGTGCGGCAGGCCTGAATGTTCAGTAATAATGAATTAAAACAAAGACTTAAATGTGGATATGGATCTGAAATCGATAATGTGAAAACTATGATCGAGCATTGTGCGTCGCAATAATTTCTATTGACATGAATATTTCACAGGGTAAAATCCGTTTTATTGCATTGCACAAACCTGATTGTTGACGTCCCCCAACCGGAGAAAAACATGAACCTGAATTTCAATGTTGACCAGCTGTCCAAAGCCACCAAGACCCAGATCGAAAACCAGCTGCAGGCCGTGTCGGGCCTGACCGAGCAGGCACTGCACACCGTGGCCGGCCTGGTCGAACTGAATATCGCGACCGTCAAGGCATCGCTGGAAGACGCGACCGTCGTGACCCAGGAAGTGCTGGCTGCAAAAGACCCGCAAGCGGCGATGGTCGTGCTGCAGTCGCATGCACAGCCGGCGACCGACAAGGCGCTCTCGTATGCACGCCACGTCGCTGCGATCGCATCGAAGGCACAGGCTGAGCTGACCGAAGTTGCGAAGGCCCGTGCTGCCGAGACCAGCGCCCACGTGAACACCCTGATCAATGACCTGACCAAGGTGGCGCCGGCCGGCACCGAGTCCTTCGTCGATGCGATGAAGACCAGCGTTGCCAACGCCACTGCCGCCTACGAGCAGTTCATCAAGGTGGCGCAGTCGTCGTACGACAAGTACCAGGAACAGCTGCATGAAATGAGCGGCCAGTTCGCACCGGTGGTGGCCAAGCCGGTGGCCAAGGCGAAGAAAGCTGCTGCCTGATTGCTGTCAGCGCGCAGTGACAAGGACCGCGATGCGGTCCTTTTTTTTCGTCCGGCGTCGGGACACGCGTTTTGACCGGCAGCAACCGGCAATGGCAGAATCGGCATCCGGTAAGGCTGCGCGACATGGCGCCAGCCAATCACAAAAGCGAGATCACAAAAGCGAGGATTGCCGATGAGACGTTGTTTGCCGCTGCTGGTGCTGCTGCTGTTGGTCAGCACTGCCCATGCCGAGAACTGGACACGCTATGCACGGGACCGCGATGCGACGCTGTATTACGACACCGTACGCCGCGTGGTGATGAGCGGCATGGCAATCGTGTGGGATTTGCACGACCTCGCAAACGAGGGCAATGAGCAGGGCAAGGCCTATCGTTCAGTGCTGTACCCGACCGAATACAACTGCCGGCATGAACGCAAGCGCGTGCTCAGTGTGCTGAAAATGCAGGGCCGCATGGGCAGCGGCGAGACGGTGGCCGAGCACACCGTGGTCGGCGACTGGCGTGACGTGCAAGCGGCCACGCCCGAAGCCGAACTGATGCGCCTGGCCTGCGCTGAATGAGCCGAATGAGCTGATTACAGACGCTCGAACACGGCCGCAATGCCCTGGCCACCGCCGATGCACATCGTCACCAGGCCATAGCGCTTCTGGATGCGTTCCAGTTCGTACAGGCACTTGATGGTGATGATGGTGCCGCTGGCGCCCAGCGGATGGCCGAGCGCGATCGCGCCGCCATTCGGATTGGTGCGTGCCGGATCGAGATCGAGGCCACGGCATACGCCGAGCGACTGCGCGGCAAATGCTTCATTTGATTCAATCACATCCATCTGGTCCAGCGTGAGGCCGGCGCGCTGCAATGCCAGTTTCACGGCCGGGATCGGCCCGGTACCCATCAGCGACGGCTCGACGCCGGCCACCGCATAGGACACCAGTCGCGCCAGCGGTTTTGCATTCGCACGCGCGGCAGCGCCGGCTTCCATCAGCACGCAGGCCGCAGCGCCGTCATTCAGGCCGGACGCATTGCCGGCGGTGACGGTGCCATCCTGCTTCACGAACGCCGGGCGCAGGGAGGACAGTGACTCGACCGTGGTGCCGGCTTTCGGGTGTTCATCGGTATCGAAGCTGACCACGCCCTTGCGGGTCTTGATCTCGACCGGCGTGATCTGCGATGTGAAGTAACCGGCTTCGATGGCCGCGATGGCCTTGCGCTGGCTGTCGGCCGCGAACTGGTCTTGCTGCTCGCGCGTGATGTTGTAGAGCTTTGCGACATTCTCCGCAGTGATGCCCATGTGGCCGCCGCCGAACGGGTCGTGCAGTGCGCCCAGCATCATGTCGATTGCGGTTGCATCGCCCATGCGCGCGCCCCAGCGTGCGGCAGGCAGGTTGTAGGGTGCGCGGCTCATGGTTTCGACACCGCCGCCGATCGCCACATCCGCATCGCCCAGCTGGATCGCATTGGCCGCGGTCACGATCGCCTGCAGGCCCGAGCCGCACAGGCGGTTCAGCGTCAGCGCTGCCGATTCCTTCGCCATGCCCGCGTTCAGGCCAGCCACGCGCGATACGTACATGTCACGCGGCTCGCAATTGATCACATGGCCCAGCACGATCTGCTGTACCGCTGCGGCATCCACGCCGGCGCGGCTGATCGCTGCCTTGACGGCAATGGTCGCCAGTTCGGATGCGGCGAGGTCCTTCAGCGAGCCGCCGAAAGTACCGATCGCGGTACGGGCTGCGCCGACGACGACGACTTCTCTTGCTTGAGCCATGGTGTGTCCTTGTTCCTTGGTGGTGGCCGGTTGGCCGGTCGGGGCGCTTTTATTGCTCAGGTGGATAGCGTTTCGGGCGCCCATCAGTAGGGTGTTTGCCTCTGCCAGCGCCGGATCGCGATGCGGCATCGCGCGCGAGTGTACCAGTCTTGTGCTGCACTGCGGGATTTTGAAACTGAAAAGGGGGCTTCCAAAATTCCAATGCTTGTCGTGGCGGAATGACGCAAGAATGGGTAGTGGCCGTAGCCGCGAATGCAGTCCCGACGTGAGCAGCAAATGACACCGCAAATGACGCCGCAAATGACACCGCAAGCGCCATCAACGCATAGCGGGCATGTCAAGCGACCGGTTCAGGACTTGCAAGCACGTCATCAAGAACGCCCGCGACGACGCACGTAACGACGCACGTAACTATGCACGTAACTACGCACGTAACGACACACGTTTTAACGCACGCAATCAAACGCGCCAGTTCGCGTTCAACAACCCATGCAAACACACGACCACAGCTGCAAGCGCCACTCGGTCCGTACCTCGCTGCTGGACATCGAATATCTGGAGTGGCATCCCGAAGGCAAGCGCACCGTAGTGCTGGTGCACGGCTGGCCCGATTCATCGCGTACCTGGTTACCGGTGGTGCCGGCGCTGGTCGCCGCGGGATTTCGCGTGCTGGCGCCTTCGCTGCGTGGATATGGTGGTACGCGCTTTCTGGATGCCGGCACGATGCGCAGCGGTGAGCTGGTGGCCTTGGGGCGCGACCTGATCGAGTTCATCCGGGCCCTCGGCCTGAAGCAGCCGGCACTGGTTGGCCACGACTGGGGCGCGCGTGCGGTCGCGATCGCCGTCGGGCTGGAGCCGGGTATCGCATCGCAGATGGTGTCGGTATCGGTGGGCTATGGCACCAATGATCCGTCGCAGCCGATGGCGCTGGAGCAGGCGCGCTGCTATTGGTATCACTGGTTCATGGCGACGCCGCTGGGTGAGCGCACCGTGCGTGAAGACCCGCGCGCGTTCGCAAAGACCATGTGGGATACCTGGTCGCCGCCCGGCTGGTATCAGGATGCCGAGTTCGACGTCACCGCAGCGGCCTTCGACAACCCGGACTGGATAGACATCACCTTGCATTCGTACCGTCATCGCTGGGGCTTCGTGCCGGGTGATGCACGCTATGCCGACGACACGGCGGCACTCAAGCAGCTGCCGGTGATTACGACGCCGGCACTGGTGATCCACGGCGGCGCCGACGCGGTGAATCCGGTGGACTCATCGGCCGGCAAGGAGCGCTGGTTCAGCAATACCTACCAGCGCGTGGTACTCGAGGGTGTCGGCCACTTCCCGCAGCGCGAGGCGCCGGGCGCAGTGGCCGACGCGATACTGCGTTTCATTTGAAGTGCACCCCGTCTCGCAGTGCGGGCAGGTCTCATTTCAGGTTCAGCTCGGCTTTCACCGCATCCAGCCCGGCCTGTGCGCACAGCTCATCCTGGTCGGCGCTGCCGTCGCTGACGCCGATCGCGCCGATATGCTCGCCACTGGCCGTGATGATGGGCAGGCCACCGGCAAAGGTCACGATGCCCGGCACATGCACGATGCCGGGTACGCGCTGCTGTGCGATCTCACCGACCTGACGGGTCGAGCGCGGAAAGCCGGACGAGGTGTTCGCTTTCAATTGCGCGATCTCGATGCTGGCACGGAAGGAATTGTCCATGCGGCTGAAGTGCTTCAGCTCGCCGCCTTCATCGAGCACCGCAATCACCATGTTCCAGCCTTCCTTGCGCGCGTATTGCTCGCAGGCGGCAGTCATCTTCTTCGCGGCATCGAGGCCCAGCGCGGTCTTCTTCTGCTGCGCCATCACCGGTGCGGACAGCATGAGGGTGGCGGCGAGGGTAGTAACGGCGGCAGTGGCCACAGCGGCCGGCATCAACGCAGATGTTTTCATTGTGCTCTCCCGGGATGACGTGGTCCGCGCACCGGCGGTGCGGGTGCAGTCGATGCTAGCATTTCTTGTGGGTATGGAAGCAAGCGGAGAGGAAGCGCCGCACCCGGTCCGCAGACCATCGTGTCGGCCTTCGCCAAAATTGATCTGAGTCAATGTTGCATCGCGGACATTTTTCTACGCTGCTGTGATGCGCACCAGCGAACCTGCGACCAGATCCGGCGCTGGCCCTGAGCGACCAACCCTAACCCGAAAGCCCGAACCCGACCCCGACCCAGACCCAGACCCAGACCCAGACCCAACCATGTCACGACACCCGCACTGCCTTGTCCGCCCGATGTCCGTCGTCTTCCTGATGTCCGCCGTCTTGCTGACCGCGACCCTTCCGGCGCATGCCGGCTGGGTATCGGTGCAGCGTGATGCAGATCCGATGTCGCGCATGTTCATTACCTATATGGACCCGAAGTCGGTGCAGCGTAAAGGCGAGCATGTGACGATGCGGGTGCTGTTGAATTATCGCGAGCGCACGGAAGAGGGGATTGCCTCTGCGGTCGGCGTCAATGAATTCGATTGCCTGAACGACCGCATGCGTACGCGCTCATCGGTGTCGTATGCCGAGCTCGATGGCAAGGGCAAGGTCATACGCGAGTTCAAAAATGTCGGCGCCTGGACCCGCGTGGTCGAAGGTACGATCAGCGAGGCGCTGCTCGAGAGCGCCTGCGATTTCTATCCGCAGTGGTGGTCCGAGTAAGCGATCTCTGTGCGACATTGGTGATGCATCGACAATGTCATGCATCGGCGATGTCATGCCCTATGCCGTGATCCCCGGTGGTGCGGTGCGGCGTGCTGGGATGGAGTGCGATGTAGTGCCGCATGATATGGCGCGCATTCGCATTTTGCGGCGCAAAAAATGTCGGCGTCCGTTTTGACAACGCATCGAAGTCGCTGCGCCCGGCAATGATTCCCGGTATCCTCAAGCCGCACCATGTCCGCTTTGCCCGCGCGTCGTCCACCGATGCCACAGAGCGCCTGACGACCACCATGCCGGCAAAGGGGCCCCATGTTATCGGATCAGCGACACCATATCGATGTGGTGATGAAGGTTGCCGAGCGCGGCATCGGCGTCAGCGATGCATCGGGCCATGAAGCCATCATCCGTGAATCCTGGCTGCGTTGTGTGCAGCAGCATCGGCTCGATCCGACGCGCATGCAGGAAGCGGTCATCCTGCCGGCAGCGCGCTTGCGCGAGCATCAGGAACAGATGGAAGCCTTCCTGCAGATCGCGCGTCATGGCCTTGAAATCCTCTACCACCAGGTGGCCGGTCTTGGCTATGTGGTGCTGCTGACTGATGCGAAGGGCATCACCGTCGATTTCATTGGTGATCTGCGGCTGGACTTCAGCTTGCGCAAGGCCGGTCTCTATCTCGGTGCCGACTGGAGCGAGCACAATGCGGGCACCTGCGGCGTCGGCACCTGCATCACGACCGGGCAGGCATTGACGGTGCACCTCGATGATCATTTCGATGCAACCCATATTCCGCTGACCTGCACCACCAGCCCCATCTATGATTCCCAGGGACAGCTGATCGGCGTGCTCGACATCAGCGCATTGTCATCCCCCAAGCCCAAGGACAGCCAGGCGCTGGCGCTGCAACTGGTGAAGATGTTCACGCGGCAGATCGAAGATGCAGCGTTTCTGGACCGGCATCGCAAGAACTGGATTTTGCGGCTTGCATCGGCGCCGCAATTCCTCGATGTGAACCCGGAATTCATGCTCGCGCTCGATGCGGCCGGCTGCGTGATCGGTCATAACCGTGGCGCACAAATGGGACTCGCCACCGGCGATGGGAAAGGGCTGCTGGGCCGCGCGGTGTCCGAGTTGCTTGAGGTGAGTTTCGACGAGCTGGGCAAATTCATCGCCGGTAACAACACGCAGCATCGCGCGGTGATGCAGGCGCAAGGGTCGGGCTTGCTGTTCATGGTGGTGACACCACCGCCGGTGCCATCAATCAGCCGCGAGAGCCGCGAGTCACGCCTGCCGGCGCCGCTGGCGGCCTTGTCCGGTGGCGACCCGGTATTGGACGAGCAATTGCGGCGCGCGGCGAAGCTGGTGGATTCGCCGATCAGCCTGCTGGTGACCGGCGAGACCGGCTGCGGCAAGGAGTACTTCGCAAAGGCGCTGCACGCGAGCAGCGAGCGCCGCCGCCAGCCTTTCATTGCGGTCAATTGCGCAGCGATTCCGGAGAACCTGATCGAAAGTGAATTGTTCGGTCATGTCGCTGGCAGCTTCACCGGTGCATCGCCCAAGGGCCGGCGCGGACTGATCCTGGAAGCTGATGGCGGCACATTGTTCCTCGACGAGATCGGTGACATGCCTATGCCGCTGCAGGCGCGCCTGCTGCGCGTGCTGTCGGAGCGCGAAGTACATCCGGTGGGCGCAGCACGCCCGGTGCCGGTGAATATCCGCGTGATCGCGGCCACGCATGCGCCGCTGGAAAAGCTGGTGAAGCTCGGCCGCTTCCGCGATGACCTGTACTACCGCTTGAATGGCGCGCAGATCTCGTTGCCCGCGTTGCGCGAGCGTAGCGATCTCGCCTACATGCTGCGTTGCTTGCTGGGCGAGCGTGACATCACACCGGCTGCGATGGACGCGTTGCTGCGCCACCGCTGGCCAGGCAATTTGCGCGAGCTGCGCAATGCGATCGATTACGCGGCTAGCATGGCGGGCGATCAGACCATCGATGTATCCGACCTGCCGGATCTGAGCACAGACAGCGGTGCGCGACCGGGGATGTTGCCCGCCGCTGCCGCACACAGCGCCGTCACTGCCGACGGTGCGGCCGCCGTCGGCGGCTCGGCGCTGCTGGCGATGCTGCAGGCGCATCGCTGGAACGTGACCGAGGTTGCGCGCCAGCTCGGTGTCGCGCGCATGACCATCTACCGTCGCATGAAGCGCGAAGGCATCGTCGCACCGCACCATGTCGCCTTCTGAGTGTGGGGTGTGACACCTGTCACAGTGACAGCGTGACGCCTGCGACACCCGAAACGCGTACGCTGCCACTGCAGCGCGGCGCCGAACTGCGCACTGTCACCGTCGCTATGATCGCCAATCTGATCGGCACCGCCTTGGTTGCAGCGATAGTCACCACTCCGCGATGCCAATAGCGATGCGCGATCGCGCGGATGGCATGGAACTTGATATCAGGCATGCAGGGCGCCCGACCATGAGGCGTCGATCACACGAGGAGACATGCCTGATGAGTAACTCTACCCCTGCACAGCGCGCGAGCGACTGGCTGCAACGCTTCGAGAAAGCGCTGGCTGCCGCCGATCTGAAAGCAGTTGCACACCTGTTTGCGCCGGAATGCTATTGGCGCGACCTGGTGTCCTTCACCTGGAACATCAAGACTCAGGAAGGCCGCGACGCGATCACGGACATGCTGTCGTCGCAGCTGTCACATGTGAAGCCCTCGCATTTCACACTGTCCGGTGAGCCGACCGAGGCCGATGGCATTGTCGATGCATGGTTCAATTTCGAGACCGTCACTGCGCGCGGCCTTGGCCATCTGCGGCTGAAGGCCGGCGATCAGGGCGACCAGGCGTGGACGCTGCTGACCACCATGGTCGAACTGAAAGGCTTTGAAGAGCGCAAGGGCGAGCGCCGCATCAAGGGCGCCGAACATGGCGTGCATCCGGGTCGCAAGACCTGGCTGGAGCTGCGCAAGGAAGAGGAAGCGACTCTTGGCTACACGAAGCAACCGGACACGGTGATCATCGGTGGCGGGCAGGGCGGCATCATGCTGGCCGCGCGCCTGCGCCGGCTGGGGGTGCCCACCATCGTCATCGAGCGCAACGAGCGACCCGGCGACAGCTGGCGCAAGCGCTACAAGAGCCTGTGCCTGCATGACCCGGTGTGGTACGACCATCTGCCCTATATGCCTTTCCCGGACGACTGGCCCGTGTTCGCGCCGAAGGACAAGATCGGAGACTGGCTTGAGTCCTACGTCAAGCTCATGGAAATCAACTACTGGAGTTCCACGACCGCGAAAAAAGCCAGCTTCGATGAGGCGAAAGGTGAATGGTCGGTGACGGTCGAGCGCGACGGCAAGGAGATCGTGCTGCGCCCGAAGCAGCTGGTGTTTGCGCTCGGTGTATCCGGCTATGCGAACGTGCCGAAGATTCCGGGTGCCGAGACCTTCCTCGGTGACCAGCATCATTCGAGCAAGCACCCGGGGCCGGAAGCGTACAAGGGCAAGAAGGCGGTCGTGCTGGGCTCGAACAATTCGGCGCACGATATCTGCGCCGCGTTGTGGGAGCATGGTGTCGATGTGACGATGATCCAGCGTACCAGTACCCACATTGCGCCGTCCGATTCGCTGATGGAGCTGGCGCTCGGCGGCCTGTACAGCGAGCAGGCGGTAAAGAACGGCATTGATCATCACAAGGCTGACCTGATTTTTGCCAGCGTGCCGTACAAGATCATGCACACCTTCCATATCCCGGTGTACGAGGCGATGAAGCAGCGCGATGCGGACCTGTACAACCGTCTAGAACAAGCGGGCTTCATGCTCGATTTCGGCGATGACGGTTCCGGCCTGTTCATGAAGTACCTGCGCCGTGGCTCGGGCTATTACATCGATGTCGGCGCCAGCGAACTGGTCGCGAACGGCTCGATCAAGCTCAAGAGCAAGGTCAATATCGAGCGCATCAACCCGAAGTCCGTCACGCTGACTGATGGCACCGAGCTGCCGGCCGACCTTATCGTTTACGCCACCGGCTATGGATCGATGAACCAGTTCATCGCGGACCTTGCGTCACCCGAGATCGCAGACCGCGTCGGCAAGGTCTGGGGCCTCGGCTCGGCTACCACGAAGGACCCCGGTCCCTGGGAGGGCGAGCTGCGCAATATGTGGAAGCCGACGCAGCAACAGCAGCTGTGGATCCACGGCGGCAACCTGCATCAGAGCCGGCATTATTCGCAGTTCCTGTCGCTGCAGCTGAAGGCACGTTACGAGGGCATACCGACGCCGGTGTACGGGCAGGCGGACGTGCATCACCTGCGCTGACGATATCGTTCATCCCTGAAGGTTCATCCCCAGGCCCCGGTTCGCCGGGGCTCATGGTTTGCCCGACTCCGCCAGAGCCGGGCTTTTTTGTTTTGCATGATGAAATCGGGGGCGAGATGCTTTCTTCGCACGGGACGCTCACCTAGAATAGGGCGCATAACAAGAAATCAGACCCAGGAGGCACCATGGCATCGACGTCCACCGCGCCCACCGCGCCTGTTCCCGATACACCCGTGCAGGTCCCCATGCCGCCCACGGCCATCTTCGGCCTGCTGGCCGATGGCTGGCGCGACATGCGCGCGACCGGCTTTCGCGGCGTCGCTTACGGGATCGTGTTCGTGTTAATGGGCTATGCGATCGCCGAGGTGTACCGGCAGGTGTGGCAGGTGACGATGGGCCTCACGGCGGCCTTCTTCCTGATGGGGCCCTTCATCTGCTGCGGCATCTACGACCTGTCACGGCAGCTGGCGCAGGGTGGCGAGGTGAGCCTGCGTGCGAGCCTGACCTGCTGGTCGCGCAACTGGAAGTCGATTGCGTTCTTTGCCGCGACGCTGACCTTTTTCATGATCGTCTGGGCGCGCATCTCGGTCGTGATCTTCGCGCTGTTCGCGAAGCATACCTATCCAACCCTGACCGACATGATCAGCAACATCATCTCCGGCGACAACCTCGAGTTTCTCGCAGTCTGGGGCGTCGCCGGTTTCGCATTCGCCAGTCTGGTGTTCGCCAGCTCGGTGGTATCGATGCCGATGATGCTCGACCGCGACGCCGACACGATGGAGTCGATCGGTGCCAGCGCGATCAGCCTGTGGAACAACACCGGTGCGATGCTGGTCTGGGCGCTGACGATCACGGTGCTGATCGGCTTCAGCCTGGTGTTCTTTCTGCCTTTGCTGGCGCTAACGGCGCCGCTGGTCGGGCATACGACCTGGAAGGTGTACAAGGCGCTGGTGCCGGCGAAGCTGCCGTCGCTGTTCGCTGCGCCCGAGGAGGCGACCGAATAGGCGCGTTCAAGCGCCCCGCAGCGCGGGGCGATCGTGGGAAAGCCCGGCCCCGAGCCGGGCTTTTTCATTGGCGACGTGGAGGCAGCACGGGCTCAGTGCGCCGTTGATATCAACTTGAAAATATTGTTCGGGGATTCGATGCCATGGGCGCAGGATGGCTGCACTTTTTCAGCGCACACATTGACGTTGATGGAAATTTATGTAACTCTCGCATTACAACTATAAGTGTAATTAAAAAATTACATAAAGGATTCCGCGGCGATGGTGTCGGAGTATCAATCGGAGTTTCGGGAATGGCTTCATGGTGCAGGTCCAGCACGTTTGATTCAATAACTAGGAGGTGTACAAATGTCTGACAAAGACAAAGTATGGCCGACGGGACTGACTGAAGCAGAGTCCGAAGAAATTCACCGTCACTTGATCCAGGGTACGCAGATTTTCGGCATGATCGCGGCTTTCGCGCATCTGCTCGCGTACATTTATTCACCTTGGCTGCATTGATCGAGGGGACAACGCGATGATTTACGGAAAATTGTGGTGCGTGGTCAAACCCTCGGTGGGCATCCCCATCATCATCGGCGCAGTCGCTGTGTCGTCGTTCGCGGTGCATCTGGCTCTGGTGACGAACACCACCTGGGTCAAGCGTTACCTGAACGGCAGCGCTGCACAAGTGTCGGCAGCACCATCGACATCCGCTGAGCAGGTAGCGGTGTTGGTAGCACCGGACGGGTTGCGCAAGTAATTCGTGCCCTTTCGTCATGGTTCGGGGCCCGAACCATGACGTCACGCTTTTCATTCCTGTCTTTTCCCGTCGCCTCGCGCGCCTGACGCCCGGATCATGAGTTCCGCACGCACACTTCGGCAAGAAATGCTGCGCACCTGGACACGGATCGGTCCGAGATTCCTGCCGTTCGCCGATGCGGCGTCGCCGACACTGCCCTTGTCGCGCTTGCTGCGGCTGTCACTGTTCCAGGTCTCGGTCGGCATGGCGCTGGTGCTGATGATTGGCACGCTGACGCGCGTGATGATCGTCGAACTGCATGTGCCGGCCGCACTGGTCGGCCTGATGATTTCGCTGCCTCTGTTGGCTGCGCCTTTTCGCGCACTGATCGGCTTTCGCTCTGACCACCATCGCTCCGAGCTCGGCTGGCGCCGCGTGCCCTATATCTGGATGGGCACCCTCATACAATTCGGCGGTCTCGCGATCATGCCTTTCGCTTTGCTGGTGCTGTCCGGTCTCGGGCATGCAGCGCAGGCGCCGGTGTGGGTCGGGCCGGCTGCCGCGGGCATCGCGTTCCTGCTGGTGGGCGCGGGACTGCACACCACGCAAACCGTCGGTCTGGCACTGGCCACCGACCTCGCACCGCCTGACGCACGCCCCAAAGTCGTGGGGCTGATGTACGTGATGCTGCTGCTCGGGATGATGGGCAGCGCGGTCGCGTTCGGCCTCGCGTTGTCGGAGTTCAGTCCGGGACGCCTGATCAGCGTGATCCAGGCGTCGGCCGTGCTGACGCTGGTGCTCAATACCATCGCGCTGTGGAAGCAGGAGTCGCGCAGCCGTGCGCACACGCCGAGCGGCGAGGCCTCGGCAGATTTTCGCGGTACCTGGCAGCTGTACTGCCAGGGTGAGCAAGCGACGCGTCGACTGCTAGCGATCGGCCTCGGCACGATGGCGTTCACGATGGAAGATGTGCTGTTGGAGCCTTATGGCGGCGAGATTCTCGGCCTCAGCGTGGGTGAGACCACGCTGCTGACAGCAACGCTGGCGATCGGTGGCTTACTCGGCTTCGGGCTCGCGTCACGCGTGCTGGGGCGGGGCATGGACCCGCTGCGGCTGGCCGGACTTGGCGCGCTCGCCGGCCTGCCGGCATTTGCGATGGTGATTCTCGCGGCACCGACCGCGATGCCGTGGTTGTTCGGCACCGGCACGCTGCTGATCGGCTTCGGCGCGGGCTTGTTCGGGCATGGCACGCTGACCGCGACGATGAACCTGGCGCCGCCCAGTCAGAGCGGGCTGGCGCTGGGCGCCTGGGGCGCGGTACAGGCCACCGGCGCGGGCATTGCGGTCGCACTCGGCGGCATCCTGCGGGACCTGGCCGCCTTGGTTGGTGGCTCGACCTTTGGCTATACCAGCGTGTACGCGCTGGAGATGTTGCTTCTGGCGATGACCATCATCGCGCTCAGGCCATTGCTGGCCGGAAACACGCGTACCGGAGATTTGGGTAATAATCGTTAGGGTTGAACGGGCCGTGATCCTTTCGTCAGGCCATGACCGCTGACGACAACGGCTGGCAGGGCGCTGAATTCGTGCGACAACTTGTGTGACAACTATCGATAACGGAGACTGGTATGAAAATTTGGCACATCCTGATGGGCATCTGGTTCGTGGGTCTTGGCTTCATGCTGATGAACCATTTCCATCGCCAGAACATCGAGCGACTGAAAAAGAAGTAACGCGATCGAAAAAAAGCCCGGCAGTGATGCCGGGCTTTTTGCCATCACGCGGATGTTTCTTACTTCAGCGCGAGGATGTACTCGGCAATCGCGCGCGCGTCAGCATCGGATACATGCGGTTGCGGCGGCATGATGTCTTCGCCCCAGACGCCCGTACCACCAGCCTTGATCTTCTTGGCCAGCACATCGACCGCGCTGGCATCGCCGGCATATTTGGCGGCAACTTCATTGAGCTTCGGGCCATACTTGCGCTTGTCGATCATGTGACAGGCAAGGCAGTTATTCCGCTGCAGCAGGCTCTGCAGTTTCTCGGTATCGGCATAGGCGGCCTTGCCGAAGCTGACGAGGCCCATCATCAAAAGCGGTGCGATTACACGTCGCATTACATCTCTCCAGTTGCGTATCGTTTTCAAAGCCTCCAACAAAACGTCGCTTGCGGCATTGCTCCGCGTTGCCAGCGACCGCATCGCTGCGCGATGCCCGTTTTGTCAGAGGCTCCTGATTTCAAGTTTGTTTAAAGCGGTGTAAAAAACGCGCTGCCCGAGGGCAGCGCGTTGCTTGCTACCAGTGAGCGATTAGTTCGGCTTCACGCGGTAGATCATGCCAGCGGCTTCGTCAGCCACGTACAGGTCGCCGTCCGGACCCACGGTCAGGTGACGGAAACGGCCTGCAAAGGTCGGCCACAGCAGTTCTTCACGCTTCGCGGACTTGCCATCCTTGGAGATGTCGAGCACGTCGATGCGGTTGCCGGTAGGCGTGCCGTGGATGCCGATGCCGGCATAACCCACGACCATGCGGCCTTCCCATTCCTTCCACTTCTTGCCGACCAGCCATGCGCTACCGCACATGCCCTGCGACAGACCGTTGTTGTTCCATGCCGGCGGCATGGCTTTCGGATAGGTCTTGGTGTCGGTCATCGGCATGAACGCTGCGCGCTCTTTCGGCGGCAGTGCGCCCATCTGGTTCGGCGAGTAACCGCAGTAGTCATCCGGGCAGTCCTTGCGGCCGCCAACGTTCGGACGCGGATCCCAACCGGCGTTGCCACCATTCTCCAGCTTGGTCACTTCATCAGAGTGCCACGGGCCGTTCTCCGAAGCATACGGCTCGTTGGTACCCGGGCGGAAGGAGATGCCCTGCGGGTTACGGTGACCATAGGTGAACACGCGCGGATCGAAGCCAGCCGGCGGCTTGTTGCCCGGTGCTGCCTTGCCGTCGCGGTCAACGCGCAGGATCTTGCCGCCGAGTTCGGTCGGGCTTTGCGGACGTGCGCCGTTGTGATTGTCGCCGGTCGTCACGTACAGGAAGCCATCACCCGGGCTGAAGCGGATACGACCGCCGTTGTGCGCGCCAGGGCCACCGAACGGGTGGTTCGACTTCTTCGGCTTGTAGCCGATGTCATCGATGATATCGACGCGGTCAGACACCTTGGCCAGCGAGCCATCGACCTTCAAGCGCATCACGACGTTCGAATAGCCGCCGTACTTGCGGTTGCTGCCTTGCGAGCTCGAGTACACGTAGATGTAGCGGTTCGACGAAAACTGAGGATCGACAGCGACACCCTGCACACCGGCCTGGCCGTCGCAGAACAGGTCTTCGCCGACCATCGAGTAGCCGCTGGTGCCGGCCACACCCAGCAGTGCGTTGACCTGGCCGTTAGGCAGGCGGACCGACAGGCCCTTGCACTTCTCGGTGAAGAACATGGTGCCATCCGGCAGGAATGCCATGTCCCACGGCGATTCGGCCTTCTGGAAGTTTTCAGCGGTGACGGTAACACCGGCCGATGCGCTTCCTGCTGCGAGCAGGCCTGCAGCAGCCAGCACCGCAACCGGTGCGAAGCGGCCGAAGCCAATACGCGAAGTTTGAGAAACGACAGTCTTCTTCTTCATTTTGTCTCCAGATTTGGTTGGGGGTGCAGCACAACTCGGCTTATCGGCTTCCGGGCTTGCGCGTGCGTCACAACGACATGCGCGATACAACCACGCATGGATATCACGAGTCGCGGCTTGTGAAGCTGCCAGTCGCCGCAACCAAATGATTCACGCGAGAGCATACATAAGAAAAACTTATTTTGCAGCCACTAAAAAAAATCGGCTGCACGTTGCAGCCGATCAAAATGCCCGCGTGGCACGCAGGCTCACTAAGAGAGGGATTGAATCCCCGCGCCGATTGTAGAGAGCGAAAATTCACGAATCAACGGAATTTGCGTGTACTTAAAATTTTCTGATGAATAAATCGAATTCTTTGGAATTTTTCTTATTCATTTCGTGCATCGCACGCATCGATCTGCAAAATTTCCCTTCAACGCATACGGGTTTGTGTGCTCGACAAAGCACGCAATCACGTCAGGGCTTTTCATGTGGGATCAGTATCGCGTTTCGATGATGCCACGTCATCGCGAAATATTTCGCCGCCTCATTCAAGGCTGATGCGCCGCAGGCGAGTGTGCTCACTTCTCTGCTGACGCTTAAGGCTGCGCTGTCATTCACAAGCTTCCGCTGTCACCTTGCTGTTCAGTCTGTGCCGCCATGTTCATGCCTTGTCGGCCTGTCGCAGCGCACAGCCACGATGGTTAAGCATTTCTGAATCGAAACCAGATTTACTGAACCAAAACCCTTTACGAAGTAGGTACATTCATTCGTCCTCTCGCCAACCCGCGGCACACCGCGCTGACGCGCTCACCTCGATCACACTCCCAGGAGTCTCTATGGACATTCATGAGTACCAGGCCAAATCCCTGCTGTCGGGTTTCGGTGTCAGCGTGCCGCCGGGCGGCGTCGCCTATACGTCGGACCAGGCGGTGTATGTGGCGACCGAGTTGGGTGGCGCACACTGGGCAGTGAAGGCGCAGATTCATTCCGGTGGACGCGGCAAGGCTGGCGGCGTGAAACTCTGCCGCACCTATAGCGAGGTCGCAGCAGCGGCCCAGGGCATGCTCGGTTCGCGGCTTGTCACCAACCAGACGGGGCCTGAGGGCAAAGTGGTCCATCGGCTTTATGTAGAGAAGGCCACCCCGTTCGAGCGCGAGCTATATCTCGGCTTCGTACTCGACCGCAAGATCGAGCGCATCCGCGTGATCGCGTCAGTCGAAGGTGGCATGGAGATTGAAGAGATTGCGCGCGCACGGCCGGAATCGATCTTGCAAGTGGAAGTCGAGCCCGCTGTCGGCATGCAGCCGTTCCAGGCGCGACAGCTGGCCTTCGGTCTCGGGCTGAACCTGAAGCAGGTGTCGCAAGCGGTGACGACCATCCTCGGCTGTTACCGCGCTTTCCGCGACCTTGATGCGACGATGGTCGAGATCAATCCGATGGTGGTGACCAAGGATGATCAGGTCATCGCGCTCGATGCAAAGATGTCCTTCGACGACAACGCGCTGTTCCGTCGCCCGAAAATTTCGGAGATGCGCGATCCGGCCGAAGAAGACCCGCGCGAAGCGCGCGCCGCCGAGTTCGGGCTCAACTACGTGGGCCTCAGCGGCGACATCGGCTGCATCATCAATGGCGCCGGGCTGGCGATGGCGACCATGGACAACATCAAGTACTGCGGTGGCGAGCCGGCCAACTTTCTGGACGTCGGTGGCGGTGCGTCACCCGAGCGCGTTGCGGCCGCGTTCAACCTCGTCCTCACCGATGCCAACGTGAAGTGCATCCTGGTCAACATCTTCGCAGGCATCAACCGCTGCGACTGGGTTGCGCAGGGTGTGGTGCAGGCGGCGAAAGACCTGCGCGTGCCGCTGGTCGTGCGGCTGGCTGGCACCAACGTCGAGCAGGGGCAAAAAATCATCCGCGAATGCGGCCTGCCGATCATCACTGCGGACTCGCTGATGGAAGCCTGCGAGAAGTCGGTGAAGCTGGCGCGTGGCGAAGCGGTCGCCTGAAGCAGTCGTCCCACGGAGAACGGACCCATGAGCATTCTGATAGATGAAACAACGCGCGTCATCGTGCAGGGATTCACCGGCGACAAGGCGAGCTTCCATGCCGAGGAGATGATCCGCTACGGCACCAACGTCGTTGGCGGCGTCACGCCCGGCAAGGGCGGCAAGACCCATCTCGACCGACCGGTGTTCAATACCGTGAAGGAGGCCGTCGAGGCCACCGGCGCACAGGCGAGTCTCGCGTTCGTGCCACCGCCTTATGCCGCTGATGCATTGATGGAAGCGGCTGATGCCGGACTGGAGCTGGTTTGCATCATCACTGACGGCATACCGGCGCAGGACATGATGCGGGTCAAGCGCTATCTGCGCCGCTTCCCGAAAGAGAAGCGCACCACCATTGTCGGCCCCAATTGTGCGGGCATCATCAGCGCCGGCAAGGCGATGCTCGGCATCATGCCGGGCCACATCTACATTCGCGGCAATGTCGGCATCATCTCGCGCTCGGGAACGCTCGGTTACGAAGCAGCCGCGCAGATGAAGGCGCTGGGCATCGGCGTGACCACCAGCGTCGGCATTGGCGGCGACCCGATCAACGGCAGTTCCTTCCTCGACCACATGGCCCGTTTCGAACAGGATCCCGAGACCAAGGCCGTGGTGATGATCGGTGAGATCGGCGGCCCGCAAGAGGCCGAGGCAGCGCGCTGGGTCAAGGAAAACATGAGCAAGCCGGTGGTTGGCTACGTGGCCGGCCTGACCGCGCCCAAAGGACGCCGCATGGGCCATGCAGGCGCGATCATCTCGGGCGAGGGCGATTCTGCGCGCGAGAAAGCCGAGATCATGGCCTCGTACGGACTGTTCGTGTCGCCCAGTGCGTCGGAACTCGGCGCCACCGTGAAGAAGGCGCTCGAGAGTATCGGCCTGGGTCGCTGAGCCAGCCGCGCCTTGTCCTGTCCTGATCACCCCGTTAATGCGAATGCCGCCGATAGCGTGCGGCGTTCATCCTCGCATTGCCCCGTCCCGGAGGAAGAATGAGCTTCACGACCATCGAGCAAGCTACTGCACTGCTGCACCGCTCCGAACTGGCAGTGCCCGGTTCGAACCCGCAAATGTTCGAGAAGGCAGCCAGGTCGGCGGCCGACATTATCTTTCTCGATGTCGAGGATGCGGTCGCGCCGGATGACAAGGCGCAGGCCCGCAAGAACATCATCGAGGGGCTGAACGACATTGACTGGGGCCACAAGACGATGATGGTGCGCATCAACGGGCTCGATACGCATTACATGTATCGCGACGTGGTCGACATCGTCGAGGCCTGCCCGCGACTGGACATGCTGCTGATTCCGAAGGTCGGTACTGCCGCCGATGTGTATGCCATCGACATGATGGTCACGCAGATCGAGACTGCGATGAAGCGCACGAAACGAATCGGCTTTGAAGTACTGATCGAGACTGCGCTTGGCATGGCCAACGTGGAAGCGATTGCGCAGTCAAGCAAGCGGCTCGAAGCGATGTCCTTCGGCGTCGCGGACTATGCCGCATCGACCCGCGCGCGCACCACCGTCATTGGCGGCGTGAACAAGGATTCGGGCGTGCTGACCGATCGCGACGCTGACGGCAACCGCCAGTACTTCTGGACCGATCCCTGGCATGCGGCGCAGACGCGGATGATGGTCGCGTGCCGAGCTTATGGCCTGCGTCCGATCGATGGGCCGTTCGGCGACTTCAGCGACCCCGATGGTTATCTGGCTGCCGCGAATCGTGCGGCGGTGCTCGGCTACGAAGGCAAATGGGCCATCCATCCTTCGCAGATCGAGCTCGCGAATCAGGTATTCACACCCTCGGACGCCGAAGTGACCAAGGCGCGCCGCATCATGGCGGCGATGGAGGAGGCCGCGAAGGCCGGCAAGGGCGCAGTCAGCCTGGACGGCCGCCTGATCGATATCGCCAGCATACGCATGGCCGAGGCCTTGCTCGCGAAGGCCGATCAGATCACCCGGCAAGCGTAGCAGGCAGTGAGCGGCATGGCCGGCTGCTTCAGCTGCACACCTTGCGCACGACAGCTTCCGGCAGTGCCTTGCCGACGGATTCCGGCTTGGTCGTTTCCGGAAAAGTCCACACGATGTCGTCATCGTTCAGCAGAAACTGCTGCTGATACAGCACAAGGCGCTTTTCGCAGGCGATCACCAGCTTTTTCAGCGCGCCGTTGTACTCGAGGCTCATCATGTCACGGCGGTTCGAATAAGCGAGCTTGAGCGAGATGCGCGTCTCGCCCGGCGTGGCACGGTTCACCGATGACGCATCCAGAAAAATGCGGGTCGTATCGTCGGCCGAGATCAGGACCCAGTCCTCGCCCCTCGCCGCAACCGAAAGGCACAACAGCAGGGTGAACATCAGGATCTTCATGGGGGCTTATCCGACGGTCGACATGCGAGATCAACGTGTCTCGGAGATTAGCACGGGCAGGTGCACGGATGCCGGACAGGTGCGCGCGGCACGACTTCAAGAGCCCGGTGAGTTTTTCGCGCGGCGCTTCATCAGAATGCGGGCGGAGTTGATCCCGGTCAGGGCCATGATTGGCCACAGAAACGTGCAGACCATGACCCAGAAGACGCGGCCACCGAAAGCATTCCCGCTTTGCGTGTCGTCGGCTTGCGATGGTCCCTCGCTGAACAGGTGCCTGAACGGGAAGGTGATGATCCCGAATCCGGCGCCGGCGAGCAGGAAGAGAAGGATGGTCATGTTCATGGTCGCGCCCTCGGGACGGGTGTACGCTCGGCCCCAACCACCGGCAAACGCAGCAAGCGACGGGCAAGCCGTTGCAGCAGGGTCGGAGGAACAGGGGGTGTCAGAAGAAATGTACACCAATTCTGCGAATGTTTAGTTGACAAGCAAAATCGATCCGAATATTCCCCTCAACCCGCTTGGGCCACCTCTACTCAGGCGCATGCCTTCTGATCTTCTGCCACCGGTCATTGCTGATGTCGGGGTGCCCGATACAGGTGCTCCACTGCACAAAACGACACAGCCCGCAAACTTGCGTTTGCGGGCTGTGTCGCAGTCAGAGATAAGCTGACGCTTGCTCGGTACAGTCCTTTGTCAACGCGCGTTTTTATGAATCCACCATGGTGTAGATCGTGTTCTTGGGCGTCGCCATCAAGCGCCGCAACATGGGTTCAAAAAACGATAGCGGCAAGGTGTCGTAATCCTTGTCAAAAGCCGGCGCATCATATTTTTCGCAGAATTCCAGGGTTCTTTCATATACCGGCTGTCCTTTGAATTTGTCGCGAAGATTGCGATCCAGCCCCAGGAAGTGAAAGAAATAATAGGCCTGAAACAAGCCGTGCTTCTCCACCATTTCAAAGTTTTCGTCGCTGACAAAGGGCTTCAGGATAGCGGCAGCGATGTCCGGGTGATTGAAGCTTCCCAGCGTGTCGCCTATGTCATGTAGCAACGCGCAAATCACATACTCTTCATCTTTGCCGTCGCGATAAGCGCGCGTCGCGGTCTGCAGGCTATGCGTCAGCCTGTCCACCGGAAAGCCGCCGAAATCCCCCTCCAGCAGTTTCAGATGCGCGATGATGCGGTCTGGCAGGGCGGCAGAATAGGCCTTGAACTCTTCGCCAATAATTTTCCAATCAGCGCCAGTGCTGTACTGCATGTCGCTGAACGTGGCTTGCGGGTGTTCTTTCGTTTCCAAGTCGATACTCCCAGAGGCTTCGAGCGAGTCAGATTCATCGGGGGCATTGTGCGGGAAAGCAAAAAAGCCCGCAAACTTTCGTTTGCGGGCTTTGGAATTTTGGCTCCCCGACCTGGACTCGAACCAGGGACCTGCGGATTAACAGTCACTTAATTTAGTGTCCGGCAAAGTCCGATGAAGTCCAGCGTAGATATGTAAGTCATTGAATTTATTGATTGTATTGTCCGGAAGCGTCCGCTAGAATACACCCCAAGCCAGAACTTTACCGCAACGGTACTGCAACGGATTTTGGGGGCTTGGATGGCAGAACTCACGGATCGAACTCTACAGCGCAAGTGGTCAGGCAAAGACGAGTGGCTAAGTGACCGCGGCTCTCGTGGTGCCGGAAGGCTGGTCGCCAAACTGGCAACTTCTGGAGTCACTTTCTATTTTCAGTATTACCTTGATGGTCGCCGACGCTTCTTGCCTATTGGTGCCTATGACCGCAAAGGGGAGCGGGGTAAGACGCTGCTGCAAGCACGCGATCAAGCGCAAGAATGGTCGGTACTGATGCGTTCAGGCGTCTCCGATCTACATGGCTTTTTAGAGGATCAGGAGCGTGACCGCCAGCGCATTCGGAATGAGGCATCCGCTGAAGCCGCTCGGTTAGCAAGGGAGGCCAAGAGTTCATCACTTCGTCAACTCCTCGACGCCTATGCCAATCATCTCGAACGGTCAGGGAAACAAGCGGCTGCAGATGTTCGTCGCATATTTCAGCTGCACGTATTCTCTGTAGATGCCGACCTTGCCGAGCGCAAGGCTGCATCCATTCCTGTGGATGACTTTGTGGCTTTGCTCGCTAGGCTGACCGAGGCCGGGAAGGGTAGAACAGCAGGCAAGTTGAGAAGTTATCTCCGAGCAGCCTATAGTCTTGCCATGCGATCCAAGACTGATCCGGACGTGCCGCTTGTCATGCGGACCTTTGGCATTGGCGTCAATCCGATTGCTTCAATTGGTGCCCTGTCGAGGTACAACCGTACCAGAAGCCGGACACTGAGCTCAGAGGAACTTAGCTGTTTTATTAATCGCTTGGAAGCTTCTCCTGAATCTCCCAAGCGAGATCTGGTGCTGCTATGCCTTCAACTTGGAGGGCAGCGACCATCCCAGTTGTTACGCGTACGCTTAGTCGATTTAGACCTGAGTGCGAGAACGCTAACACTCTACGATCCTAAGGGTGCAAGAACCCAGCCCCGTACCCACGTGCTACCTATCCCAGATGCTGCTGTCCGGATATTGGTCAGTTTGTCTGAAAGATCGACCATGCTCTTCTCGACTAGCGATGGGAAATCCCCATTGCTTTTTACCGGCGATGGAATCCGCGGTCTTCGGGTCGAGACGGTCTCAGCGATGGTAAACAGTCTGGCGCGTCAGATGATGGAGGCCAGAGAGCTCAGGGAAGGTTTTGAGCTGCGTGATTTGCGGCGAACCTGCGAGACCATGCTCGCAGCCATTGGGATCTCGAGCGACATTCGGGCGCAGATCCAGTCACATGGATTGGGCGGTGTTCAGGCGAGACATTACGACCGTCATAACTATATGGCAGAGAAACGTACAACCCTAGAGTCATGGAATCAGTATCTGCAGCGGCTGGTTGAAAGTGGGACAGGAGAAGTCATTCCGATGCAGCAATATAGATAATACTCACCCAGGCCGAGCGCAGTTAAGGGCGGTAATTCTTTATCTGGCCGAGTTCTTGCGCCAGCCTGGCAAGGCGGTTTTGTTCTAAATCGAAATACCTAAATTAGGCTGCATTATTTTTGAAGAAGGTGCTTTGTTAAGATTTCTGGCCTAAATAAGACGAGTAATCGATTTTTACAATCAAGGTATAAATGACAAGCTTTAAATCTAGTTGAGAGGCAAGGGGGCTTGATGTTTGGAACCGACTTTGCGGTTTTGTATTGGCTAAGTCAGCATCGACAGTGGCCGCCGCAGTTTCCCAGGATGGAAACCTTATTAACATCCTATGGCGACACCAAAATTCCACGTGAAGAATGGGGCGCTGCCGAATGGCGTTCATACGCTCTGTTTCTTGAAGAAAGTGGCAAAAATATTGTGCGAGACCTCGCGCGGTTTGAAAGTGAGCTTCAAGACACACGCCGCAAGCTATCCAGGCAAAAACCAAATTCTCGGACACGAGAACCAATTGCTTTGTTGGGTTTACTGACAGAACGGAAAAAGTCGATCCGAGGCCGAAAGCCAACTGGGAGTAGGGAGGCTATCGCCGCGGAGGTATTGGCTATTCGTGCTGAACTTGAATCTGAAGGCCGCAAAATGACAGATATAGCGGCACTTGAGGAGTATTTCTTTAGAAAAGGGATGCGCAGGAGTCGCGCCACCGAGCACCGCACTTTTCTCAATGCGATCAGCGAATATCGCCGCAGTCACAAAATATCCAAGAGGTGATCAAGTCATATTTCTGTGATCCGAAGTCAGTCAGGATTGCCATGCCGGCCTGCAACGGCCAATTGTGGAGAATCCTGAATGTATCAACTTCCCGAAACCGGCTTTCTTCGATTGTCGCAAATCATTGGCGACCCTAAAGCGGAACCGCCGGTCCCCCCAATAATACCGGTCAAAAAATCCTGCTGGTGGCATGGCGTCAGAACTGGTCGCTTCCCCAAGCCAGTCAAGCTCAGTCCACGTATTACCGCTTGGCGAGTAGAGGATATCAAAGCCCTAATTGCGTCAGCGTAGGGGAGGAGCCATGACTTCTATTGGCCTGACAGATTTCCCAATCGAATCCCAGGAGGGCGGTAAAGGTGGCGAAGGCGGGGATTTCCAGATAACAAATGCCGATTTTGTGGCGGGAGTGTTTCCGGCCTTGCCCGAAGGTGCGTTTGCGGCGGGGTGCTCAAAGTGCGGTGATCCCGGCCTTGGTGGTTGGCCAGCCAGCCGCGCCGATCTGGTGGCAGGTAACCTTTCTGCCGCGAGTAACAACTATATCGGGTGTGCGAGCTTTTATCCCGGCGATGACGGATCGTTCAGGGCGCGCAAGGCGCAGTTTGCCGCCTGCCATTTCCTGATGCTCGACGATCTGGGGACCAAGGTGCCATTGGAAAGACTGCGCGGTTTCGAGTTGTCCTGGTTGATTGAGACCAGTCCGGGGAATCATCAGGGTGGGATCATCCTCGCCGAACCAATTACCGACGGTGCTATAGCCGTACGCTTGCTCAACGCGCTGATCGAGTCTGGCCTGTGCGATGCCGGCGCAAAAGGGCCATTAAGTCGCTGGGCGCGTCTTCCGGTGGCCATCAACGGCAAACCTAAGTACGCCGATGAAGATGGCTCGCCATTTCAGTGCCGCTTGATCGAGTGGCGGCCTGGTGCCCGCTATACGCCAGAAGAGATTATTGACGACCTGCAATTGGAACTTTCCCCTGCGGGGCGACCGAAGAAGACCACGAAGCACTCTGGGCGAGCTGATGGTGACGGGCACACCATCGGCAATGCCTCCGACGACGTGTTGACTCCTAAGGCGGCAGAGAATCCAGTCGTCGCTGCGCTCAAGGCACGCGGCCTTTACAAGACACCGCTGGGATCCGGCAAGCACGACATCACCTGCCCGTGGGTGCAGGACCATACCGACCAAATCGACACAGGTTCTGCCTACTTCGAGCCGGATGAGCTTTATCCAATAGGTGGCTTCTGCTGTCAGCATTCGCACCGGGACAAGTACCACATCCGGCAGTTGCTGGAATTCCTATCCGTGCCAGCAGCGCAAGCTCGCCACAAGCCTGTCATTCGGGTGATTGCCGGTGATTTGCACCGCGTGGTGGATGCGGCCGAGAAGGAGCTGGCGAACCGTGGGCGGCACTATCAGGCAGGAGGGCTGATCGTTTCCGTTTCAACCGACCCGACTACGGGTGATCCGTCTATTGTGCCGACCAGCGCACCAGCATTAACACGGGAATTGTCGGTTACGGCAACCTGGGAGAAATACGATGGCAGAGCAGAGGACTGGGTGCGCTGTGACCCGCCAACCCGGCATGCGGCGATTCTCTACGATGCACAGAACTTTCGTTATCTGCCACCGCTGGCGGGAGTGGTGAGGCAGCCATACTTTCGCGAGTCGGATGGCACTTTGATCACACAGGCCGGTTATGACAAGCCGTCGCAGCGTTTCGGTGTATTTGACCCACGGCAGTTTGTCATCCCGGAGCCGACGCCTGAAGCGGCATGTGCTGCACTGGCCCTCCTGGAAGACCTGCTAACCGAGTTCCACTTCGTTGCGGCTTCAGACAAAGCAGCGGCACTGTCGGCAATCTGCACCGCAGTAGTACGTCCGTCTTTGTCACAGGCGCCTGGGTTTCACGTACGTGCGCCGGTGTTTGGCAGTGGCAAGACCTATCTATGCGAACTGATTGGTGCCTTTGCCGGACCCGGCGGAAATGCCAAGGTTAGCTACCCAACCACCTCTGAAGAAGCGACCAAGGTGATTCTGTCATTGCTGCTGACCAGTCCGGCAGTGATCGAGTTCGATGATATGGATACCGACTGGATACCGCATGGCACGATAAATCGAATGCTGACATCAGAGAAGATTACCGACCGAATCCTCGGTGTGAGCAAGACGGCGACGGTTAGCACACGTACTTTGTTTCTTGGGTCAGGAAATAATGTTGGCCCAATACGCGATCTACTACGGCGGGTGCTGACTATACATATCGATCCGCGGAATGCGACACCGGCAACGATGACCTACACTGGTCGTCCAGTCGATAAGGTGCGCCAATATCGAGGCAAATATGTATCTGCAGTATTGACCATCATTCAAGCTTGGCGCAATGCAGGGATGCCACGTTCGGCGGCGGACAGTATTGTCACTTTTGGCGGTGCCTGGTCGGACTATTGCCGCTTCCCGTTGATGTGGATGGGGCATCCCGATCCGGCTACGGCGCTGCTAGAACAGGTGCGTCATGATCCCGACAGTGATGCACTAAAAAGCTTGATGACCGAGTGGCGTAGCGTATTTGGGTCCTCGGCGATTACAGTACGCAAGGCAGTTGAAACTGCGTTACGAGATCGGCCCAGTCTACTGGATGCTATGCGCGAATTTCCAGTAGAAGAACGCGGCGACATCAACCGCTCAAAATTAGGCTGGCTACTGAAAAAGAATGCGAACCGAATAGTAACTGGATACGAGTTCCAGCAAGCGGAGGCAGATGGGCGAACCGCCTGGCGCGTAGTCGCCGTTAAATCACCCCCTTTAACACCTTCACCGCCTTATAACCACTCGCTTCAAGAAACTATTAAACGACCTTGGAAAACTGAAGTGGAAGTAGAAATATGAGTCCCGCCGAAATCATTGAGCGTTCCAACGAGGAAGGCGTGCAAATCACCCTCTCGCTCTCGGGCAGCATTTCGGCAAAGGGTGACCCGTTGGCTATTGATCGATGGCTGCCAAAAATTAAATACAACAAGGCCGCGATCATTACCGAGTTGCAGCTAGAACATCGGCGCGCCAAGGTGCGGGAAATGCTCCGCGATAACCCTGGCATTAATTACGCCATCGAGGTGGCTGATGCGAACACGGATCCGGTCATCGTTTCCGTCGGCATACGAAATGTGACGACCTTCGAGATGAATATCCCGCAGGCGTACTACGACGCCTTTTCGCTGATGGATCTGATCGGCAATTATGTCGGAGATGAACATGCAAATGCTTGAAAATGATTCGACCGCCTTGTCTTGCGTTATCGCTGGCACTGATGCATCGGCCGGGAATTACGGTGCAGTCCGATTCAATGCCATTAAGCACGGCGTTTTATCTAAGCTGACCGTATTAGCGCATGAAGATCATGCCGAATTTGATGAGCTGCTGGCCGCGCTACTGGTTGAGCATCAACCTGCAGGCATGACAGAACGTCACCTGGTTGAAGAGCTTGCCACGATCATCTGGCGGAAGCGACGAGTATTGCTGGCAGAAGGCGCAAAGATCAATGAGGGTCTGAAAACTGCCGTGAACAGCGCGGTATCGGTCATTAAATCGGCGGCGCCTTTCCAGCGTGGCTTGGGTGGTGAGAATGTCGACCTGAGAGAATTTATGGGCGGCACTGCAGAAGAGATTGCCGGGCGCCAGCAGGAAGCAGCCCTTGATTTGGCGGCAACGCAGAAAGCGGCAGCGATATTACGAAAGCAGGGCGCAAACGCCTATGAGAAAGCTCGCCTGGCACTTACCCAAGAATCCCGGGCGTGGTGGGACGAGCATGTCGAGGAGGACTCCTACCCCGCAACTTCCGAGGGACTGGCCGACTTTATCCGGGATTCGCTGGAACCAATCTGCTATCGCAACTTGAAGGAAGCCGAGTTGACCCCTGCCATTAAGACCCAAACTTTCGGCGAAGGCCTTCGGGCTCATATGCTTGAGAAGCTCAGCCGCTATGAGACGCATCTTGACCGAAAATTTGAGCGGACACTGGCGATGCTTTTGAAGCTGAAGGACCTTCGGGGCGAATGAAATTGGACGCCATCAAATCGGCGCAATGCCAGTATTGGCAAGGGTTGTGGCAGTAATCGGTCGAAACGACACCGCAAACTTGCCAAATGATTTCGGCAAATTTCGGAAGGAAAAAATTATGGGTGGCTTTGGTAGCGGTCGCTGGCAACATGGAAAATACACAACTAGTGATATGCGGGCGCTGGATATTCGGCGTTTACAACGGGATGGCTTGCTCACACTGGGTAGATCCTTCAATTGGCAATGGTCAATCAATGGCGAGAAAATCGCGGATATCAATATACTGATTGAAGCAAACAATTTGATTCTCAATTACCGAAGCCGGAGCGTTGGAGGTGAATGGCAGCCCATCGAGTATCCCGTTTTTTTGGAACGGACGCCGTGCAATCTTGGGGGGCAACGAGCGTGGTTTCTTTGCCCCGGGCGTGGATGCGGACGGCGTGTGGCAATTCTTTTCGGTGGTTCAATTTTCGCCTGTCGGCGCTGCCATGAGTTGGCTTATCAGTGTCAGCGGGAAACGGATGATGATCGAGCGATGCGTCGAGCGGAAAAGATCAGGCGGAGGCTTGGTTGGGAACCCGGTATAGCCAATCCGGAGGGAAGCAAGCCCAAGGGTATGCATTGGCGGACATTCAGAGCGCTGAAAGCAGATCACGACACTTTCGCTGAGGAATCATGGATGGGATTAGCTAAACGGCTGGGCTCGATGCTCAGTGATCGGGGTACCTTTGATGCTGGATCGCCTGCTCTGTTTGAATGTGAGAACTGAATCTGTTTCGTAAAAAATTTAGTCGAGGATGAGGGCGCCTAAGTGAGGAATTGAAACAGTTGGCAAGAAATATTAATTTAGTGATAATCTTATTGGGGGTTTTACCAACAGATCGAATCCCCTTACGCTCGCCAAGACAAATCTCTCCAACACGCTCACACGAATTACTAGGAGCGAGGAGCCCCGTGATATGCGGGTTATTGATATGAGCTCGGGCTGAACCTATGGGCACCATCCTCTCAAAACCTTCTCAACCCATATTGCGTCTGAGAACTTCCTGACTTTCGCCTTGGTATGACAAGAATGCGTCGATGAAAAATCGAAGTTTTGGCGACGTACTGATTAGCAAATTGGTCTGCAACGCGAACCGCGACTTAGTAGACGGAAGATTACCCGAACCAGTGGCGACAAGAAGAACTTGGTCCGCAGCAAATCTAACTACCTGGCAAGTGGGGCGGGGCAAGATGCCAAAGCCGAGAAACCGAGCATCAAGGCAGGATTGTTTGCGAATTGTCAATGCGGCTCAAGTTGGGCCGTATAGGATTGAAGTGCGACATCCCCAAGCTGATATGCAGCTGATTATGGAAAGCAGCTATCTATTTGGTGGCCACAAGTCCTACTCGTAATATTTTGAGCTGATCCATATAAGGCGACAGAGTACGATTAGGTTCCGTCGTATAGCCCTGGGCTTGTAAAAACCCGGGGCTATCTTTTTGAATGAACGGTGAAGGTTTTAAATATTTTATATTGGTATTGAAATGTAAATAGGACCTTTCTTTAAAAATGGCTTGGAAAATCTCAGATTGATGTGGGGATAATATTAAGAAATTTATCAGACTATAGATTTAAAAATTTAAAGGTAGTCGGAAAATATCTAGTTAGGGAGCGCGCACATGAATTACTTGAGTAATTTGTCAAAAAATATTTTTCCAAAGTTTTTGTACAATAATCCATACATGCTTTTCGCAAACCCCTTACATGGAGACTTTTTAAAACCAAATTTTCCTGTGGATGTGCAAGAAAAAAATGGTTCGTATGTAGTAAACGCAGAGCTTCCAGGGGTAAAAAAAGAAAACGTTGAGATCAATATCGATAACGACAGGCTTACTATATCAGCAAGTATTGAGCAATATGATCAAAAATCAAATGAAGGAGCGATTATCCAAAGTGAAAGATATTTTGGATCAGTTTCAAGAACGATTTTTTTGCCAACAGCTATAGATAAAAATGCCAGTACCGCAAGGTTTAAGGATGGCCTTCTAGAAATTACACTTGGAAAATTAAAAAACACACACGGAAATAATTTAGAAATAAAATCATAATGTCGAATGTATGCAAAAATTGAAATTTTAAAGGCGAGCCAAGAATCAAAGACCGAAGGATAAAATTCCTTCACCAGAAGCTTTTGCAAAAATTTTTAAATGATTTTGAAAAATATTGTGCAGATCTAATATCTTTTCTGGAGGCATTCGTACTTATTTACCGTAAATGGCGTATCAAACTCCTTGAGCTTCCTTGCCTAACTTTGAGGGGGCGCTTTTAGTGAGATTTCCAAACTCCGAATATTAAATATATTCACTTACCATTTTCGCTCTGCATCAAACTTTCAAAGGCTTTTCCATCTAATGGGGGAGATAAGATGTATCCTTGGAATAGATCGCATCCTACTCCATTTAAAAAATCAATCTGATTAGTGCTTTGAATTCCTTCAGCAACTAATTCGAGACCAAGATTTTTCGCAAGAGCCGCGATTGCTTTCACCACCGTTCTGTCCCGACTACTTTGCATCATATTATCAATAAATGATTTGTCAATTTTAACTTGATTTATCGGCAGTTTTGCCAAACTTGATAAGGATGAATAACCGGTTCCAAAATCATCGAGCGAAAAAGATATTCCACTATCTTTTATATCATTCATGATCTCCTTCGCAGCATCCATCTCATACCTTATATTTTCTGTAAGTTCAAATTTAATATACTCTCCTGAGGCATCAGTTCTTTGGAGTATCTCCCTGATTTTGTCAGCAAACTGGCTATCGTCAAATTGTTTGGTGCTGATATTTATAGATAGTTTGATTTTATTCAAGTAAGGAATGTTTCTCCAGGAAACAAGTTTCCGACATGCGGTCTCGATTACCCAAAAATCTAATTCGGTTACGACGCCAGATTTCTCTGCTATATGAATAAAATTTTCTGGAGTAATTAATCCTCTGATTGGATGATTCCATCTCACGAGTGCTTCTGCTCCTTTTATTTTTGAGTCCGAGTC
>JACCDU010436041.1_pt1 | contig 43420 bp, 45 predicted proteins | sample 7446081 | NCBI WGS metagenome assembly JACCDU01 (sample SAMN15323447, study PRJNA562643) | freshwater metagenome | isolation source: river surface water | place: USA:Blue River Watershed | collected 2017-08-17
CCTTTAAGAATCATCAAAGTATATATTACCCTACATGACCTACATAGAAATAAATATATAAGAAAAGTATTAATAGAATATGAACTTAACAAATCTATTAAAAACAATTCTAAACCTACAAAAGAAGTTAGATATTTCTATACTACCTTCACAAGGTTTATTCTATAAAGATGACTTTGAGATATACATCAAGAAGGCTGACTTAGAAGATATAATTGAATATGAACATAATTATATAAAAGATGATTTAGGCTCAATAATTTACAAACTAAAGAAGATTGTAGAAAAAAATTGTGTCTTAGCTCCTGGATATGCCTTCACAGACATTAAAAGTATTGATGTTGTTTTTATATTTTTAGAAATAGTAAGATTTACAAAGGGAAAAGCGGTCAGTCTAACTTACTTCAATGATGAAAAAGGTGAAGAAGAAATGATAGAATTCAGCTCTAACTACTTTAATTATTTTTCAATTGATGAATCTTTAATGAAAAACTATAACAAAGAAAATAAACAGTTTGATATTGATGGATATAGTTACGGACTACCATCAATTGGGATTGAAAACTGTCTAACTAATTACTTGATTAGTAAGTCTGATGAACCAAATGCTGTAAGATATAATCACTACAATTATGATTTTACTTATTTCTTAGGCGAAAAAAGAATAATAAACTTTAAGGAAATAGATAATCTTATACAGATATTTAATTTTGATATGGAAGAGTCTGAGATTAAGAAGGTTAGAAAGATAGTAAAGACTTTTCAACCAATACAAAGATATTCACTTAAAAGAGGAGATAAGATAATTGAAATAACATCTAAGATAGATTTAGAAAGAATTTGGAAATAAAAAAATCCACTCAAATTGAGTGGATTTTTAATTAAAACTGTATAGCCTTAATCTCATTGAAGAGAGCCTTCTTGTCTAGCTCCATCATCTTCATTATATCGAAGACTTTATCAGAAAACCCAGCCAAAGCAAACACATTCTGTTCTGGAAACTGTAATGTACCATACCCAGCAAGATCCCATGAGTAAACAAATGGATTAGCTCCAAATCTTTTCTTGTATTCAGCAAACTGACGAGTTGGTGTTTCATAACCCATCCAACCTTGCATATCAGATAAGATGATAATTCTATCATACTTCTTATTGGCTTTCTCAAAGATAGAACGGAAGTTTGTACCACCACCAGAATATCTAAATGAACCTCTAATAGTCAACACAGAATCCATAGGATTGTATTGCTTATACTGAGCGTTTGTAGAGAAAGTCATAACATCACAGTTATTAACTTTTGCCAAAATAGCTCCAAACAATGATGCAATCTCGGATGGTTTACCACTCATTGAACCAGATACATCCATAACAACAAGCGTCTCACCATCAAACTTAGGAACATTACACACCGAAATATCCAATGCTTGATTAATAGCAACCAATACATCACGAACTTCTTTTGAAGATCCTAAATTAGAGATTTCTTCATAAGCAGTTGAGAAACGGAATGGTAAAACTCTTGAATTCTTAATCATCTTTTCATCAACTAATAACTCACAAGCCGCTTTAACAGACTTTGGAGACTGAGTGATAATGTTTCTTAAGTTTCTTAAAAGAGCAAAATATCCTATCTTTCTTGTAGAGATAAGTTCATCCCAAGCATCAGCCTTCAACTGTGCTAAATCTTCTTCAGATTCTGCAATTTGACCAGCCTTAGATAATTTAGACTCCCAAGTCTCAGTGCTTTTAAGTTCTCCTTTAACAAGAGCCTCAAGAGCGGCACTGTTTCTAACAGTTGGAACCGGGTGAACAATATTAACAAGGTCAACAAGTTTAACATCTTTGTTTTCACTCTTGTATTTTGCAAGTTGATATCCATCAAACTTATCAAAAGCCTTAGCAAATCCTTTCTTCAAAGAGTTAGGAAACTTTGGACTATCTTTAGAAGTCTTGTAAGCCAGGTAGTATGATAAGATTTCAGTCATATCATCAACACGGACAACAACTTTATCATAAAATTTTTTACCCCACTCAGCACCATTTAACTGTGATGTAAGTTCACCAGCGAGTGCATGTGTAATACTTCTCATACCAAAACGGTCACGGGCAAAGATTGCTGCTTTTGCAACAAACTCTTTATCTTTGACTTTTGAAACAAGCGTTCTCAACTCATCTAAAGTTGTTTGAGAGTTTCTATAAAACTGATCATTAACAAATGATGTTAATAATAAAGAAACAAGTGCTAACTCATTTGATTGTGAGTATGCTTGACCACCTGCTAAGTTTTCAGTTAATGTTTTTGCCTTTGGCATAGTTGCGTTAAATTTTGACATATCTATATTTTTTATTTTATATTTTAATTTCTTTTACAAAAAAAAAGACCAGAGATACATTTCTGTAAATCTGGTCTTTATAAAAATTGCAAACAAGTAAATTTAGCCTAAGCGACACAAAGAATTCTCCCGAAACTTTGCCGATGGTTGTAGTGTCTATCTCACTCAGTTCTTTATTTAAAGGAAGTTTCTGAATTCCTTAACTCTTAACGTGAATTATCCGAACTTTTTTCACCTGTTTGTAGAGAATCTTATAGAGTCTCTCAGGTAGCTTTGCTAGTTAGCTTAGCACTTGCTTTTAGCTGAATCATAGTTTAATTGTACGAAGTATCTCAAACTATCGCTATGTTTGCTTTTTCAATTTTATATTGACCAGAGTAATCCATCAAAGTGTGTTTTTTCAATCCTAATTATGCGAAGTAACACTTCAATTCACTACTGGAGAATTCTCAAAGAACGTTTTAAATTTATTCAAAAATAATAAAAAGTTTAGTAACTAAATAATATTTTTTTCAAAATTGTAAGTTATATATCAACCTCTAAAATTTGAGTTTTTTCAAAGGTGGATTTTTTATAGTATCTTAAAAGGTAAAAGTTTACTAAGTTTCAGAAAAAATTATTTATAAAGATGTTTATTAATTTCTTCAATTAGTTGTTCAAGCTCTTCTTGGCTCATCTTTTCTACAAATCCAAATTGAGATTTATCAATGAATTCACCTTCAGGTACTTCAGAAGCTGGAATTACAATATAGTTAACAAACTCTTCTTTTTCTTCATCGGAAAACTCTTTCACCATAGAAAGATATGTCCAATTCAATTTATCTTTCCACTGTCTAATAAAATCTAAAGGTAAATCATTTGCACTTATACTGTCCCAAAGATTATTTTTTTCAATAATATCTATATAAACATCAAATGTATCAGATTGAGTTGAAATATAAAGAATCATTTTAGACCAATTAATATAATCACTATAATTGGTAATAAATTCATTAGAAAATTTAGAGTATGTAGACATTGTAAGATTTTTAATATCTTCTTTTGTAAATAACTCTTTTTCAATTGTTTGTATTAAAAATTCTTCTGATAAATCTATTCCTTGTATAATTATTTCTTTATCAAGTAGATCTAAATCAAGACATTCAAGTATTACATCTTCTTCTAATTTATAATTACACACTATATCATACGTGTTATATCCCTCTGCTAAAAGTGTTATTATCCAATTTTTGGTCACTTTAGTATTAATCTCAATTTGACTCATTAAAAAATATTCTTTTTTATTATATAATAAAAAAAGGGATTGTTCTCACAATCCCTTTTAATTAAATTAAATGTAGTTTATGAACCACAAGCTAAACAGTCATCTGGATTATCCAAAGAACAACTAATTTCAGCCATTTGTTCTTCTACAGATTTCTTTTGTTCTTCTTGAATAGTAAACTTAACCGCATCTGCCGCTCCTTTATTTCTTAAATAGTAAATACCAGTTTTAAGATTATTCTTCTTATCTCTATAACATCTTGGTTTACCATCTTTGTCATAAATAACTTCAATATTTTCACCTTGAGGAATAATAGGAGTTCCATCAGGATTCATAATAAAGTTTCTTCTTCCCCAACCATAGAAGTGCATTGCTGTCAACTTGGCGAAGTTAGGAGAGTCCATAAAGATATTCATAGATTGAGTTTGGTCAATGAAAGCTCCTCTATCAGCTGCCATATCAATAACATCTCTTTGTTTAATTTCATAAACAGTTTTGTAGATTTCTTTCAAATTGGTTGGTACTTGAGGAATATTCTGAACTGACCCATTCTCAGAGATAATTCTCTTTCTTAAATCATCATTCCAAAGACCCATTTTTACCAACTCTTTTACAAGATACTTATTAACAAGAATAAATGTACCAGATAATACAGAACGAGTATACATATTAGATGTTTGCGCTTCACAAGATGCTTCATTACCTAATATAGAAGCCGTAGAAGCTGTTGGCATAATACAAGTAGTTAAAGAATTTCTAACTCCAAACTTTTTAACTTCTTCTCTTAATTTTTCCCAATCCCATCTTTTTGATGGTTTAGCTCCCCATAAGTCAAATTGAAACTTACCTTCAGAGATAGGTGAACCTTGATAAGTAGCATAAGCTCCGTGCTCTTTAGCTAAATCACAAGATGCCTTAATTGAAGCGTAATAGATAGTTTCAAAAATGTCTTTGTTAATTGATTTTGCTTCTTCAGACTCATAAGGTAAACCCAACATAAAGAAAACATCAGACAAACCTTGAACACCTAATCCAATAGGTCTGTGTAATAAGTTAGAAAACTTAGCTGCTGGTGAAGGATAAAAATTCACATCAATTACATTATTCAAGTTTATAGTAGCTTGATAAGCAACTTCATATAACTTGTTAAAATTATAAGTTTTGTTTTTGTTTACAAACTTAGGAAGTGCAATTGACGCCAAATTACACACAGCGGTCTCATTAACAGACTCTTCACCAAAAAACTCACCAAGTCCTAATTTCTCTAATAACTCTTTATTTTGAAGAATTTCTTTTTGAGTCTTAGTCACACCTGTTGCCTCAACAATCTCAGCACACAAGTTAGAACTTCTAATCACACCAATATTTGATTGGTTTGATTTCTCATTGATGGAATCTTTATAAAGAATATAAGGTGTTCCTGTCTCAATTTGAGATTCTAAAATTTTATTCCAAACCTCTCTAGCTTTTAATGTCCTTTTAGCCTTTCCAGCTTGCTCATACTTAATGTAAAGATTTCTAAAATCTTCACCGTAAGTCTCGGTTAAGTTAGGACACTCTTGTGGACACATCAGAGACCAATCTTCATCTAATTCAACTCTTTCCATGAACAAGTCATTCATCCACATAGCTAAGAATAAGTCACGAGCACGAACTTCATCTTTACCTTGGTTCTTTCTTAGGTCTAAGAACTCCATAATGTCAGAATGCCAAGGTTCCATATAAATAGCAATTGAACCTTTACGCTTACCACCACCTTGGTCTACTGCTCTTGCAGTCTCATTATAGATTTTCAAGAAAGGAATAATACCGTTTGAAGTTCCATTTGTACCAGCAATATAAGTACCTTTAGCTCTTACTTTTGTAAAGGCAATACCGATACCACCTGCATTTTTAGAAATCTGAGCTGATTCTTTAAGAGTATTAAAAATTCCCTCAATTGAGTCATTCTCAACATCTAAAAGAAAACAAGATGATAACTGAGGTCTTGTAGTACCAGAGTTAAATAATGTTGGCGTAGCGTGCGTATAGTATCCTTCTGATAATGTATTATAAGTTTCAATAACTTTCTCTAAGTTATTTTCCCAAATTTGAAGAGCAGTTCTCATATACATATATTGGGGTCTCTCGGCTACTTTACCATTAATCTTTAGCAAATAAGATTTCTCTAATGTCTTAAAACCAAAATAATCAAAATTATGATCTCTTGAGTGAACAATAGCAGAATCAAGCTCATCAGCATTTGAATTTACCAAATTATAAAAACTTTCAGATACAATCGGTGAATGTTTACCAGTTTTTGGATCAACATATTTATACAAATCCGCTACAGTTTCAGAGAAACTTTTCTTAGTTTCTTTGTGTAAATTGGTGATTGCCAATCTGGCAGCTAATACAGAATAATCTGGGTGTTTTGTTGCTAAGGACGCTGCTGTCTCCATAGCCAATTGGTCTAATGTTGAAGTTTTAATATCAGGTGTAATTCCCTCAATTACTTTTTGAGCTACTTCAAAAGGTATTATTAATTTCTGATCTAATCCATAAGTCTGCTGCTTAATTCTGTCTAAAATTTTATCCAGCATTACTGGCTCTTTCTTACCGTTTCTTTTAATTACTTTTATGTTCATGTTTTACTAAATTTTTTTTGTCATTTATATATTGGAGTAAAAAAATTATTGAATTTCCATTTCTTTCTTTTTTGTGGGTTTTTTATAGTCACTAAAAAATTATAAAAAATCAATATTATTAAGTTTATTTAAATTATATTTAAACTTAGTGTTGTTAAGGATTTTTGTAATCATAGTAATTTCTACTTCATAAATTTTTTCATAAGAATTAACTTTGAAAGTGGAATTTTCATAATCGGTTTCTATAACATCACCAGTTATTGTTAGCATAATTCTATTGAAATCATCATACCATTTGAATTCTATTTCAGTACCTTCATAGATATTTCTATTAGTCACTTCTTTTGAATTTGAATTTTTACCTATATGGTCTTGTAATTCATTAATTATTAGATTTCTATATTTCTTATCCAATAACTTAAACATATTGAATAGATTATCAGAAAAATAAACAGCTAACTCGTTGAAAAGTTCAACATTTGTGAAACTCTCATCTTTTAAATTCATCTTCAACAAATTATAATATTGATTGAAATCTGTTCTTGATGGTTTTCTTCTGTTATTTAGAAAGTTTAGTGATGTATTCTTCTCTAAAACATCATAAACTCTTTCTTTGACAAGTTTGGCTCTTGTATATCTCTCATTATCAACAGATTCAAAATAGTAATTGGATGACTTGTCAACTTCAATAGAGTCTTTTTGATAAACAGTAAAGTTATCAGCATCATTCTCATCAAGAGGATCTTCTTTTTTTCCCTTAAAGATAGAATCATACTTCAATGAGTGTTTACCTTCTATTTTATGTTTAGAAAGTATTACACCATCAGAATCTGTTTCAGTCTCTTCCGTCTTTTCAGGTGATTCTTCTTCTGTTATGTCTAAATCATCCTCATCTATTTCTATGACAATATCAATATCATCATCTTCATCATCTATATTGATTTCCGATTCTGAGTCCGAATCATCTTCATCATCTTGAGAATCCTCAAGAGGAGAATTAGTCTCATCTAATTCATCATCTAATTCATCATCAAACTCATCATAGTCTTTAACTTTTTTAGGCATAGATTATTTTATTTTTTATTTCAATTTATTGGTCAATAAATTGATCATTTTCTAAAGTCAAAAATGTAGGATTTAAGTTAAGTCTGATTTGAGACTTCAAAAAGTCACCATCTCTTTGTTTTAATAACTTAAATCTATATAAATTTTGTCTTTTCATTTCTTCTGTTCTTATTATAGCAAAAAAAGTGTCTGCGGTTTCAGCAATTGCCTTACTTTCTGGAACAGATTCTAAAGTTATATCAGAAGAATTCCATGCGTCTTTTGCAACTTGAACACCGGTAATAACTGGACACTTATATTTTGCACCCAAGGCTCTCAAAGCCTCTGCTAAAAATTTTCCTTTTGTATAAAGATTATCAGCCGCTGCTGTTTTACCAGCTGTAACAAGTGTGATATAGTCAACAATAACAAGGTCAATTTTTATATCTCTTTTTTCTTTTAATTTTTGAATGTAATTATCAAAATCAGATACTGTAGCAGTTCCGGCAGCCCAGAACTTTGTAATTATTTTTCCTACTTTTCTTTCAAAAAGGTCACCACCAGCACCATCACTTTTAGATAAAGCTGCAATTTTCTTTTTAATCATCTCAGTATCTTTTGATAACTTATCATAATCATTAATTGGAATTTTAAGTCTCATAGCACCAAGTCTCTTCATAACTTTTCTCTCACTCATTTCAAGTGTTACATAGAGAACATTGTGACCCATATCGGCTGATTTAACAGCAAAATTTTGCATCCAAAGTGATTTACCATTATTAGTCTCAGCCATAACTACATTAAGTGTAGATATATCCCAACCACCACCTAACATATGGTCAATTGATTCAAAACCACACTTAACTTTAAACTTAGATGAGTCCTGAACATGGTTTTCTGGTTCATCAAAATCCGAACCCATATCATCATCTTGAACAAAATTAGTAGATGACATTTCATCAACTATTGCTTTGATTTTATCAGCAGCTTCAATTGCCTTTTCAAAGTCAGAAATACTATCTAAGTTTCTTGTCTCATCAATGATATCTACAGTTCCAGTTTTAAGTCTATTTGATAATACCCAGGCATTAAACTTAGGTTCAATAAAATTCTTTTCATCATACTCCTTTAAGTCAACTTGTAAAATAGACTTAAGTATCTCCTTAGTTATCATAGCCTCTTTATCTTCAAGAGTAACCATATCAAGAATCTGTCTTGGTGTAGGAACTTGAGCATCATTACCTTTAGACATATACTCTCTTATTACACCGTATACAAATTGTATCTCGGAATTTCTAAAGAAATAAGGCTTTACTATTTCAAAGTACTTCTTATTCTTAAGAACAAAATTAAAAAATACTTTTTCCAGTTGTGGAGTCATTTGAACAGTTTCATTTTAATATTATATTAATTACAACAGCTAAGTTTATAATATATCGACACGAACTCAGACAGATAAAAAAACCTATCAGAGTTTGATAGGTCTTTTATAACTTAAATAAAAATAAGTTTACTGTTCATTTATCATATCTCCAGATTGTTTCTCTGTCTCACCGTCACCAAAAGTGGCGAATCTTTGAATTACAGGAGTTTCAATATCATCAATAACTTCTTTTTTATTGATTTTGAACTTATCCTTCAATCTGTTTAGTATTTCAACTATTCCATGTTTAGCAATAATTGTACCAACTCCCACTGCTAACCCTAAAAAGTTTTGTGGAAGTGTTTCCAAATTTAAATCATACTTACCAATAATAAAATAAATACCATTCATAACAGGAACTAATAGTGATGTGTAAGCAAACATATCTATTACACCACCAACTACAGCACCTATATGTTTTCCTATAATAGAAAATATATTTTTTATTGATTTTAGACCATTAATAAGCTTCTTCACAATACCATTTCCAAATCCTCTCATCTTAAGTTCTTCTAGAATAGATTTGGCATCTTTAGTAAGTATCTCTTCTTCTTTTGCAGATTTACACTTTTTCTCTTCTAAATATGTTATTGTAATAGCAGCGATTGTCAATAAAACTACAGAATCGGTAGTTAAATTAAAAGCATCCATATTCATATTTCTCATAAGTCTTTCAACTACTGGATAAAATGCTCCTATACCAGCACCAAAAGTAAAAATAAGACTTGTGTTTAATTTTAAATCTGAAATTACTTTGTCAGCAACAGTTTTATAACCAGGCTTATCAGATTCAGTTATTATTAATTCAAAGGAATTGATTAAATCCATAGCCATTGACTCCTCTAAATTTGAACTATATTCTTCGAACTTTTTAATTTTCATAAAACTATATATTAATTATCATTTTCATATTCTTCATCAACATACTCATCATATCCACCCTCAGTATCTTGTAACTTGAAATATGTTCCTTCTGGTTCATAATTTTGAGCCCATTCTCCTTGAGCGTAATAAAAAGTATCCATATATGGAAAACCATCATCTTTAAACTTAAAAACATCAGGAACTCTCACCTTTGTCAATAAATGTTTTTCCTCACCATCTTTTATAAATGTAGAACCTCCACTTATGTTTCTTTTCTTGTAGTACCATCCATTTTTCTCAGCAAATCTTAAAAACTTGTAATAATCTTTATCAAAAACATAATATACTCTATCCATTACTGTTCTATCTAAGTGGTCTTTCCAAATAAGAGCTCTTCCTAAAATGTAACCTTCATCACTGATTAAAACCAAACATTTGAGACCAGGACAATAAGCATAAAACTCAATAAGATTCAACTCATCATTCATACAAGAATTCATAAGTGGATTACTACTATCATCAGCAAAATAGTAAAAATTTGACCTGTAAGCATTTTTAATATCAGTTCCTTGAAAAAATTCAAATCTAGAATTATCAACAGATGAGGACTTCCATTTATTTACAAAATCCTCAACAGCTTTATCAGTAAATGTCTTTGGAAAAAACTTATGAACAAATCTACCAACTTTAATATCGGTTCTATTCTTTTTCCAAATTGTATCATCTGATTTAATTTTAGTAATATCTTTAATATCCTTTAGTTTGTAAGAGTCAACATAAGATATTGTATCATCTGAATTACCAACTGATATTAAAGTATATTCCTTTTGAACATCTTGAGAGTTATACATTTGTTTAAATGCACTTGAAACAAAAGAGTTTCCAATACTATCTAATTTATCCTTGAACTCATCAGAAAAGACAACCGGTAACAAAACGGGAGAATTTGACTCTAAAATAAATTCAAAAAATTTAAAAAGTTTCATAAACTATATATAAAAATCAAAAAAATGAAGTTATGAGTTTAATATATATGTTATAAAAAATTATTGCGCAAAATGAAATATTTGAAAAAATTTGAAAACTTCACTGGATATGATCTTGGTAGATTTTCAGAAGAAGAAGAATTGTTAAACCAACCTAAATTAGATGAACCTCAAGAAGATGAGGATGAGTATTGTGCTCCTTGTGAGGATGATGAAATGGAAGATGAGTTGGAAGATGAAATGGAATTAAAACCAAGAGTATGGGGTGATGAGGTTGTAGAAGGTAAAAAAGCTAAACCTGATTTCTTAGACTTAGATAAAGATGGTAATAAAAAAGAATCTATGAAAAAAGCAGCAAAAGATGCTAAAGATTCTAAAAAAGATGATAAGAAAGAGGATGAAAAAGGTGGTAAAGGTTTAAGTAAAGCGCAACAAAAGTTACCAGCAGGTCTGAGAAAAGCAATTGAAGCAAAAAATAAGAAAAAATAAATTTCTAATATAAATTAAAAACCCACCATTTGGTGGGTTTTTTTATGCTTCAATTTTTACATTTATCCTCTTTATAGCCTGTTGAATCCAGTCGGGTAGAAAGTGAGAAGAGTGTTTCATTACATCACCAAATGATCCATCAATAATAATTGTGTCAGCGTAATCAATTTCTGATCTTACAGGTCTACCAGTCATCTGAATTAATCCTGAAACTGTTTTCCAAGCATACCAATCAGGATTATTTTTCTGTCTTAATTTATTCTTTTGTGACGCTAAACTCGGATAAGGAACTTTTGCAATAATTTGAAATCTAGCATCATCATTATCAAAAGAAACTCCGGTATCCATAGAAGGACTTACTATAACAGTAGGTTCTTCAGACTCTTTGTGCATTCTCAACATCTCATCTTTATTTTGAGAGTCATGAAAAATTAATCTAGGATTCTTAATCTTTTGTTCAATCCACTTTGCCAACTCAAAAGAATTAGTGTGTATAATTCCTTTTTTGTTTTTATATTTATCTAATAACTTATTAATATAAGGAATATACTTTTGAAAAGTTTCCTCTTTGCTCTTATATGACATCTTACCAAGAGGCATATAATATATCATTCTATTCTTAACATTAAAAGGCGAAGATATAGAGTAATAAACAGCTTTAGTAACATCTAAACCATTCAATTGACAAAATAGATTCTTATCCAAGATAGTTCCCGACATAAGAACTACCATATCATAATTACTAAAGACATACTTATCTAAGTAATCATAAGCCCAAATAGGCTCCATAGACAACTCTTTTTGTTTCAACTTTTCATTGTAATATGATTCTAAGACCCAGTTATTAGGATTCTCCTTATATTCTTTTAGAAATATTTCTATCTTTAATTGCAACTGTCTTAAATCAGTAGCAAGTTGCATTGCCTTAACATCAGTGTTCTTTGTTTTAAGAAGTTTAGAAATCTTTAGGTCTCTTTTATCTTCTCTTACATTTCTTGGCTGTTTAGACAGACCTTTTTCCATATCATCTATGGTAGAAACCACCTCACCAGCTAAGTATCTTAAATATTCTACATAATCAGAAATGGTATTAACTGATTTTAGTTTTTTTATAATCTCATACTCATTAGAGAATTTGTATTTTTTGATTATACTCTCAGTAATTTTGATACTAATGAAATCCGACATAACATCATCAAATTCATGAGCCTCATCAACAATAAGAACTCTTGAATCTCTACTCTCTAATAATTTAGGATTGTATATAGCATACAATATATAAAGATAGAAGTTAGTCAATGACATACCACCACTAATGAATGATTCTTTAGCAAAGGTATATGGACAACTTTCACAAGATGTTTTATTTAGTCTATTAAACTCACCACCTTGAGCACAAGAACAAGAGTATTGTTCACACTCATAATTTTCTTTACCTTTCAAGTCACAAATAGAATCATATGTTTGAGAATATTGGTCTTGAAGTATTTTACTGTTTGTGATAATATCTACTTTAGCATTTCTATTGACATTCTTTTTATACCAATCAGCAATCATTAGTGCTAAATGGCTTTTACCGGAACCAACTGGTAGATTTAATAAAAAGAACTTATTAAGTTTATTTTTCTGATACTCAGACTCAATAAAATTTAGGGCTTCTTTTTGTTCTCTTCTTGGCTTGTATTTAGCTATATCTTTCTTTAATGACATTATTTACAAAGTTTTTCTGAATTTTATATCTTTTTTTTGAAAATAGTTTGAAAAATCTGTTTTTTTGCGGTTTTTTATAAATATATACAGTAAAATACCCATTTCTTTATGACATTAGTGCCTGATTACGATGAGTTCAACATCTACACGACTGTTGACGATGTGGAAAACTATATAGAGAGTCTTTTTGAGAAAGGTTTTCAAAAGAAAGATGAAATATATAGTATGTGTGTTTCTCACTTTGGAGAAGACCTTAAAAACATCATTGACATTCTTTTTATAGATGAAGATTAAAAATTATAGTGAGTTTGTAAATCAAGATACATTGTATATCTTTGATTTTGATGACACGCTTGTAAATTCTCCGAACTTTGAGGAGTTGGCAATTAATTTCCTAAAAGAAGACCTAAGTATAAAAGATTTATTAGAAGTATCTGTAAGAAGAATAGGAGTTTCTCTAAGAGACTTAAAGTGGCAAGATGGTAGAATATACATCTTAGACCCTAAAAAAGAAATTAAAGAGTTTGGTAACTGGGTAAGAAAAGGTGATAGAGTATATTTAGTCACACCAAACGCATTTCACACTTCAAATATTAGTTTACCTGACTCTCTGAAATATGTATCAGAGTTATATAAGACTGTTGAAAATAAATGTATTGTGACCGCAAGAGAAGAAACTATGAGAAATAAAATAGAAGATACTCTTATAAGTCTTGATCTTGAACTTCCGAAATATGGATTACATATGGCACCAGTTGGTTCAAAGAACTTAGGACACTGGAAAGGTGAAAAAATTGTAGAGATACTCAAAGAGACTGGATTTAGAAAAGCAATATTCTATGATGATAATCCAAAGTATATCAAAAGGGCTAGTAAGGTAGTAAAAGACAAGATGCCAAATATAATTTGGGAACCTATTAAAGTAAATTAAAAAACCTCTGATTTCTCAGAGGTTTTTCATTTTTATAAATCTTTGAATCTAAATATTCTTGACTCTTTTACTTCAGATTTAGCTTTGAAATAATCCATAATTTCTTTGAATGATTTATTCCAATCTTGCATATCTGCACCGAACTCTCCCATTCCACCATAGAATCCCTCACCTTCAAACTGTTGAGCTCTTTTTGCAAATCTTGCTATCTTTTCAGCAACTGTTTGTCTTTTTGATTTGTTTGAAATTACTTCAACACTTTCTTTATAAAGTGGAGAAAAATCACCCAAAGTTTTAGATTTGTTACCATACATATATTCATAAATCTCAGAATATAATTCCTTAACTGGTTCTTTAGTACCAGAGTCCATCTTCTTATCAAGGATTGCTGATATAAAGTCATAAGTAATACCTAATCCTTTATCTTTTTCATCTTTCAATGATTTGATAGACTTTCTAATATTAGTAACTGCTTGAGTAAGATAGTCTTCACCTTTTGTAACTTCAACATTCTTTTGTTTACCAAAAGTCTTGTCTTCATTTAATATGTCATCAAATCTAAAGATTACATTCTCAGCAACTTTTTCTCTAGTTCTGACTTTTTGTTTTTGAACTCCTTTACCAGCTTCTTTACCTTTAGCGGTTCCAGGTTCACCTTCTAATTTAACACCTTCTTCAGTTGCTATTAAGCTTCTTAACTGAGTTAAGTTTTTAACCATCAAAGGATAGATAGACTTTTCTGATGGAACTTTCCCAGTATCTTGTCCTTCTCCTTCAGTTCCTTCACCTTGTCCTTCTTCACCAGTTTCCTTTTTAGTTTCTACTGAAACAGGAACTAAAGATTGTAATAAATCATTAAGAGTTTTAGCTCTTGATTGTCTTTGACCTTTTTCTCTAAGTAATTTCACAAGCGCACCAGCTCCTACAAGTGCTATACCAGCAGTCATCAACACAGGAGCTAAGGCTACTAATTTACCACCAATTACTGATGTAGTTGTTGTAGTAAATCCAGCCTTGATTAAAACTTTCTTAGTTTGAGTATAAACTTGTTTAGCGATAAACTGTTTAGCACCACCATTTTGATTCATAAGTACTTTATCACCCCAAGTTCCTTCTAATTTATTGAAAATATCACCAACTGTCCTGTTTGATGGATCAGCTAATTGTTGTGTTATGTTAGCAACAGATGCTCCTTTAGCATCACCTCCTAAGAAATTAGACATAGCCTCAATTCCTTTAGTTTGGTCACCACCACCATAAAACTTAAATGCGTCTGATAAATTACTTGCTGGTTGATTGAAGTTAAGTGATTTACCAGTGACATCTTGGAAACCATTATTTTGAATTGTATATGACCAACCTTTTGGATCAACTTTCAAGTTTTGTTCAACTGTTTTAGTGAAAGTTTCTTCTCCAAACTGTGCTGGATGTTCAACAGTAGTAGTTATTAAATCTTTGAACCACTGAGTTTGTGCAATCCAACCAAGAGCACCTAAAGCACCACCAACACCAGCTAATATTAAAGGAAGTTTGTTTGATTGAAGAGTTTTCATTCTTTCACTCTCAACATTAGTTTCACCTGATGTTTTTTGAAGCTTAGCAGACTGACCTTTTGTTGTTTTTTGCTCAGCATCTGCTCCTTTTTTAGCACCGAATAATTTATCCATCGCTTTATCTTTCAACTGAGTCAACTTCTTCAAAAATTCCTCTTCTTCATTTATAGCCTCAGATTCTAATGCTAAAAAGTTTTTATTTAGTTCTAAAATTTCTTCTTCTGATATATTATCTTCTTTTGATTCAGCAACTGAGTAAACAGCTTTCAAATCAACATCTAAAAACTTCTTAATTACCTTTCTCATGTCCTCAATGATAGCATTTGCTACATCAGGAGCCATATATCCTTCTTCTTTAGCGTCTTTTTTAGTAGCAGCCACAATTGAATCATATAACTGACCATACATAATTATACCTCTAAGAAATGTGACTTTTCTTCTATCATTTGGAAACTCAGGAGCAACAGTCAATACTTCACCATGAACTTGTTTAAGAAGTTTATTAGACTCCTTCTTCATGATTTCTTTTATTTCCTCTCTTGCTTTATCATCAGTGCCTTTTTTTCCAAAGATTTTACCACCGGCTTTATATCTACCAAGTTTTGAAAGACCATATTTGACATCTTGCCAAAAGTTTTCATTTAACTGGTCATCGTTAAATTCTGAGTATTTTTCAATTTTCATATAAAAGAAGATATTTTTTAACTCAATATATATTAAAATAAAAAAGACAGAAATTATATTTCTGCCTCTAATTTTTTAATTTCATCAACAACAGATTTTAGTTCTTCTTTCTTCTGCATCATTATTTTCTTGTTCTTCTTTCTATCAGCGTAGACATCTTCCAACATTATTAAAGTAGGAGACTTTCTTTTTTCAAACACTACACCATTTACACAAAGAACATGTTTTTCTAAATCTATCATTCTACCATTAGTACATCTATCTTTATTCTTTTCATCTTGTAAACCGACAAATGTTTCTGGTGCTATGTAGAATTGTCTTTGAGTAGTAGGATAGAGTGAAGCAAAGTCATAAGTAACACACCACTGATTCATTCCAACAACAGGATCCTTAACCCATCCACCAGCGATAGTGGATTCAGCATCTCCTTTTTCATCTCTAAAAAGAACAATATTATCCATTTGACGGAATCTATTTCTTAAAACACCTTCTGTAATAGCAAGTGAACCAAGAGCGTTATTCATTTGAGATACTACATCAACTATTCTTATTTGAGCAAGAGATGAAATCGCATATATTATTGATATATAATTTCTAGCTTCGTGTATTTTCTGAACAAGAACAGAGTCAACTGCGTTATAGTACATATAGATTTCAAAATCCTCTTCATATAGTTTCTGAAGATTTGAAACATTTATTTCTTTGAATAGTGATTTATATGGTTCAAACTTTTCTTTTGTGAATTCAATCCTTTCAATTCCATTATACATATAGAGAATATCTCCATCTGTTCTGCATATATCTCCTTCTTTGAATTGATATCCAAACACAGTAGAATCTTGTTTTAATTTGTAAATTGAGTTTACATATTTAATTTTCTCTACTCCAACAAGTTTGCTAGAAACAAAGTCTAATGAAGATGACTCTTTTACTTTAATTGAAGTATCACAAATTTCATACAACTGCATATAGTCAAATATCATTCTATGAGCAGGAACTTCAAAATCAGTAGACCAAATTTTATTCATCTTTTTTGTTAATGATGATACTGCCGGATCTATTTTATAATGCTTTCCATTAACATACTTTGATATCTTTCTAGCTCTGTTTACTAAATACAACCAGTCATAATTTAGGAAGTTCCAACCGGTTAAGATTGGCATTTTAGGAACCATCTTATAGAAGAAGGCATATAACATATCAAATTCATCATCATATTTAATGTATTTGAATTTATACTCTGTTCCAAACTTCTCAAAATATTTATTTGTATTTGTAACTATTCTTTGTTGTGTTTCCTCTGATAACTCCTTTAGACCTAATAGTATGATTTTATCATCATATACTACCGATATAGAAAGAACTTGTGTTGATGCACCTTCTTTTGTAACATTACCATTGACATCTTTGACATCAGCTGCTTCAGGAAATCCGTCTACAATTTCAGTCTCAATATCTATAAAGTAAATCTTCGGTAGATTAAATTCAAAAATCTCACTCTTTTCACTTTCAGGAAGAGCATCTAAAAACTCATAAATTGCATATCTATCTGGTTGATTGACTTCAACTTGCTTTACTGACTTACCATCCCAAGATCTGAATGATGGGTGTCTTTGAGGATCAGTATCCTCACAAGCAACATACTTCATTGGATTATCCCAGTTATAATACTTAAGTTTTATATCACCAGTTTTATCTACGTAACTTACTACTAATTTTTTACTATTGGTTAAATATTGTGTTTCTACTAACATTTTGAAAATTTATATCTTTGTTTTTATATTTTTGTTTTTATGGAAAGTTAGAAATCACAATCAAAATAGTCTAATGTCTTACCAGTTCTCTCATTTACAAATAAAAGGTCACTTCTTCTATAAACTTGTTCCTCATAGAATCTTCCTGACTTAAATAAAGTTCTAATGAATGGTATCTCATTAGATGAATTGATGATGCCTTCATCTATCATAAGACAAAGAACTTTTTTATCTTCTTCACCGGTATAGTTGACTATTTGCTCATCATGGTCTTTCATAAGACCTTGCTTAGCATAGTATATAAATTGTGTTGTAAGTGTCTCTCCAGATGGTGTATATTTTATAGTTATATTATCACCAGCTTGAATGTTATTATCTTCTTCTTTGAGAAAAACTCTTATCCAAAAATAGACTTTCTGTTGTTCTACTATTTTCATCTCTGGTTCATTTTTTACTGACCAGTTATTTACAGAGTCAACATCAATTGACTTTATTGCTTCAACTAAATTATCAAATCTTCCCATTTTTATAACTTTTTTATATAGCTATCTCAAGCTTACTTTCTATTTTTTTAATACCATCTGTATCAATTATTTTGAAATCATCTACTGTAAAATCATAAAATGATTTATTAGACAACAATTCAATTCTCGGTTGTTTATCTAAAGGTGTTCTATTTAACAACTCTGAGGCGGCATCAAAGTGCCTATCATATACATGAAGATTCTGAACAAAGTGACAAAACTTACCAGGTTTATATCCTAAGTGAGAAGCTATCATCATTTGAAGAGCAACATATTGAATCTTATTTATGTATCCAGCCATGATGTAATCATTACTTCTTTGATTTAGTGTAAGGTCTAAATAGAATTCATTTTCTATTTTTCTAACAGACCAAAGTGTTTCAAAAGCACAAGGATGTAAACCTTTAGTTTCATTCATATCTGACTCTTGATACATATTCATAATATGTCTTCTTGAAAAAGGATCTTCTTTAAGACCTTTTAATAACTTATTCATTAGGTCATATCTTTGAATTGTAGCACCATATCTTTGACCTATTGTATCATCTCCAATATTCCATTCATCCCACCAATTAATACCCATCTGTCTGGCTACTTCTAAAGAGTTTGTTTGTTTTTGATATATCCAAAGTATCTCTCTGATACCAGTTTTTATTGCAGTATTTCTTAGTGTTGTTATTGGAAACTCTCCTTTTGAAATATCATACTCTTCAAAAACTTGAGTTATGAATTTACTATGACCAGGTTGACCATCAGCATATTTAGGTCTTGGATTCTCATCCCAAGTACCATCACCATCTAAGCAAATTCTTGATAGATTATCAATATAATATTTATCAGCTTTTATCATTTTTAAGAATTGTGTTTATTTTTTGTTCTCTTGTCAGGTTTTTTATTATTTCAGGTATAGTATATTCAATTTTTGAAACAGAATCAGTGATAGTAGTGACATGCTTAAACTCAGAATCATCGTAAACAGTTCTAATATTATAAATTGAACAGTAATTATTTTTTATCTTATTAGGTAACTTAAGTAGGCTTACTATCTTAGATACATTAATACTTGAAATCATATCAAAACACTCCTGTGAAAGATAATCTATATCATCAACAATAATAAAGTCATATTTGTTGTTTTCGGATTTTTCCTTTATTACTTCAATATTTTTTTTATTATTGAACTCAACAGATGAATCTAAAAATATGAAGTATTCAAAATCCTCTAAAAGATTTTTCATTTCTTTGAATTCAGATGTACAACCAATAAAGACTAGCTTGAATCCAAGTCTTTTAAGTTTCTGTGAAATCTCTAAAAGAAATTGACTTCTACCGGAACATCTATCACCATATAATATGTTAATATCTTTATCAAACATTAATTATTATATTTGACTTTTGAGAATTAGTTTTATAAGGACAGTCATCTATCCATTTCTCACTAAACCAAAAGGTTCTACCAGTTGCATCTTTACAAGAAATTCCTTTTTGATAAAAAACCCAGTCAATAAATTCATCATAATCTGTGTCAAAAGGATTTTTCCAATCAGAAAGTTGACCACCATTTAGTTTGTAAGCTTTCATAGGTATATCTCTACAAAACTCTAAAATCTCAGGATTACTTTTAATTACTTTTATTGCTTCTTCAAACGGATTTACATCTATATAATATAGTATTGTGCTTCTAAGATAATTTCCAATACCGTTGAAATACTTTTGGTCTAACAAAGCATCACAAATAGGTTTATTAAATGTCTTATTATTTAAGTTTTGTATAATATTATTTTTGAATTCCTCAAAACTCTTTGTGGGGTCTGGTCCTCTTTTTACACCGGTGAATCCTCCTAACCTATATTTTGGTCCCATATATGATCCATATAGCAATAGCGAATAGCCATCTTTTGAGTCAAGTCGCATTCTTACAAATTTAGTCTCATTCCAGTTTTCTGTTCTGACCCACTTCCAGTTTCCCGACATTCCCATAAATACTGAAAATTGAAGACATGTATCATCATGATACGTTTTTAATATTAACTCTTTACCGTTGGTTTCAGACTTCACTTTGAAATTCTCTATGATTTCCGAGTCAGTTGCGTTGTTTCCCTTTAATACGTGGTAAAGTTTGTGAAATTCTTTGTCTTGTACATTTTGATTTATGTAATCGGACATGATTTTGACTTCTGCTAATTCTGGCATAATTTAATGATATATGTAGTTTTATATAAATTTCTTTTTTTGTTGTTGTTTTTTAATATATACAGAAAATTTAAATCTTTATTTATGTCAAGAATAAACAGATATAACGAGTTTTACTTAAGTCAAATGGCTGCAAAACAAGCTAATAAGAAAAAATTCGTAGAAGAAGCTAGGTTAAAACAATTTGATTCTATTATGATGGAAGGTCAGAAACACGATATTGTGACAATACATCTCAAAAATAACATCAGAGTAAATGAAAGTTATAGTCTTATATTAGAAGATAAAGAACTATTACAAGATACTAAGAATACGGTATGTGCTAAGTTTTATCAAGACGGAATAAAAGATATTGCTAAAGAAACAAGAATTTATTTAGAAAGTAAAAATGTTCCAGAATCAGATATAAAATTGATTGAGCAAAACTTAGAATCAATTCTAATGACAGAAGGTCTAGTAGATTGGATTAAAGATAAAGTAAATGCTGGAACAGAAGTTGTTAAAAAAGGTTTATCTAAAATTTGGAACTTTCTTTCTTCAAGTGCTAAAGCTGTTTGGGATTCAATTGTTGAAGATATTTTCAAACCTGGTCTTGAGGCTCTAAAGAATGTAGCAACAAAGTTATTCGGACCAGAAGTAGTAGCTGCTATAGAAACAACTGCAAAGAAAGTTTTAAATTCAGTTGATGATTTTGTGAAAACATCAAAGTCAATATTTGACAGTGTTTACACATCTTTAAAAGATTTTGCTCAAAAAATAGCTAATATAGTAAAAGAGATTTGGGGTAAGGTTAAAGAGGTATTGATGAAAGTTTGGTCATTCATAAAAACTCACGCTGTCAAGATATTACCAGGAATCAAACCTAAACTTCAGAAAATGACAAAACTGGGAGAAACAGTAAATCCTACTAAATTAGGAGAAGAAGTAAAGATAGTCGGTCAAGATGTAAAAGATATGGTGAAATATTTCAAAGGTGAAATAAGAGGATCTGTTGGTGGATCATTTGAGGAAGTAGCAAGTTCTTCATCTGATAAAATTCTATCTACAGGAGAAGAAGCAAAATCCGAAGAAGGAAAAGAAGAGAAAAAAGAAGTTGTAAATGATAGTTTTATTTGGAACTCTCTTAAAGGATATATGGCATTAAATAGAGACTTTGACACAAATGAACTTATCAAACTTCATGAAACCAAGGTTGAAAAGATATTTGAAGCTGAAAATACAGAAGAACAAGTTGAAGAAGAAGGTAAAAAAACTGAATCAAGAGGTATAAAAGCATGGGTCAAAAACTTAGTATTATGGGTTTTATCTCCATTCGGAAAACTTATGGAAATTCTTGCAGATGTGATAGCAAAAGGAATGGCAGCTTTACCAGCTTGGTTGGCTGGTAAATTAGGTGTATTATATGAAGGAGTAAAAGGTATTATATCATACGCTGCTAAATTTACAATGATTGGAACTTTAGTTGCGTTTATAGCAGGAGTTGCCGCTGAGTCTTTTGCATTAACTACACACTTACCAGGCGAATGGATTGAAAAAGCGGGTGAGATGGTCGGACTTGGAGGAGCAGTTGAAAAAACTAAAGAAGTTTTAGCAGAAGTTGGTAAGGGAGTAGAAAAAGCAACTGGTGTAGGATTAAAAGACATGAAAGCACACAAAGAATCAAGACTTAGTAAATTTGAAGATTTCAAAAAAATTAATGAATCAGAAGGTGGAGGAGGAAAAGGAATTAATTGGAAAGGATTAGCAATTGGAGCAGGTAGTGCACTTTTAGCCTTTTTAGTATCTCTTTTCACACATGCTATACCTGGTCTACATGCAGCTTTTGAAACAATATCATTAGTGTTATTGATTTTGGCTACTCTTGGGTATATTTTCACAGAAACATCTTGGGGTAAGGCTTTAGCAAGTAAAGCACCTTTACTACCAAGTGTTTGTAAAGGATTTTATGAATTTGTTCACGGACACTAAAAATTAAAACTCAAAATGAAATCAATAAAGACTTTTAAACAATTTAATGAGAACTATGTCACTCATGTAGATACTCAGAACTTATACAAATATAATGTTGAAGATCTACACTTAAACAAAGAAGAAGAATTGAAAATTAAGGATGAGACTGTTGACATAATAAATAAAATGAATAGTTTAGATAAATTGAAAGTTTCTGAAGAGTTAGAAAAATTGACTGATAAGTTTGGATGCTCTTTGGAAGATTTAACAAATCCGGTTTTTGTAAAAGAGTATTTAGATAGAGAAATAATAATGAGAAACAAAGATAAAGAACTTGAGGCAGTTCAAGAAGGATTTGGTGACTGGATTAAAGAGAAGCTATTGAAATTCTTTTCATTTATTTTTGGACTCGGAGCGCCTATTTTGTCAGTATTTATGATTGTAAGCAATTCTATAAATAATAATTTCTGGGGAGTTTTTACTGGAGCAATGGCTTTAACTATTTCTATACTAGCCAGTGCTTGGATTTCAAGTAGAACAAAATAAAGTCAATTACAATTCTTTTTTACCCACTTTACTAAAATATCACCGTGGCAAGATTTTCCACCACCTCCTAAATTCTTACACCAACATCCAAGAACTTTATCTTTTAATTCATGAAGTGAATTCATTAGTTCTTCATTATTTATGAGATAATTCTCATAAGCATCAACAATTACTTTTCTTGGAGTTCCTTCTGGAAAACTCTCTCTCAATTCTTTTGGATAAGCCCACTTATTATATTTACCACCAGGTAGTCTACCAATATAAATATCATAAGGTTCTTTTTTGAAATGAACCACTCTTACTGTATGATTATACTTAGGTTGAGGTCTAAAACTGTCAAAAAAATCTTCCATTTTTATATTAGTTATCTTATATGACTTTTTTATAAAAGTTTTTACAAAAAAAAAGAGTCATAAATTTATGACTCTTTTGAATATTTACTATTTTATAATTAATACGGACCTCTACCCGATTTAACAGAACCCATACTAACTAATCTTTGTCCTTCTTCACTTTTCACTTTATCAATAAATTCTTTATCCGCCATCATTTCATCATAAGCTTTACTTACTAATTCTTCAACATTATTGGCAAGCTCAGGATTTTCCTTAACCATTTTTGCGACTTTAGATTGAGCCTCTTGTTCAATATATATCTTAAGGCCTCTCTTTGCTGCTAATTTAGCACCTATCAGACCAACTAAAGCTCCTCCTGCTACAGCAACAACTGGTATTGCTAAGAGTGCCATTGGTAAAAGTTCTTCATTTGTTGTATTTGATGTTGACTTTGCATCTTCCACAGCTTCTACAGCTTGAACAACCGCCTGTTGAACATCAGCTCCTTTTTCTTTAGCTAATTTTGCTACTAAAGCCTTAAATTCAGGAGAATTAGGATCTTGTAGTTTTTTTATATCTTCGGTTGTTTCCTCTTTTGAAAAGTTTTCAAACGTCTTTACATATTTCATAGTTAAAAATAATTTTTTATATAACTATATATTACTAAAAAAAAATCATTTTTCTGATATTTTCAATTTTTATTTTATTGATTTAATATATAAAGTATGGCTAATATTATTTTCAAAGGTGGGTGGAATGGAAATGGTGGTAATCCAGAATTAAGCACTCAATCATACTACGAAGGTGAGGTTGTTCTTCATCAATTATTAACATACATAGTAAAAGTTCCAATAGTACCTATTGGTTCATCAACCCCAGAAAATGATATGTCAAATTGGGATATATTTGTTCCCGGTGGATCTAGTGGTAGTTCTGGGACAAGTGGTTTTTCTGGGACATCTGGTACAAGTGGCATTTCAGGAACATCTGGTACAAGCGGAATCGATGGAACATCCGGTACAAGTGGAGTGGATGGAACATCTGGTACAAGCGGAATAAACGGAACATCTGGTACAAGCGGAATAGAAGGTACCTCAGGAACTTCCGGAACGGACGGAACTTCAGGTACAAGTGGGGTTTCCGGGACATCCGGAACATCTGGTATTAATGGATCTTCTGGGACATCTGGTATTAATGGATCTTCTGGGACAAGCGGCTTAGGATCTTCTGGAACATCTGGAACTAGTGGGACTTCAGGTACAAGTGGAGTAGATGGTCCTCCCGGACAAACACTCACACCACTTGGTGTAGAATCAAGTTACATATCACTAACACAAAGTAAAGGAACTTCATATTCAATACCAACGCCTAATTTACTTGATACATATATTGTTCAAGATACTGGTAGTTTATATGTATATGACACAACATCAAGTGCTTCAAACTCGGAAGGATGGGTTAATATGGGACAAATACAAGGACCAGCAGGTGCTTCTGGATCAAGTGGTTCGTCTGGATCAAGTGGATCATCTGGTTCGAGTGGAACTTCAGGTGTGGATGGATCAACCGGGACTTCAGGTGTGGATGGTTCAAGTGGAACTTCAGGTTCATCAGGAGTTAGTGGAATAAATGGTGTAGATGGTTCTTCCGGAACAAGTGGACAAAGTGGCACCTCAGGGACTAGCATTTACACAGAGGGAACACCTCAGTATGTACCACACTTTACTTCTTCAGGTATAGGTCTTACTGACAGTATAGTATATGCTAATGCCTCTAACTATGCAAATTTAGCACCCAACGGATCGCCAAATCCAAAACCAGATAGTATTACTATAGGAGGAACTAAAATAGGCTCGACATTAGATTTACCTCAAACAGTAGCGGTCATTGACAACGCAACGACAACAAATGGACTTGCTAAATATCCTCAATTTGGAGTTGTAGTAGGAACTGCTTACCCAGGAGGTTATACAGCAGGTGTAGCAGCAATGAGTGCTTATGTCATAGATGGTGTTAAAAATAGAAGAGCTGCACTATTTAATAATTACAATGATAGTATTTGGGGATTGTCCGATACAGGTTCTACTGGAGCGAATACATTTGCGATTTTCCAATCTACCAATAGAGTGATGTCTATATTTGGAGGAACTAATAACATTTTATTTAAAAGTGATGGGGTTCATTCAGATAGTGGTTATTTCTTTAATATTTACGGTACTTCATCATTTAATGGAGGAAAAGTCAGAATAGAAACAACATCAAGTATTCAATTTTTAGGACTAACATCAGGAACCACAACATCAACAGGTCAAGCAATAGGTGTTGATTCAAGTGGTAATGTCATAACCATAGCTGGTGGAGGTGCTGGATCGTCAGGAACAAGTGGATCGTCAGGATCAAGTGGGTCATCCGGAACTTCTGGTTCTAGTGGGTCATCCGGAACTTCTGGTTCTAGTGGGTCATCCGGAACTTCTGGTTCTAGTGGGTCATCCGGAACTTCTGGTTCTAGTGGATCATCAGGAACAAGAGGAACATCAGGTACCTCTGGAACATCATTTTCTAGTCCATACACAGGAAATGTTCAAATAAATGGTCAAGTTTGGACTCCTATATCTGCTACAACATCTACATCAACAAACACAACTATAAACTTTAATAACTCAAATATATTCTCATATACACTATCAACCAGTACAACATTCTCATTGAGTAATATGAATGCTGGTGGTACATATATAGTGGTTGTAAGACAGGCAGCGTCAGGTGGTCCATATACAGCGACTTTTACTAGTGTCTTATGGTCAGGTGGTACGACACCAACTCAAACAACAACTGCCAATAAATATGATGTGTATACATTTATATATGACGGAACTAATATATTTGGTAGCTATGTACAAAACTTTTAATTAATATTATGCCTTTTAATTTTAGTTTTTGGAAAACATCTGGAGAATTCGGAAGTGTATTAATAGGAGGATCTACTAATAATGCATGGTTGACAGCATCTGCTAGTTCAGACTGGGCAGTTGGAACAGGAGACTTTACAGTAGAATGGTTTCAATATCAAACAAACAACGGTAATGAAAACTATATTTTTAATATAGGTTCTCAAACTCTTGGATGTTCTGTGGCATCAGGTGGTAATAAAATGAATGTATATGTTGGAGGCTCGAGAGTATCGAATCCGACAGTAGGTCCAGTTCTATCAACTTGGTATCATGTAGCTATATCAAGAATAAGCGGAACTCTAAATGTCTACTTTAACGGAACAAGAGTTGATACTTTTGCAAATACTACAAACATAAATGATTCATCATCTGTTTTATTTATAGGAACACAAAACAGTGCATCACCATTTGGTGATAACTGGCCTGGTAATATAACAAACTTTAGATGGATAAAAGGAACAGGTCTCTATTCAGGCACTACTCTTACAATACCAACAACAAATTTAACCGCTGTTGCAAATACTAAACTATTGCTACTATTTCAAAACAGCGGTTCTTTCTTGACAGATTCTAGTGGTACCGGTAAGATAATAATAAATCCAGGAGTGCCTACTTGGTCGGCTCTTAAACCATTCTAAAGATTAAATCTTATACATTGGTCTAAAATATATTTAGAGTGTTCTAATTGTAAGTGAGTAGCCAAACCAATAGTAATGTGAAATCCAAAATAAGGATCAGGGTTTAATCCAATAACATTTCTGATATTTCTAGCATCATCACTATCAGCAGATATCCACCAGTGACCTTTCTTATTGGCCCGAATTAAAGATGGATCATATTTAATAGTAATTTCTTTACCATGAAATAATTGACGAGCTTGTGAGTATAATTCATCAGACTCAAACTTATCATTGATAATAGTTAAGTGAGTTCCTCTTAGAGGCTTATTTAATTTTAAGTTGAATCTTTTCTCTAAGAACCAAGAATAGTAAGCATAAAGGTCACAATCAAATCTAACCATAGCAGTTCTCTTCCAAGAAGACTGAGCCAAGTGCTTCTTAGTAACATTAACTGGGTCAAACTCTAATATGCCTTTCATCTCCAACATTAGACAAAGATAAGTTAAAAATTTAATATATACAAAAAATAGTCTTAAAAATGGTTTTACTTACACTTATACTAACAAATATTATCTGGGTTGGTTATTCACTAACCGAAGGCATCAGAGAAGGATTTTATTGGAACTATGAAAATAAAAACAAAAGAGTATGTGACTTTGATATTAATCCTATTTTTAATCTTCAAAGATTTTTAGTACTATTAGTGACCGGCGGATTATTAGTATTTACATTAGGATACTTTTCATTATTTAGCTTAGCTTGTATGATATTGATGTTTCCATTTTTTCACAATGGTACATATTATTACACTAGAAACAAATTAGATAGTAATTTTTATCCTAAAAGATGGACAGATGAGTCTAAAACGTTTCCACCATTTTCAGCCCTGACTTCATACAAGAGAAGAACATTCGCAATGTCAGTTGGACTTTTACTACAAATATTTATTTACTTATTCTTACTATGAAAAATATAACCAAATCAAAATTATCAAAAGAAGATGTTTTTCTATTGAGAGAAAAATTTATCCATCAATACTCTAGAAATAAAGGATGGAATCCTAAGGAATTATCAACCAAGCAAATGCTAGAAATAATCGCTCAGGATCCTTATAAAAATCCTAAATTAGGTTAAAAAACCATATTTTTCCTACTCTTTAATTTTTCTTTTATTTTAGACTTACTAACCGAACACAATTCGGGAACAAATTCCATTATATCTGTTCGATTACCAATAAAGTCATAACATCCAGTTGAATTACAAACATATAGAGTATGTCCATTCCAAGTCATATCAACTAAATTACAATATTCAGATTTTGATTTTAGCCAACTCTTTATAAGATTAGTCTCATTCTCAATGATGAATCTAGAAATATACATTTTTTTATTTTGACCATCTATAGAAAAGTAAGAATAGTAGTCCTCAACAAACTCATTATCATCCAAATCATCATCCCATCCAGGAGAATCATTTACAAACTCAATATCGTCTGACTCATATGGATTTCTTTCAACTGGTAAAGTGTTCCAGTCTATAAGACAAACAGACTTGCACAATCTACTTAAATAATCTATATCTTGATACTCAGATGTAGTATGTTCATAGTTATAACCTACAGAGATATTAGTACACTCTGGTATAATATCCATAAATTGAGCCGAGTCAGTCAAAACACCAGTATCATCTGGTTCTAACTTAAGATTATATCCGGCAGTATTTAGTCTAAAAGCTAACTCTTCTGCAAATTCATCCGAGCAACAACGACCATAAAATTGGTCAGTAATAATAGAGCAGTCACTTCTTCTATCAAAAGAAACAACCTTATCTATAGTATGACTAAAATCATTAGTCGACCAATCACTTGATAGCTTACCAGACCCAATACAACCAACTTCTTCACCTAAGAAGAAATAGTATAAACCGGGAACTTTATTTTCTATCATATAAAGTAAAACTACCATACCGGCTTTATCATCTGCGCCTAATATTGTTTTACCATCTGTTTTTATAATATTGTTTTGTATAACATGTTTTACTTTTTCTTGTTTAGAACAAGCAGTGTCTAAATGACAAGTAAACATAACCGTTGGATTTTCTCCTATAACATAATAGAAGTTACCATACTTATCTTTTTTAATATCTTCTGGTAGATATGATTTCAAAAATCCTTCGGTGCCGTAAGGATAAGTGTATCTTGTTAGTTGTAAAAACTTTCGTCTAATTCTCATTAATGGTATAATTTATTGCTAATTAAGCAAATATACTAACTTTAATTATCATCACCAAATATATTATCTATTTTTTTATCTCTTATATAAGAAACTGAAAGTGACTTCAAAGTAGAAGTCCAATTATTTATATTATCTGTTATATGAACTTCACTCTTGTGTAAGTCCTTATACTCCTTCCTAATATGAAAATCATTCACATCATCTGATGTCTTATAATGATATTCCTTTGCGATTATAATATGGTCAATGTTTAATTTATCAATAACTTTTTTGTAGTCTAATATCTGCCAAGGGCCTAAATGATAAAAATCAAAAACTAAAAGATCAACTCTAAAAAGATTCGATTTATTACCAAGTAATTCTTCAAATTGCGAAAAGCTTTCAAATGTAATCTTAGTATTATAAAAATACTTTAAATTAGTACCATCTTGGTTTTTAGGTGGAGTTACTAAAAGAGGATTTTTACCATCAACTTCTAAAAAATTAATTATATCTGATATAGCGAATCCTAAATCAGACGGCTCACCGGTTATATAATTACACTTTTTTAGCTGTATCATTTATATTTTTCTTCTTTACATCTACGAGATAATCAAATTTGTATAAAAATCTTCTTCCTATTAAAACAGGATATCTCATATTTTTTCTATTTGTCAAAGATACATAAAATTTATATATCTTATCACCTATTAATATTTTAGTTAGAATTGAAAATCGCTTCTGAACTCTACCAAAAGAGTTCTTAACACTTATCATTTTAAATTTATCATAAATAAAACTTTTATCACCAATAGTAAAATATAATTTGTTTTTCTTAAAAACTATATCATCAACATGAAGAGCAACACCATATGCGCCAGTATCTACTTTTGCAGATATATTACTGATTTCAAAATCTGGTAATGATATTATTTCACTTCTTCCTATTTTTTTCCTCATTTTTTTGATAAAAACAACATTTTTTTATATATAAATTTATGATTCTAATCAACAAAGTAACACCATTAGCAAATGAGGCATTTCAAAAAGATTTAATTGAATGTATTCTCAAAAACTCTGGGAATAGCTTCATAAACAACATAGTAGTTTTTTATAACAATCATAATATTGTATTACCAAAAAACAATAAAGTTAATTTAGTTGTGAAAAATGGTTATACAGATAGAGAGATTATAGAGTACTGCAAAAGAATATACAATGATGATGTTTTAATATTTGCAAATCCATTTGTGGTGTTTAATAACACATTAATTAACTTAGATAAAGACTTTAATAGAAATGCTATTAAATTTGATGATTGTTATATTTTTGATAAAAATCAATTTATAGACAGCTCTCAAGAAAATATTGAAAGATTATTTTTATCAACAACAACAAATAGTAAGGTTGTACTTGAAAAAAAACACAACTGGATTAAAGAGCATATACAAGAGAGAAATCAGATAGCTCCTATTATATCAAAAAAGAATCAAAAAAATATACAAAAATATCTTTCCAAAAAAGAAATTAAAGAACTACCTAAAATTGATGTAGTAATAGTTTCTGTTGATTACAATGATATATTACCAATTACACTAAGTAAAATACCTGATATTTTTAATGTTGTTGTAGTAACATCACCGTATGATATATCATGTCAAGATATTTGTAAGAAGTTAAATGTGAAATGTGTTATTAGTGATAGAATTTATGAAGATAATGCTATATTTAACAAAGGTAAAGCCATAAATGATGGAATAAACTCAATAGATAAACCAGATTGGATACTATTGTTAGATGCTGATATTTATCTTAAAGATGATTTTATAGATGTATTAAAATCTACAAATTTAACCCCTCAGAGTTTATTCATAACTAAAAGACTTATAATAGATAATTATGAAATGCTTTTGAAGTGGGAAAATGAACAAGATGTTGGTACAATAGAAAGAGCTAAAGGTTATGGTTTTTTTCATTTATTTAACATTAAAAAATTTAATAAAAAGATAATATTTCCAGAAAATTACAATGATGCAAGCTTTAGTGACCTAGAGTTCAGAGATTCATTTAGTCAGAAAAAAGAATTAGATACATTTGTAATTCATCTTGGACCAACACATCAAAATTGGACAGGTAGAAAAACAAATAGATTTACAGACAATAACTACTACTACAATGTTAACGAATGGGGTGTAGTTGATAGATGTAATATAGAAGAGTCAAAATATGGTAAATTAAAGATTATAAACTCTATTAACTTTGACTATCATAATGGTGGTTGGTTAAAATCACTCAAAGAGTTAAAAAATATAAATAACATAAACGGGTTAAAATTTGATTGTTTTTTAGAAAAAAATTTCTGTTGGGAAGGAAGAAAAGATGAACCATACAAAGATCCTTGGGTGGGTATTTTACATAATCCGATAGATTCACCAAAGTGGTATTTAGAAAAAGTAAAAAATGTAAATATTTTTGACTCAAAAAAATTCTTAGAAAGTTTAGATAAGTGTAAAGGACTTTATGTCTTTAGCAAACATGAAAAACTAAAAGTTGAGGATAAGATTAAATCTCTAAATATTAACTTAAAGGTAAATTGTATAAAACACACAACTTCAAAATCCGAAAATAAGTGGTCATTTAGTAAATATCAAAAAGATAAAAAAATATTACACATTGGTTGGTGGTTTAGAGATATAGATAGCTTCTATGATATAAAAACAAACAAAAAGAAAGTCAGGATTAAAATAAACGAAAAAGTTGAAAATCAAATAAGACAAATATTTAGTTTAAATAATAATGATGTAAATGAAATATCATATTTAGAGGACAAAGACTATGAATATCTTATAAGTAGTTCCATAGTATATTTGAAACTGATTGATGCAGTGGCAAACAATACAATACTGGAGTGTATAGAGAGATTCGTACCGGTGGTGGTAAATAGACATCCATCTATTGAGGAATATTTAGGAAAAGATTACCCACTATATTTAGAAGATAAACTAGAATTTGAAGAACTAACTTCAGATGATAATATATTAAGAGCTCACAAATATCTATCAAATATTAAAAGAGAATTAAGTCTAGGAAGACAAATTGAAAAATCATCTATCTACAAAGATATTAGTTCAGATTTTAATATAGAAACTTTATTCGAACCAAATGATATTGACCTATCAAGAGGTGGTATATACAATCCAGGATTTTCAATATTCAAAGGTAAAAAATATATCATAAGCAGAGTTGAAAATCTAACAGAAAAAGAAAGAGGTACAAACGACATGTGGATAAAAACCACATCAGTTCCACATTTGAGTGAGTTAGATGAAAATCTTAATATAATTTCTACAATTAAACTAAAGGTAATTGGTAATTATAAAAGAATCGAAGATTTTAGACTTTTTACACATAAAAATAAATTGTACTCGAATCATGTTTTAATAGACGATGAGATAAATATATATCCAGTAATATCAGAAATTAATTTAGAAAAAAACACGCTTGAAATAATTGGCAAAGTTAATATAGAAAACCAAAAAAAGGTAGAAAAAAATTGGACATTTTTTGAAAAAGATAACAAGTTATATCTAATATACTCAGTCAATCCAATGATTGTATATGAAGTTAATATAGATGATTTATCTTCTACCTTAATTAAAAATTTAACTAATGAATTAGAATGGTCAATAGAAGGTTATTTATCCAGCAGTACAAATCCTATAAAAATATCAGAAAATAGATATATAATGGGAATACACAGTAGAGATAGAAATTCTATTTATCATCAGGGATTTTTAGTATTTGATGACAATTTTGATATAATAAACTGTTCAAAAAACCCTTACTTATCAGGTGGAGATTTTGACGGAATACATCAAAATGTTATATACACATCATCGTTATCAATGATTGGGAAAAATTTAGTATGTTTTGCTGGTGATGGTGATACTAAGACAATTTCAATTGAAATAAAAAATGAATCGATATGGAAAGAATTATTATAAATGGATTTTTTGCAAAAGGTAATTGCGGAGATGAAGCTATACTACAAGCCTGGTATGATATGCTTTCACCTTACTATAGAATAGTAGCGTCAGTAGATTCGGACTTATTAGTAAATAACTATTATAAAAAGTTTGAATTTTATAGTAAAATTGACATAATTCAGAATAGAAGAGTTGACATATTCTGTAGAGAAGATATTAGAGGTTATATAGTTGGTGGTGGTGGATTGGGTCTTGGATTTGGAGTAGAACAACTACTACATGCTAAATTAAGAAATAAAAAAAGAATGTATCTAGGAACTGTTATACATGATGAGTTCTTTGATGGAGATGATTCTTTCATAGAGTTAAATAGACAAATACTAAACACATTTGATATTATATCACTAAGAGATAAATATTCAAAGGAAAATATTAAAAGGTATTTTAATATAGATGGTTATTTTTTTCCAGACATTGCTTTTTTACTAGAAAAGAAAGAAATTGAAATAAAATTAGAAGGTGATTATATAGTTGTTGTAATTAGAGATAACGGAGATAATGATAAAGAATCAATAAAGAAGTGGCTTGATAAAATAACAATATATGCAAATGAAAATAATCTAAAGGTAATGTACATACCATTTGATAAAACAGATGAGTTTTTAATGAGAGAATTGAATTTAGAAATTCTTTATGATGAGATATACTGGAAACCAAAAGAGGTTAAGTATTTAATATCTAAAAGTAAAATAACATTTACATTAGGAAGATTTCATCCACTAATATTTAGTATATCATCTGGTATAACTACATACTTTATAAATTGTCAAAAACAAGATGGTGAGTGGAGATACACAAAAGAAGGTAAAGATAAAAGCTATCAATTATTAAACGATTTTGGACTAATAGATAACTATCTAACAAATAACGATTTAGATGTTGATTTTAAAATATGCAATAAAGTTAAAAATATATCAAATGATATTAAAGACGAAATGTCAAAATTTGAGAATATGGTTATTAACTATTTAACTAAATAATCTAAATTATACCAAGAATCTTTAAGAATGTCTATTTTTTCAGATAAAGTTTTATTCTCAATTTTATTTTGAATTGTCTTTAGATTTCTACCCAATTTGTAATCACCAACACCAACACCAATTAAAGCTTGTTCTCTAAGGCTCGGTATCTTTTCATACCAATGAGGAACCTCTCCAATAAGATTACATTTCTTGCACTGAAACCCAATAATTAAGTCATCGCTATTATACAGCTCATAATAGTTGCCATTTTTAACATTTTCTATAACGTGGTGATAGTAATCATCATGACTTATACCAGGCAGTGATTTTGATGAACAAATATTACAATTTGAATGATCTTTATTGTATTTATAGTCTAATGTAATGTGAGAACCACCTCTAAATTCATCTCCGCCACCATGTTTACTATGACCAACTCTCATCATAACATTTTTATAAACTTTAATATTAATTTCTTTTTTTCGACTATTATAATAATTATTCAATCTTCTATTTATATCCAAATCGGCATAGTGTTTAGTATTTGTAGAGACTTCATCTATACCATTAACCTCAATCCAAAGACTTTTATTTATACAATAATGTCCCCAAGATTGAAAAGAATCACGATTTGTCAAGTCTTCTATATCTATGTTTACATAATCACCATTTTTCAACATACCATAGATATCATCAATTGAGGAATCACCAACATAATCATCCTTTTCCATATTCATCACTTTATTATCAAATATATTATAATAGTATGGACCAGGCATTTGCCAATACAAATCTATAAAATCATAACTATAATTTTCAATTATAAGACTAGTTAAATTTGGATGAACATATCTCCAGTCTTGAAATATAACAACCTTCTCGGTATTTGATAATAAAAATCCATTATTAAATATTGAATAATCAAAACATTTTGGAACTTTTAAATTCGCATAAAAAGGAACGTGTATTACATTATAACTCAATTTATCAACTAGGCTGGATATGTCTCTTTTAAAGAAATGAGGATCTACGATTACTACTTCAAAATTTTTATTAGTTTGATTATTTAAATTTAGTAACTGAGATTCTAATAAACCATCAACATAAAAAAATGTTGCCATTATATAAGAAACTTTAGGATCGACTTTTTTAGATTCTATCATAGGTTATATATTAAACTTTAGATTTCTGATGAATATAAATAAAAAATAATATTCATTAATGAGTTCAAACTATTCATTCACCTATGTTATAGGATATAGACACAATTTAGAAAGACTTCAAAATCTAAGACGAGTACTCGATTGGATCAACGGTTTTGGTGGTGTTGAAGTTCTTTTAATTGAACAAGACACCCACTCTAAAATTAAACACCTAAATCTTAAAGCTAAACATATATTCACAAAATCAGACATGCCTTATAATCGTTCTTGGGCTTTTAATGTAGCCATGAAGTGGGCAAATTCAGATATAATAGTATTTGGTGACTCTGATTTAATTATGGAACCAAATCAATTTATAGAAGGTTTAAAAGCTATTCAAAACTTTGATATGGTAAGTCCTTATCACTCAGTTGTTGATCTTACTCAACAAGAAAGCAACTTTCCATTAGAACAAATGATAAACATCAACAGACCTGGAAGAGGTGAAACCGATAATCAAAAGATTAACATTTCAGGAGGCATAGCTATGTTTAGAAGAGATGCTATTCAAAGAATAGGTGGTTGGAACGAAGACTTTATTGGCTGGGGAGGAGAAGATGACTTTCAAACAATGAAAGTTAAAAACTTCTTATCTTGGACAGAACTAAAAGCAAGATGTTTTCACTTATATCACAAGAGAGAACAACCAGACCAAAAGTGGTATCAAAGAAATCTTCAAATTTTACAAAAAACTTCAACATTGAATAAAGATCAACTTCAAAAGATGATACTAAATCAAATGCCAAAAGTTGGTATGAAAAACAAGTATGATAATTTCTAATAAAGATTTAGAAAAAATTTGTAACTATATAGAGTCATCAAAGCCATCACTTCCGCAAATAGTGATGACTTTTATAGATTATGAAGAAGAAACAAACGAGGAATATCAAAGAGCTCTAAAAAGAAAAAATAGAGATCTTGCTATCGATGCAATTTTAGATGATAAAGTAGAGGAATTTGAAAACAGAGAATCAATAAACCCTTTAGATAATGAGGGATTTTACACATCAACCATATCTCCTAAAATCAAAACATTAAATGTTCAAGGTAAATCATACTTGGACTTATTTGATATTTACAATGATGTTATGATGACATTAGAATCGTTAACATCAAAGCCTATGAACATTCCACAAAACTTGAATATTCAAACTCAGAAAGACTCAAAATTAACTGATTATGAAAATGAATCAGCTACCTCAAGAAGAGTCATTACTAGAATGATGATGATTAATAATTTAATTGCAACTACTGGAAGAACAGGACCGGCAAACTCAGCAATAGTTGGATTAGATGTTTATAAATATCTGATAATATCAAATGCTATGATGATAAATAGTGATGGCATTGTATCCGGTAATATTAGTGGTATTAATATAATACCATCACCTTACATAAAATCTAACAAGATTATTATGATGAGAAATGTTCAAAAAACGGAAAATGGATTAAATGTAATTAATTGTTCAAATGATATGAGATATTTCTTAAAAGAAACACCAAACTGGAATAAGATTATAAATTGGTTTGAAGTTATTTAGAACAAACTCTAACTTTATCATACTTTATAAGTAACTTAAAAAGTTTTTCATACTCTTCACTTGGATTCTCAACAAGTTTTTCACACCACTTATTGTTGTTAAAATATTCAACAATCATCCCTACTCTAAAATCCTCTTTCTTTGTAGGTTTCCAATATCTTTTACTTTCAACAAATGAAAATGAAGTACCATTGTATAAATAAGACATATTATCAGCGTCTGTATTGTACATAACTATACCAAGTGGTCTTTCAGATCCATCTTTAAACAGCTTTTTAGCATTTGTCTCACCTTTATATTTTATTATTGCACACTCCTCATTAAAATGATTAAGTAAAAATAAACAATCTTTTCTAAGAGTGTCATTATCAACCATACCGTATGCCATTACTGAGTCTTCAAATTGACCTTGATAATATCCCTTTAAGGGTAAAACAGTATATTCTTTGGCGTATAATATTGAAATCATATCCTCAAGACTTTTTGAGGACAATAAGATAAAGGTAGCACTTTGATGTTCTAATCCAACCATATTTGTATATATTAAAAGTATACAATACTTATTCCGTAATGGTGTAGATTTTTAATAAATCATCAATTGACAGATTTTTAGTTTTTGAAAAGTAAATAACAGCTTGTTCTATAGTTTCTGTCGTAACTTTAGAAATGATATCTTTCTTGTTATTATTTACGGTTAAATAAAATACTTTCATACTTTTATATATTTTATATTTATAATTAAATAAGTCCAAATTCTTCAAATAATTTTGTCTGAAATATAGCCCAAACTGAGTCTTTATGTGACTTTTGAACTATGATGCTATCATGTACAGTTATTACATTTATTTGTGGATATAGTGTATTTATTTGTCTAATAATTTTATTAAAAATAAGATTACTCTCTGCTTTTTGTAGCTCATAAGCTAATATCTTATAATCACCATTTTCTCTTTTATAGAGCTTAATAAAATGATGTATAGTTGGGAAAAGACTGCTGAAAATTTTATCTGCTTTGCTATTAGAACCATTTCTTCCAAAAAGAACCTTATAAGTATATTCTTTGGCTATGTTCCTATCCAATATACCACTTGAGTCCATAATATAGTTGTAGTATTTACCGCTTATTGTTAGGTCCTTGAATAGCTCAAACTCTTGTTGATTGACCCATTTAGTACCAGAGTCTTGTATTAACTTTGCCAAAAATAAAGGTTGACTATTCTTAATATCAATCTCACAAGTCTCTTCTTCGTTTATAAGTAAACAATTCTTTCTAATAAAAGATTTCAAAATTGTGAAGTTTGTATGCATTCTACCATAATTATCAAAATGATAAAATATGTGTTTATCGTTTATACACTCTACTGAATACTTATTTCTGTTATAGATATCAATATCATTGTCTTTTAATGTGTCAAGAAAAAATATTGATCTATCAAACTCAATTTGAACTTTAAATAAATCACTTACTAATTTTGTCTTAATATCATTATCAATTAATGAAGTCTCTGCCTTAGGCTCCTCAAGTTGAATAACTTTGTTTTTAAACTTTTTTAGTAAAAATTTATCATAGTTGTTATATCGAATAATTGAACCTCTAAGTATAGATTCACTAATTGCATAAACTCTTGAGCTTTTACCTTTTAAATGTTTTGAAAGTAAAATCAAAACTTTATTCTCAATAAGATAATCCATATAGTAGTTATAAAGATATCCATATTTCTCTTTTAGAATTGGAGACATAAGGTGAAATCTATTCTCCTTTTTGAAGTAATATTTTAATATAAGATTATGAACAATGTCTATAAGATAAGCAGTCTTTAATTTTTGACTTTTATAATAGAAATTTTTTTCTTTTGAAATTTTCTCTAAAGAAGAGGGAAGAAACTGAAGACTACACTTTTTTGAATCTAAATTCTTTTTTATTGATGAATACGACTCTAAGTCGCTTAACTTTACTACACTTGATACCGTCATATTCTTTATATTTTAAAACGGTAAGTATGTTTCTAATTTCCGAGTATTTTATTAATAGATTTTTTTCTACTTTCCTTTCTTAACTCTTTAGTAATATATTGATCAAAAGAACTCATATCAAAGCTATGATATGTTTCTATGTCTTTAGCCATTTCACGAGTCCAAGTGGCTCTAATAGCTCTTGTTTCAGCTTTAACCTCAACAGAAGTCATGCTAAGATTAATCGATTTCATTATTTAGTAGGAGATTTAGGCGTTTCTTCAACTGGTACCATTTTACCACCTTTTCCTTTTTTCTTCTTATCAGAAGGAACACCTTTTTCAAACTCAGTGTAAACATCCGGATAAACCTCACCTTCTGCATCAGTATCATATTGTATATCAAAGAAGTCACCAAAGTCAAGAAGACCGGCTCTTGTTAATTCTACCTCATGTAACTTATTGAGATACTTATCAATATAATTATTGATATCAGTTACAAAACCATTAAATAAATCAACTGTGTTTTGAGTAAATACACCTATTGGTTTTTTTCTCTTCTTATTAAAGGAACCTAAAATAACCTTGAAGATATACTCTAGTTTTTTCGACTCTTTAATATAATCCTTAGTTAGTTTATTCGGAATAAGCTCCACATTAATCTTGAATTTATCTTTATCAAAAAATTCAGGAACTATAAAATCAAAGTCTAATAAATCTTGTTTTACTTCTGAAACATAAACATTAAATAATTTAGAGATAAGATAAATATAAACTTCATCTCTTCTATCTCCTTTTAGCTTTATTTCATCAAGATTAAATGATTGACAGAAGTTTAAGAAGTTAACTAATATCAATGTGTAAATTTCAACAAATTCTGTTGAATTACTATCACTCAATCTTTTATAAAGAGGATTCAATATCTCAAAAGAAACATCACCCTTTGTTGTTCTAACTATTAGCTTCTCTACATTGTTTTGAAAATCATCCGTTTCCATTAAAAATGAATTGGTTGAATTAGGATTTAATATCTTATAGAAGAAAAAAGCAAATGATTTCTCACCAAAAACATACTCTAAATCTTCTTCACTTGTATTAATAAAGTACTTAATAGCCTCTATCATTCTTTCTGACAATTTACCCTGAAAAACAATTGGTAGTAAATCAACATCAAAAAGTCTAGCATACTCATCTAACTCTTCAATTCCAAATTCATATTTACCTGCTTTATTAACTGCGGCTAATACTAAATTATTTTTAGGAACTTTAGAGTAAGAAATATTTGCTGGTTGGTTATCTGGAAAATACTCAAAACAAAACCACCACTTTTTATTAAGTAATGACTTAACTCTAACATCTAAAGACATGAAAAACTTAATAGCCGGATTGTAGTAGTTTTGCATAGCCAAATCAATTAAATTGATTGGTTCACTATTCATAGACTTTGGCTTGATAGTGAAGTCTTTACCATTCCAATTAACCCATATTTTTGAACCTTGTATATCTTCAAATACAACTATCTCACTATCAAATATAGAGTTCAATAATTCTTGGTCATTATTTCCATTAAGTGTTACTAATTTACTCATGTCTTTATTATACATTACTTTTTGATTTTTGTTTTCATCATCAATATATATTAAATAACGAACCTCTGAAACAAATAAAAAATGAGATATTCAATTTAATATATACAAAAAAGTAATTTATAAAAATGACTTATAAAGAAAACCAACCTACATATAATGTTAATCGTAAAGTGGTTAACTTTAAAGATTTCTTAGCAAATCCAGAAGGTGAAAAAGAAGAACTTGAAAAAGTTAAAAGATCAACAAGACCTACTAATTCTGAAGACCAGAAGTTAATTGGAAACTTTAGATATAAATTCAATAATACAACTCGTAAGATGGATGATTTAAGTCCTGAAATGATTGATGATAAGATTGATGCTATTGAAGAGTTAGAAGAATCAGTTGTTAATGAATCACATATTGATTACGATGTAATGAATAAGATTCAAAAAACAGAATCATATAAAACTCTTAAAGAAGAGTTCAGAAAATCTATTGCTACTTTTAATCAAGAATTAAAAAGAGTGGCTGATGAAATAGGATATGATGAAGGTGATAGTGATCACGACAAGGCATATTCTGCGGCTATACAGGAAGCACTTGATGAACTTATTGGATGGTAAACATAAAAAAACCTCAGATAAATCTGAGGTTTTTTCTTTTTAAAAGTTTTTAGTGACGTCAAATGACTTACCATCAGTACTACCACCATAGTTGTCTACTTCTTCATCATCATAGTAAACACCAGAAACAATATCACCAAAATAATATTCTTCAATTCCAATCTCACCATCAATTCTAATTTTAAGTTTAGTTATATCAAAGTCATCTTCTGTTTCAATATCACCTTCGAAGAAGCTACCTTTTTCAAATGAAGCACACATTAATAAATCTTTAGACTCATCAACTTCAATACACTCATAATCAACCAATTCAAACTCATCGGTGTCAAACTGGTGAAGATTCTCAGAGTCAATCTCATATAGTGTTTCGCCATTTTCGTCTTGTATGAGAACTGTAAACTTATCACTTGCACCCCATCTATGAAACTGATCATCTACTTCATACCAACCACCCCAATCCTCTAAATCATCAGCAGCAATTTCCCATAACTCTTTGTCAGGATTATTAAGAATTACTTTTTGTTCTTCATCAACAGAACCTATTGTTACTTCTGCACCATATCCATAAATTGAAACTTTGTACTTTTTCATTTTAATATTTTATTTAATTTATATTCTCTTTTATCTTCTAATTCAAGTGGCTCGGCTATTAACTCACCATCTGATATTTTAATTTGCCATTTATTGCCAGTCTTCTCATCCAAAAGAACTAACTTAGTAATAACAGTACTACCATCAGGATCAACATTAATCGCTGGTGATGAACCACCGCTAACACTAAATATACTTGAATTACAAGGTCTCGCCATTATATTAATTCAAATCTTTTTTTACCATCTTCAGATGTTGAATTCCAAATTTCTAATGGTCTAACATAAACAGAGCCAAAATTAATAGATTTATAAACTACTAATTTTTCTCCAGTTTCAGTGTGAGTAGCCATAGAGATAATCTCATATGTACCACCTTTATAATGCTTATACTTTTGTTGAGGTAAAGGATATTCCATTTTAACTATTATTTTCTAACAATAAAAACAATATCATCATATCTTCCTTTAAAGGATCTTGTATCTGATATATCAATATTTTCTCTATACTCTAAAGGTACTTCATTTCTTAGAAAATCACACCAAGAAATGTCTTGTACATCTTCAATTATTAAGTAACCACCTTTTTTAACCAATGGTAAGTATTTTCTGATAAACTCTATCTGTGATTGTAAGGTATGAGGTCCATCGTCAATCACAACATCAAAACCATCAGGTCTGTCATTTCTTATAGAATTTAAAACTAAATCAGAATAAGCGTCTCCTAAATAGAATAAAAATCTATTCGAGTCTATCATATCAAGTACACCAGCATTAACCGGATTTATATCAGAAAATGAGAAAATAGCATTTGGTAGATATTTACTCCAAAGTAAAGCAGACCCACCTGTTTGTATACCAATTTCTAATAATGTACACTCTTTATCTTTATATTGTGATAATATATCCTCATACATACCTGTATATGTGTGAAGAGAACCTTTGTCAGTATCACACATACCGGTTGATCTAACTTGGTCGATTATATTAAGTATTTCTTGTGATTCGAATTTATATGTCATTTTATATTAATTAATTTTTTTACCAGTTGTCGGATCGTAGTTCATAATTAACAACTCAACACCCTTAGCTTGTTCTTTTTTAGTATCTGCGTTATTTCCACCATGAGCTGAACTTCTAAATACTTCTTTTTCAGTCCAAACGTATTTATCTCTTGGTAACAATTCTTCAAGTAGAGGAAAATAATAATATGATAATGACCAGCGACACTTTGAATTTTTAATCAATTCCAATAATCTTCTATGAGAAGCCGGTCCAAAAACACCATCCGCATCAGCACCATACCAGAATAACCTTTTAGCATCATCTTCTCCTTTAGCCTCATCGAAACGAGCGTAGGGTGGATCTAAATAAAGATAAGTATCTTCAGAATCATACTTAGTAATTAACTCTTCAAAATCAATATTAAAAAACTCAGTAATAGACTTTAATTTTTCTGTATAATCATTCTTTTTTAATTTCTTAATAAGAACTTCTAATTTCAATCTGTCTTTATCTTTCTTATAACCATTGAATCCTGCACCACGAGGATAAACTGAATTGTGAGCTGATGTAATTAAAAAAGCATAAATAGCTGCTTTTTCATAATCGCCAATTTCGAAATTCATATCATCCAAAAAGTCATTTTTTTGATACTCTTTATAAATAGCTTTATAAAAGTCCCATTTTTTCAATGGGTCTGTTTCTGTTGTGTGCAGTAAAGTATTTTTTAAGTTTTCTAAGTGCTGAACAAATATTTCTGGTTCGGAACAACACTTATATAAATTCACCTGGTGGCGATTTTTATCATTATAGATAACTACATCAAATTTTAACTTTGGGTCGTCCATATACGTTCCCATTGAACCAGAGAATGGTTCTAAATATGTTTTGATACTACCATCTTTTGGTATTTTTGAATTGATAAATTCAATGAATAC
>JACCDU010929737.1_pt1 | contig 43409 bp, 31 predicted proteins | sample 7446081 | NCBI WGS metagenome assembly JACCDU01 (sample SAMN15323447, study PRJNA562643) | freshwater metagenome | isolation source: river surface water | place: USA:Blue River Watershed | collected 2017-08-17
CCCAATGGCAAAGACGACAAGAGCTTTCCCTCAGGCCATACGGCGGTAGCCTTTTCAGCCGCGCAGTACATGCAAATGAAAGGCGGCTGGGAATACGGTGTGCCCGCCTACTTGGCCGCCAGCTACGTGGCCTATGCCCGCGTTGAGGCCCGTGAACACCGTTGGCGCGATGTGGCCGCTGGCGCCGCCACCGGCATGTTGACCACCTACTACTTCACCGACGCCAATTCAGACCGCCGTCTGGGCATGAGCTGGACCGGACGTTCGGCCTCGGTGCTGTACCAGCAACCTCTCAAATAACGCCTGCCATGTCGTACCTACGGGATCGTCTGCGCAGCGTGGGTTTTGCTTTGCAAGGTATACGTGTGCTTTGGACTACGCAGCCCAATGCGCGCATTCACGCGATGGCCACCATCTGTGTGGTGGTTGCGGGTTGGTACTGCCAAGTCAGCCGAACAGACTGGCTAGCCCTTGTGCTCGCCATGGCTATGGTGTGGGTGGCCGAAGCGCTCAACACAGGCATTGAGTTGGCGGTTGATCTGGCATCGCCCGCACAACACCCCTTGGCTGGCAAAGCCAAAGACGTTGCCGCAGCTGGCGTGCTGCTTGCCAGCGTGGGAGCGGTGGTAATTGGATTGTTGGTGTTTGTGCCCAAGCTAACTTAGGCAGGTGCTCATGTGCAACCGTTGGCACCCGTGTTAGTGGCAGTAAACGGTACGGCCAATGCTTTGATGATCTTGGTGTCGATTGCAAACGTGAGATCCAGTTTCATTTGCGCCAGCTGTGCTGCACTGGGGTTGAGCACATTCAGTGTGTTGGCATTGGTGAATGCCGCATTGACTGCAACGGCTTCCGACATTGTTTTGCACGGGTTCAAGAAGGATGATGTGCCGGAACCCACGGCAGTCGTGGCTTGCGTAATCGCACTGTAATCCAGCGAATTTTGCAAATCTGTAAGTGGCTGAGAGTTGGCTGCCAACGTGCCGGCATCCACCAGCGCTTTGATGGCTGCTGCTCTGTTGAAGAGCGACTTGGCAAGGTCAAGAGAAGAGCGTGCAGGCACCTCGCTGCTCACAGCCTTAGAAAGTTCAGCCAAGAACAGACCGTTGTATCCACCTGCTGTGGTGATGTTGATGCCCGCAGATTTATTGGCCGATGACAGCAGGGTAGGCGCAATCAATGGGTTGAGGTGGATTTTTGCGCGATCTGTGGTTTGCACATCTAAGCCTGTGATGTAGCGCGCACGGGAGATTGCGTCGTACATCGCATCAGCAGCCGTTTTGCCTTGCGGTACATTGATTTTGAGATCGCTCAAACTATTGACCGCAAAGCCAGCGGCCATGTGTGTCAATGGCGTTACGCCTAGCCTGGCTGTTTTGTCGACAGCCGCCGAGGCGGGCACCAAGGCTAGCAAAACGTCATTGGAAGAAAAACTCGTGTCAGCGCCGTTTGCACCGAGACCTTCTTCAAAGTATTTTGCGCTGGCACTGCCTGTAACTTTCAAAATGAAAGCCGAGGCATGCGTGCCAAGGTCAATCACTGCCTCACCGGTGGCGCCCGTGGTGCCGGCAGTCCCAATGGCCAAACCCGTCACAGGGTCAAACGCCTCGACGCGCGCCCCCTCAGAGAATATGCCCAAACCGGGAACAATCGTGACACCAGACGCCACTGGCGTGGTCGTCGTGCTGCTTCCCCCTCCTCCCCCCCCACAGCCTGTTAAAAGAAAAAGAAAGCAAAAGCCGATCTGTGCTAGGCGAGATGGTTGAAACATGTTGTGATTTCTTAAGAGGGAAAGTGAATCAAGCGCCAAGCGTGGCGACATCTTTGTTGAACGTTTGACCAAACAAAGCCGCATAGTCGGTCATGTCATCGGTGACCACCGCTTTGGTCCAGTCAATCGCGGCATAAGCCGAAGCTCCTGTGCCTTGCACGTCCAAAGTGTGAACGATCCAGCTCTTGGCGGTGACGTCACCTACTTTGGACGCAAACTCAATAGCCATCAAAATTTCGCCGTTGTCTTGGGTTTGTGCGGCCACCACGTGGCTGGTGCTAAAGCCATTGCTGAACTCTTCGACATTTTCAAAACTCACCGATCCTTCGGCGCCATCGGTCACTTGTATCAAGTTGCCACTGTTTCGCACATACACGGCGCCATCTGCATCCAAAGCCACATCGGAGTCGCCGGTGAGCGGACTCAGCGAGGCTTGGTCAACTCCCAAACTACTGCCAACGTTGGGCGTCATGTCTTGGTTGAACAAAGTTTCCCAGCGCGCAATTGACTTGGTTTCAACAGGCTTGGCATTCATCACGCCGGTTGCGTCGGTGGTGTAAATCTTCCAGTTGATGCTGGGTGTCTGATCTTTTAGGCTTGTGGTTTCGCGAACCGCAATTTTGTAGGTGCGTGTCGTGGTTCCGTTCACCGTCGTGTCGACTTTTTCTGCTGCAACCACCTCTGTGACGAAGGTGGAAGCGCCAGCGTCCCAAGACTCTGATTTGTTCAAAATAACGCCGACGCCAGACCCATCCACCACAGCAATCTTGGTGCCGTTGTTGTTGATGTACAGCTGATTTTGTGAGGTCAAGGCCGCTTTCACGGCACCATCATCGTCAGCGACATCCGTGGTCACAGCAGGGCGACCAATGGTGCCATCTGCGTTGATGTCTTGATGGATCAAGGCTTCAACATCTCGTACGTCTTTAAGGTAAGCAGTCTTTGCACGGTTGATGGTGGCTTCATCGGTCGTGGCATTGCGAGCACCAACGGTATAAACCTCCCACTTGTCAACTTGGGTTGCTGTGACGGTCTTCTTCACGGCCAACCGGTAGCTGCCATCAGACAGTTTGTTGACGGCATACACAGAAGACTTTTGCGCGCCATTGTCGAAGTCAAAAGAGGGGGAGCCCCCCTGCGCATCCACCAAATAAGTCATGCCGTTGTTGTCGGCATCGGTCGCGTCGTAGATGTACAAAACGCCCGCATCGTCTTTGTAAAGTTTCACGCCGTCGGTGTCTGTTGCAACTGCGGTTGGCGCTGCGCTGGTGACCCCATCCAGATCTTGTCCAAAAATACTTTCAAAACGACCTGGGCTGCGCGCGGTGGCGACTTTGCTCCAGTCCAGTACGCCGTCTTTGCTAACGGTATGAATTTGCCAGCTCACCTCAGTGGTACTGCCGAAGGTGTTGGTCACTTTGACAGCAATGCGGAACTGATAATCTCCCCCCACGGTTTGTTTGGCAACACCCATGACTTCAGCGTTTGATGTGCCGTTGCCGCCCCAGTTGCGGGTGTATGCAAGCTCAGGCGTACCCCCAAAACTGTCCATCAGCGCAATGGCGGAACCATTGTTCATGATGTAGAGGACTTTGTCGGTGCTGTCCTGTGCCAGTTTAATTTGGTCGTCTGCACCCGTCAGTCCAATTTCCGCGAAGGTTGTCAAGTTGCTGGTGGTGACGCCAACCGTGCCATCGTTGTTCAAATCTTCGTTGATCAAGTTTTCCACTTGGCGAACTTTTTTGGTCCACAGCGTGGCGCCTGCGTTCCCACCCCAATTCACATTGCCTTGCGCATCTAAGTTCAGAACCTGGTAGTTTTCGTCCTTGACGCCATTCCAATCGTTGGTTTGCTTGAGGCCCAATTTGTAACCCGTGATGGTGTTGTTGCCATCGCGCACGGCTTCAACAGCCAAGGCTTCCATCTTGTTGGCGCCACCCGTCCAACTGTTGTCGTACTCTAGCCAAGATGCATTGCCGATGGCCTTGGCCACTGCGGCATCGCCCGCACCGTCTACGATAAATAGTGCATTGTCTTTGTCACGCGCCAAGCGCACGCCGCGTGTGTCGGTGGTGGCCAATTTGAGTGTGGCCACGTCAATGCCGATGTGACCGTCCTCGTTCAGGTCTTGGTTGAACAAAGTTTCGTAAGCCACCATCGATTTCACGCCATACACCGAGTTGTCCACCCACTTGTTGTCAGTGCTGCTCCAGGCGCCGTAGGTGATTTGGGCGTCAGTGTTCAGGTGCAGCACATCCCAAGTGATGTTGTCTTTGCCGTTCCAGTTGTTGGTTTGCTTCATCGCCAACTTGTAGGCGGTGATGTTGTCGCTGCTGTCGCGCACAGCCTCAACGGCAATGGCCTCACGCTTGTTAGAGCCAGACCCCCAGTTGTTGCTGTATTCAAGCCAAGATGAATTACCGACAGCCTTGGCAGAGTTTCCATTGACGATGTAGAGCGATTTTTCTGCATCCCGGGCAAGGTAAAGCCCCGTGGTGTCGGTGGTGACCTTGGTCAGGTTGGCCACGTCAATGCCAATGTGGCCGTCGTTGTTGAGGTCTTGATTGAAGATATCTTCATAAGCCGAAATAGACTTGGTTTGGGAAGAGCCGCTTGCCATGGCTGCCCCAGAAGTGCTTTGCAAGGCGCCTTCCGCAGTGAGTGTCACGACGTCCCAGCTGACAGTGGTTTTCCCGTCGCTGACATCGGTTTGCTTCAGTGCAAGCTTGTATCCGGTGATAGTGCCTGCATTGTTGCGAACGGCCTCAACCGCAATGGCTTCTTTTTTGTTTGAGCCAGTGCTGGCACCGCCGCCCCACGAGTTGCTGTACTCCAGCCACGAGGCTGTTACCGCCTTCGCGTTGTTGCCGTTCAATAGGTACAAAGAGTTGTCTTTGTCACGCGCGAGCAAGATGCCGGTTGTGTCCGTGCTCACTTTGACCAGAGACGTCACGTCTACGCCGATGGAGCCATCGCCGTTTAAGTCATCACCAAAAATGGTTTCGTAGGCGGCAATAGACTTTTGCCCCCGGATCGACTCGTCTAGCCAAGATTGTGTGGCGCTGTCGTAATAGCCATAAGTAACTTTGCCATCCACATCCAGCTTCAACACGTCCCACGACACAGTTTGAGTGCCTTGGTAAGTATTGGTTTGCCTCATAGCCAGTTTGTAGCCCGTGATCACGTTGTTGGTGTCGCGAATCGCCTCCACCGCCACAGCCTCGTTCTTGAATGAACCGTTGTCCCAACTGCTCGAAGACTCTAGCCAAGAAGCGTTTCCAACGGCTTTGGCACGCGTGCCGTCCACGATGTAGAGCGATTTGTCGGCATCTCTTCCGAGTTTGACGCCTGATTTGTCAAGCGGCGCCATGTTCAGCGATGCCGTGTCGATCCCCGTTTTGCCATCGCCATTCAAGTCTTCGCCAAAGAAAGCTTCGTAAGGCGTGGCCGAAGGTGCACCCCACACGGTGTCGTCTTTCCACATGTGGGTGGCATCGTCGTAGGTTCCGTTTTTGATCTTGCCGTCCACATCCAGCACATAAATATCCCACGTCACCTTTGGGGCAGCGGCGGTTCCGCCACCCATAGAGGCGGGTCCTGTCGACGCGCTCATGTTGTTACTGTATTCAGTGCGTTTCAAGGCCAGCTTGTAACCTGTGATGGTGTTGCTGCTGTCACGAATTGCCTCTACGGCAATCGCCTCTCGCTTGTTGGCCCAGTCTGTGCCTGTGCTGCTGTATTCCAGTGAAGATCCACCCGAAATCGCCTTCAAGCTGCGTGAGCTGCCTGTGCCTTCGGCGATGAACAGCGAGTTGTCCTTTTCATCACGCTCCAGTCGAACACCTTGCGTGTCTGTGCTCATGGCTTTGATGTTGGCCTTGTTGAGGCCGGTGGTGCCATCGCCATTCAAGTCTTGCCCGAACTTGATTTCATAGTCACCAATGGCCGCATTGCGAACGACATCGTTACCACCGTAACTGGACAAAACCAAGTCGTTGTCACCCACGCTGCTGCTGAGCATCGAAGCTGATGTGGCCGCAGACCCAGAACCCGTTGTGCCACTGCCTGAGCTTGATTGCGTAGCAGCCAAAAAAGCGGCCTTGGTTCGGATGGTGTAGACGTCCCAGTTGACCGTTGGCGTGGTTGACGATGCGTTGGCTTGTGTGTTTTTCACCGCCAAAAGATACGTGCCTGTGGGCTGGTCGGTGTCAGTCGCTGCGATCACCTTGGTCTCGTTGGTGTCGTAACTTTGCTCAAGGGTGTAGCTACCCATCGACGACTTGATGATCTTGAAAGCGCCATTGCCATCCTTGATAAAAATGTCGCCATCAATGTTGCGACCGGCAATCACCCCGTCTGAGTTGTTGTCTCCCGCGATGGCTGTGGGGGTGGGGGTGTTGTTGACCTCGCCATCGCCATTCAAATCCTGACCAAAGAAAGTTTCGTACTGGCTGACCTTGGTGGTCTGGTTGTTCCAAAAACTGTTGTCTTGTTCACCGTTGAGGGTGAACTTCTTGATTTGCCACTGGGGTGTAGATTGCCCATCGGAGGTGCTCTTGACCATCACGTAGTAACCCGCTGTGCCGTTTTGATTCGGCGTGCTGTTGCCCATCTCTGAAGGTGGGGCTACATCGCTTTTCACCACGGCGACAGCTTTGGTGCTATTTCTGCCACTGCTGTAATCCAACACATCGGTGCGCAAAAAACTACCGCCTGAATCACGCGCAATCACGGGGTCGTAATAAGAGTCACCTACTTTGACTGACGTTGCTTTGTGGTTGCCGTCGGTACCACTGCTGTCTTTGTCTAAAAAGTAAAAGTAACCCTGCGCATCCTTGGCCAGCAATTGATCGCCCGTGTCTGGAATGGTCAACCCACCAACGGTTTGGCTTACAACCGTGAGCCCCGTGGGGCCTATCTTGCCGTCAGAGTTCAGGTCTAAACCAACCAAGCTCTCGGCAAATCCTGGTTGGACCAAACCGTTCACCGATGACGCATACAGCGTGTTGGCATCGCCCCAGTAGTTGCCATTGTTTAGTTTTGCAACATACAGATCCCAAGTGACGTTGCCGCCGCTGTCCGTGGCTTTGTAGACGGCGCTAAAAACCGTGGTGGATGTCAGGCCTGAACCAAACACCGTTTTTCCAATGCCCGCCAACTCTTTACTTGCGGTCGGTGTTGGGGTGTTCAATATTTTGTAGGTAGTCGCTCCATCAACAACCGACAACCAGTCCGCCGAAGCACTTGGAGCCGTGAAATGGTTGGATGCAATATTCGTTGTGACAAAGGCGGTCATGATTTACTTCCTAATGAATTTGAGAAAATATCTCTAATAATTTAATCAATTGTATATTTGATTGAATTTTTGTCTAGGGCATAAATGCAACGGATAAACAAGCCGCGGCATTTAATGCAATTACAAAGAACTACTTTTTAGGCGAAAGTAAGCTAGACAGCGTCGATACGTTGTTTTCATCCGCTTGATTCACCATCGCTTTCACCCGAACCCAAGCGATCAAGCATTGCACCCTGGCCTCGGCTAGATCTAGTGCGACTTGGGCTGCACGTTGTTCGGCAGCCAAGATGTCCAAACTTGTCCGAACCCCTGCGCGGTAGCTTTTTTGATTTGCAGTCACCACGAGTTGTGCCGAAGCGGCAGCGTTTTGCAGAGCTGTCACGCGGGCCAAACCCTCTTGAACTGCAAAGTATGCTTTTTGTATTTCGTTTTTAGCCAACAGTTGCGCGCGTTCCAACATTTCTTGCGACTCCCGCAAGTTGGCCAATGCCTGTCGTTTGCGTGAGCTGAACCACCCGCCTTGGTACAAGGGCACATTCAATTGCACACCTAAGGATCGACTTTTGGTGTCGGAGTTCACAAAGTAGGCGTTCTCGCCTGAATTACGGCTGATTTGAGCCAGCGCATCTACGTTAGGCCAGTCCTCTGTGTGTGCGGCATCCACCGATGCTTGGGCTGCATCGCGCTGAGCTTGTCGGTAGCGCACTTCATGGTTGCTTTGCAAAACAAGTTCAAGCCAAGGAGCAACTTCACCACCCAGGTGTAACTTCTCCGCTTGAAAAGAAGTGCCATCCAAAACAAAAAACTTTGTCATGGGTTGTGACGTCAACAGGGTCAAATCAGCCTGAGTCGCCGCAATCGTTTGTGCTGCTTGCAATGCTTGGGCTAACAACACATCCAATTGCGCACGAATTTCATCAATGTCGGTTCGTATGCCAACGCCTGCTGTGAACTGCTTTTGCGCGGCATACAGCCGCGATTGCGCAGAGTGGATTTGGGTCTGAATCAGTGACTCACGCTCTTTCGCCAGCAACACATTCAGGTAAGCCTCGGTGACCCGAACGGCCAAACTCTGTTGTTCCCCTTGCAAGGTTGCGCTGACACCTTGTGCAGTTGAAGTAGCCTGAACTTTCAAGGCTGCCAAATGGGGGCTGTACAACGACTGTCGAAGCGTCAGGCTGTCGCTCTGGCTAGGGTAGCGCTGCATCGGAAATTGTGTGGAGCCGTCCTTGCGATCCTGTTGCACAGACACGCGCGAGCTCGACCAACCCAAGCTCGGATACAAGCGCGACATGGCTTGAGGCAAGGTCTCGATCCCGGCATCGTGCTGTGCCTGAGCCGCGCGAAGTTGGCGATCGTTTTGCAAAGCCAATTGATACGCTTGAAGCAAATCCATCGCAAACAACGAAGAAGCTGTGCAACATCCCATCGCCAACGATAACAAAGCAGGCAACGAGAGACGGGCGCGAAAAAACGTTGACATTTATTGCTCTTTCAAAGAAGCAGCAATCCGCTTGGTCAATGGGTGCAACAAGTACTGAAGCAAGGTACGTTCACCTGTTTTCAGAATAACTTCAACCTGCATGCCAGGCTGTAAAACATGAGCACCAAGCTTGTGCAGTCCTGCATCTGTCAGCGCAACCCGCGCGAGGTAGTAGGGGGCTTGGTTGGGCTCGGTCAACACATCGGTGGAGACAGACAAAATGCTCGCCTGAACCACCAACTGCGGGGTGTTGGCAAAGCCCGTAAATCTCACATCCGCAAGGGTGCCTGGTTTGATGCGGTCAATGAAGTGCGGCGGTATACGGGCCTCCACCACCATGGGCTCTGCCCCCGGGACAATGTCCATGATTTTTTGTGCGGGCTGAATCACTGCCCCCACGGCTTGCACCGTCAACCCCACCACCTGTCCACTGACCGGCGCGCGCAAATTCAGACGAGAAAAATCCAGCTCCGCAGCATGGAGCCGCTCCTGCGCAGCAGAAATTTGGTGTTGCAATTCCAAAATACTTTGCTGAGTACGCACCTTGTTGGATTGAAGGTCACTCAGCGTGGTCTTGATGTCTGCTTGTGTTCGCTCGAGTTGCAGCAATTGCACCAAAGGCGCAAAGCCCTCTTGCACCACATCGCGTACGCCATTGACTTCGCGGTCAATCAACCCGATCTGGTCTTGTCGATTTTTCTCGGCTTTTTTCAATCCTTCCAGCATGCCGGTTTGTGCAATCACGTTTTCTTGCAGACCTGACAGGTTTTGTTTAGCGGCCTCGAACAAAGCCTTCGACGCAGACTCGTCCAATCGCAGCAGCAAGTCGCCTTCTTTGACCCATTGACCTTCTTTCACGAACATCTCTTTGACGATTCCGCCCTGCAAGTGCTGTACCCCCTTGCGCTTGGTGTCGACAGACACCGTGCCGGGTGTAGGAACACCTTCGTCCAAAGGAGCCAAGCTGGCCCATAACAAAAAACCACCCAAGCCAATCACGATGATTCGGTAACCCACTCGGGCCGCATAGCTCGGGGACTGCTTGTCGATGTCTGGGCTAGAAGAAGAGGGTAAAGATGTGTTCATGGTGTGCTCACCGGCTTATCGCTGTGCGTTGTTTGAGAGGGCGGCCATCACGCCGCTTTTGGGGCCACTGGCTTGCACCAGCCCATCCGCCATGAGGAGCAAACGATCAGCAAGCTCAATCAAATGGCTACGGTGGGTAATCACAAAAACGGTTGCGGCTTGGTCTTTCAATGCTTGAAGCGTTTGTACGAGCGCGCGCTCGCCTGCTTCATCTAAGTTCGCATTGGGCTCGTCAAGCACCACAAACTGAGGGTTGCCATACACCGCACGTGCCAAGGCAATGCGTTGGCGCATGCCGCCAGACAAAAATTGTCCCGCTTCCCCGACTGGCGTCTCATAGCCTTTGGGCATACGCAAAATAAATTCATGCAGCCCAGTCATTTTGGCGGCTTTGACCACCCACTCCGCATCCACAGTACCCAAGCGTGCAATGTTGGCCGAAATGGTGTCGTCAAACAAATCAATGCTTTGTGGCAGGTAGCCAATTTGCGGCCCTAATTGGTCGCGGGACCAATCGGTGAGGCACGTGTTGTCCAGCAACACTTGGCCTGCACTGGGCTGCCAAACACCGAGCAACACGCGCGCCAAGGTGGACTTGCCTGAGCCTGAGGGCCCCATCACCACCGTCAACGACCCAGCAGGGGCGTGGTACTGGATGTCTTGCAGCAGGGCTTGCGATCTCTGAGGCAAGCGAACCGAAACGTTTTGAACCCGGATGTCTCCATGTACGCGTCTTGGTGTGCTCTCGAGAAGCGTCGTAGTTTGCGTATCCGACGCATGCGCGAGCAAACTTGCTAGCCGACCATACGCTTGGCGTGCAGACAACAGGCTGCGCCATAACCCCGACAGCGCGTCAATCGGAGCCAACGCACGGGAGCACAAAATATTTGCGGCAATCATGCTGCCGGGGCTGAGTTCGCCTTGGATGACCAGAATGGCCCCTACCGCGAGGGTGAACGACTGCTGCATGTAGCGAATGAACTTGCTGCTGCTGGCAATGCTGTGCTGCAGCGTTTGTGCTGAGGCGTAACTCGCTTGCGCTTGGTGGTGTTGGTCCAACCATTTGCCTTTGAGCCGCTGGGTCATGCCCAATGCTTCGATGGTGTCTGTGCTTTTGAGTTTGCTTTGTAAAAATTGCGCGGCTTGTGTGGCGAGTCGATGGCTGGTCTGCGTGGGGTGCGAAACGCGCATATGTCCGAAGCGAGTAAAAACCGCCTGGACGATGGCAAACACCACGGTGAGCCAGCCTAAAAATGGGTGCATCAAGAACAAAACCAAAATAAAAATCAGCGACCAAGGCGTATCTATCAAGGCCATCAAGCCATTGCCCGAAACAAATTGCCGCAACTCAGCAAGATCACTGAAGGCGCTACGTGACGCAGAGCGTTCGTCCGCTTTTGATGGGTGTATGTCTAAGTGCTGTAGATAAACAGACCGAAACGTTTGGCTGCTCCAAGCGAGGTCAAGTGTGGCTCCTAAGCGAGCCAACAGCCTGCTGCGGCTCCATTCAATCAAGGCCAAGATGCCAAACAGATACAAGCAAATCAACGACACCGCCAACAAAGTCAGTTCGCTACGGCTAACCATGACGCGGTCAAACACCTGCAGCATGTACACCGTGGGTATGAGCAACAAGATATTGCAAACGGCCGAAAAAACCAACAAAGCGATCAAGGCTTGGCGGTGTGGCCGCAGAGATGCAAGTGATTGACTTTGGGTACTCATTCGCGTCATACGCTCCCCCCAAGCTTGGCCAACACCTCATCCCTGGGCCCATACAACTGTTGTGTGCCGTCGGCCAAAACCAAAATGTGATCGGCTAATGCCAACAAACCTTTGCGATGCGTCATGACCACCACGGTGGTGCCTTGGCTTTTTTGTGCCGCCATCAGACGCGCCAAATCTGCCTCGCCTTGTGTGTCGAGGTGGCTGTTGGGTTCGTCGAGTACCAACAATTTGGGGTTGCCATAAATTGCACGTGCAATCGCCACGCGCTGCATTTGACCGCCCGATAGGTTTTGTCCCTCTGGACCAAGACGGCAGTCAAAGGTGTTGGGCAGCTGCTGCACGATATCTGTCAGCCCTGACGCTTGGGCTGCCTCTTGCACGCGTTGCCTACGCGTTGCATCGGTGGCAGCGCCTTCAAAGCGGGCGATGTTGTCGGCGACCGTGCCCTCATACAGATCGACCGTTTGTGGCACATACCCTATGTATGGACCCAAGGCTGATTTGTTCCATTTGTACACATCGGCTGAATCCAGCCGCACTTTGCCAGACAGGGCAGGCCAAAGCCCGACCAAGAGCTTGGCCAAAGTGCTCTTGCCGCTGCCAGACGGCCCCACCACGGCCAGCATTTGCCCGGGCTGCACCTTGAACTGAAGCCCTCTCAAAATCGGCACATGGCTCTTGGGCGCTGCGGCTACCAAAGACTCAACCGTCAGCAAACCCAATGGCGAGGGCAGGGCCATGTCTGCAGCTTGCATGGGGTGCTTTGTCAGCAGCTCGTCTAAGCGCCGATAAGCCTGCCTGACTGCCATCCAACTTCGCCATTGGCTGATCAAGGTTCCCAATGGCGCAACAGCGCGTGCACCGATGGTGGAGCCCACAATCAGCATGCCAGGGCCGCCGAGCAAGGTTCCGTCCATCAGAATCCACGCGCCTACCCCCAGCAATCCAGAGCTCAGCACCAACTGCAGTGTTTTGTTGGCGGCTTGAAACATCCCACCGTGCTCCATGGCCGAACGTTGGTGTTGCAAAAACTTGCCGTGCACTTGCAGCCAACGCGCCTGCAGCGCGTTGTACATGCCCATGCCTTCCACCACTTGGGCGTTTAGCAAGCTGCTGTGCGCCAATTGCTGGGTGGCCACTTGGGTTTGGCTCAAGCCCACCAAGTCTGCATGTGTGCGTTGATGGTGCCCCCAGCCAATGCCCAATTGCACCAATGCCCCAGCCAGTGTGACAACTCCAAGCAGCGGATGCATGGCAAACATCAGCAGCAAAAACGCCAGGGCCATGGGCGCTTCAAAAAGCGCCATCATCAAAGGCGAATAAAAAAACTCTCGAACGGTTTTCAAATCTGTCATGGGCTGGGCATTGCCGTTGCTGCCGCGAGAGCGATTGAGCTCAAACGTGACGTCGAACACCCGAGGCGCCAACGCCTTGTCAAACTCGGCGGAAGCTTCACGCATCACTTCCAACCTCGACCAATCCAACACCTCCATTACCCCATAAGCCAAGGTCACCAGCACCAACAGCCAACACAAGGTGCTCAAACTTTGTGAGTCCACCACGCGGCCATAGACTTGAAACATAAACACCACGGGCACCAACACCAGCAGACTTGTTAGCCAGCTGAAACCTGCAGCTTGCCAAAAGGCTCGGCGCTGCATCAGCACGGCAGATTTCAGCTTTGCACCAGAGGTGCTGTGCGAGGAGACGGTCTTGGGTTCAGGCATGCCAGTAGGGGGGTCAGTCGTAAAAATATAATTATTAAAAGAGTAACTGACGAGTCTATCCAACATACAGCGCACAATTACCAATGCGCGAGTTTGTACTCTTATAATTTTGCTAGATAACTAATCAAGATGCTTGAAGAACACAATCAGCCCCCAAATGCGACTTCACCGGTCACGGCGGCTTCGAGCTTCTGGTACGCCGTACACACCAAGCCCCGCCAAGAAGCCCGCGCGCTTGAAAATCTGCTCAACCAAGGCTTTGAGTGCTTTTTGCCCATGATCGAGGTCGAAAAAGTTCGCCGCCAAAAGGTCAGCCGCGTCACTGAGCCCATGTTCAGCCGCTATTTGTTTATCCGGCTCAACGACGTCAACCACAACTGGTCACCCATCCGCTCCACCTTGGGCGTGAGCAAATTGGTCAGCTTTGGCCATGTGCCTGCCAAAGTACCCGCCGAATTCATTCACTTCTTACGTGACGCACCGCCCGCTGCCGTGGCCCGCTTGTTCGAGCCCGGCGACAATGTGCGCATTGCCTACGGCCCCCTGGCGGGCTTAGAAGGTGTGTACCAAGCCCACGATGGCGAAACCCGCGCCTTTGTGCTGGTCGATCTCTTGGGCCAACCCCAAAAACTCAAACTCGCCATCGAGTCGCTTGCCGCTAACGCTTAAGCGGTGCGCTGCGCCGCCTATCTAGAACATCTCGATAATTTCCCTCGTGAACAACGCCAAACCTCTTCCGCCCAGCCAGCTGCCCCAACACGTGGCCATCATCATGGACGGCAATGGCCGCTGGGCCAAACAGCGCCACATGCCGCGCACCGTGGGCCATGCCAAAGGCGCGGCTGGCGTGCGGGACTTGGTCAAAGCCTGCGCCGACCAAGGTGTGCGCTACCTCACCCTGTTTGCCTTCAGCACCGAAAACTGGGGCCGCCCCAGCGACGAGGTGTCCACCCTCATGGGGCTGTTCATTCAATACCTTGAAAAAGAAATGAAGGCCATGCAAGCCGAAGGCGTGCGCCTGAAAGTGCTGGGCGACACCAGCGCTTTTCCTGTTGAGTTGCAGCAGCGCATCGAAGCCGCGCAAAACGCCACCGTGCACAACCACACCATCACCCTTAACGTGGCTGCGAACTACGGCGGGCGTTGGGACGTTGTCAACGCTGTCAAACGCTGGAGCGCCGCCAATCCTGGCCTGAGCGCCCAACACATCACCGAGCAAGACCTGGCCCAACACCTCAGCACCGCCGACATGCCCGAGGTCGACTTGCTCATCCGCACCGGCGGCGAATCGCGCATCAGCAATTTTTTGCTCTGGCAAGTGGCTTATGCCGAGCTGTATTTCACCGACGTGCTCTGGCCCGACTTTGACACCCAGCAACTCCAGCAGGCTTTTGCCTGGTTTGGGGGACGTGAGCGGCGCTTTGGCACCGTTGCACCCTGACTACAATGAGAAATACTTTGAAAGTAATTATGGTTTTTGATCGAATAAAAACTCTCAGCCGCGCTTGTATGCTTGTTGTTGGCGTGTTCAGTTCGACCGCTTTAATAGCCCAGATACCTCAAGGCAGCCAAAGTCTTCAGTTGCCACAGGGCATGCAGGGCGCTCTAGGTGGTATTTCGGGCGGCGCAAGTATCGGCGGAGGCCTTGGCAACTTGAGCCTGGGTTCGGCAGGCGCCAATGCCATTCGTTCATCAGATCCCCTGCCTATCAACCCCAATTTCAACACTCAAGGTTTATTCCAGCCGCTAGAGCCTCTCAAAGCCAACGATTTCCAAAAGTTTGTGCTCGAAACCACGGGCTACAAACTGCCTCTGTATGGCGCCGTGTTTTTCGAAAACCTGCAGTTCATTCAACGAAATCAATTATTCAACCAACCAGGGCCTACCCCCTTCGCTCCTGTAGAAAATTCGCCTGTCAGCGCCGACTATCCTTTGGGTCCGGGCGATCAGGTGCTAATACGCGGATGGGGCTCTTTAGAGATGGATGTGCGTGCTGTGGTGGACCGCAATGGCATGGTCAATATTCCCAAGGTAGGCACTGTGTCGCTCGCTGGCGTGAAATTTGGTCAAGCAGAAGGCGTGATCAAAAACGCCGTGGGTAAATACTACAAAGACTTCCAGCTCAGTGTCACCATGGGTCAATTGCGCACCATCACCGTCTATGTGGTGGGTCAAGCGCGCCGGCCTGGTAGCTATTCTTTGAGCAGCGTGTCGACTTTGTCGACGGGCCTGTTTGCCACAGGCGGCCCTAACGCCACGGGTTCCATGCGTCGTGTGCAGCTCAAGCGTGGCGGGCAAATCGTCACCGAATTCGACCTGTATGCTTTCTTAGCCCAAGGCAATAGTGCGGGCGACGTCAAGCTCGTGGATGGCGACATCATCGTGATTCCCCAGGCCGTGGGCCATGTCGCCTTGGTGGGCAAGGTCAACAACCCTGCCGTGTACGAAATGAAGTCCAGCAAAGAAACGCTGGAAGAGCTGTTGGCTGTGGCCGGTGGCCTGCCTGTTGTGGCCGATCCGCGCCGCGCTGTGCTGGAGCGTCTCACCCCCAAAGACGCGCAGCCTCGTCGGGTGCAAGATGTGGCGCTTGAAGGTGCGGGCCTCAAAACCGAGTTGCTCAATGGCGACCTCATCACCGTGCTGGCCATCACCCCAGAACTGTCAAACGCCGTCACCTTGCGTGGCAACGTGGCACAACCCTCGCGCATGGCCTGGCGCGAAGGCATGCGCGTGCGAGACCTGATTCCTAACAAAGAAGTGCTGATCAGCCGAGACTCGATTCGCCGTCAAAACGAGGTGCTGTTCGATGCCAACCAGCGCGAGCGTGCCTTGCGTGACCGTGAACTTATGTCGGAAGACTTATTGGACGACCCAGTTCTCGACTCCCGTATTGACCAAAAAGGTTTGCGTGAAGCAAGGATCAAAGACCTGAGTGCCGCAGACAAAGCTAACGCCAATCCTGCCAGCGGAAATGCTGCGCTGCTCAACAACAAATCCAACGACAAATCGTACGATGGCAGAACAGCCACCGCAGATCGCGAGGCTAGAACTATTGAGGCTTATCGCGAATCTCGCCAAGCGCGCATGTTCTCCAACCAAGCGCCCATCAAGATTAATGACCGCAACACCGTGCCCTCTGTGGCCGAATCGGTGGGTAACTTGTATGACGAAATCAACTGGGACTATGCGGTGATTGAGCGTGTGGACCGTAAAAACCTCAATGTGAGCCTGCTGACTTTTAATTTGGCGCGTGTCTTGAACGACGCCAAAGACCCCGACAACCAATTGCTGCAAGCAGGCGACGTGGTTACCGTTTTCTCGGTGAACGACATGCGTGTGCCTATTGCAAAACGCCGCATCATGGTGCGCGTGGAGGGTGAGGTTGCGCAACCTGGTATTTATCAGGTCAAACCTGGCGAAAACTTGGCTGATGTGCTGCAACGTGCGGGTGGTTTGACGCACGATGCGTATTTGTTTGGCTCTGCCTTTTACCGTGAAGATGTGCGCAAAAGCCAGGTGGAGAATCTCGACAAACTGGTGCGCCGCTTAGAGGTTGAATCCAGCGCCCAATTGGTTCAAGCCAGCCAAAGCTTAGGCGCCAGCTCTGACGCGGCCATCTCGCAAGCCCGTATTCTTGCGGCGCAACAAGCTCAGCGCCAGGCGCTGGAGCGTGTACGCAGCTTAAAACCCGAGGGCCGCATTGCTTTGGGGTTGGACCCACAGCTGTACAACTACATCAACAACTTGCCAGATATCCGTTTGCAAAACGGCGACCGTTTGATCATTCCTACCCGACCAGACTTTGTGTATGTGTACGGTGCTGTGAATACCGAATCAGCCTTGATCTTCAAAACAGGCAAAACCGTGCAGGACTACTTGAACGCAGCAGGCGTCGGCTCTGGGGCAGATCGCGACTCAGTAATTTTGATTCGTGCCGATGGCTCTGCCTTGACCAGCAATGGCAGTTGGTTTGGATCTATCAACAGTGCCAAGGTCATGCCTGGAGACTCGATCGTAATGCCCGATAAGCTGGACCGCGAAGCCGTGTGGAGTGCTGTGGTTCGTAATGCCAAAGACATCACCCAAATCTTCTACCAACTGGGCTTAGGCGCAGCGGGCTTGAAGGCCTTGGGCTATTAAGGATTGCAGATGTCTGACTTGAACCAAATTGCAAACACGGCCATTGAGGCTGAAGATGACGAAATTAGCCTGATTGACTTGGCCATTGCCCTGGGTGAAGAAAAGAAAACCCTTTTCGCAGTGCCCGCCATTACCACCACGCTGGCCATTGTGGCGAGTTTGTTGATGACACCTATCTTCACTGCCAAAACTGTGATGATGCCGCCTCAGCAGCAGCAAAGTGGGGCTGCTTCGGCGTTGGCGAGTTTAGGAGCTCTTGCTGGACTAGCTGGTGGGGCTGCAGGTATCAAGAGCCCGGATGAGATGTACATCGCTTTTATGCAAGGCGAGAGCTTGCAGAACGCCGTCATAAAGAAGTTAGGTCTTCAAGAACGCTACGAAAAGAAAACATTATTTGAAACCCGTGAGCATTTGAAGCAAATCGTCAAGATTGCTTCTGACAAAAAATCAGGCCTCATCACCATTGAGGCTGACGACAAAGACCCTGAGTTTGCAGCTAAGTTGGCTAATACACATGTGGAAGAGCTTCGCAGCTTAATGGGCCGTTTGGCGGTGACAGATGCGCAGCAGCGCCGCGTGTTCTTTGAGCAAGCAATTACGAAGAACCAAACAGAGTTAGCCGAGGCAGAAGCTAATTTCCGTACAGCTAAAGACAAGTCTGGCATGCAAGTCACAGCGGTTATTGCAGAAACGGCAGTCAGAGCAGGTGCAGAAATGCGCGGGCAGATTGCCGCCAAAGAGGTGCAGCTAGCGGCCATGAGCAACTTTGCAACGCCTCAAAACCCTGATGTTCAGCGTTTGGCTGGTGAACTGTCAGCTTTACGCTCACAACTCAAGAAATTAGAGCAAGGCTCAGGCGGCGACGAAAAGTCTTCGCCGATGCAGCAATTGGCTGTTAAGTCTTATCGCGACATCAAAGCACGCGAGGCCATGGCGGCTGTATTGGTGGCTCAATACGAATCAGCGCGTGTAGATGAATCCAAAGAAGGACCACTGATTCAGCAGGTGGATGTTGCCGTTGCGTCAGAACGTAAATCTAGGCCCAAGCGAGCCATTATCGTCATCGTGTCTGCATTTGCTGGTTTGTTCTTGGGAATCTTGCTTGCTTTTGTCCGCCGTGCATTACGCAAGGCTTCAGAAGACCCACAAAGTGCTTCGCAGATTGCAACACTCAAAGCCGCTTGGCGATGGAAGTAGTCTGATATGGTGTTGGCTATTAACTGGACGGTGTTGTTGCTCAGCTTCTTGGTGGCAGTTAGTGTCACTGGTTTTTTTGCGCTGTCTAAAGTTCAGTTTGGCTCAGACAAAGACGCTGGGGTACAAAAGTTCCACACCAAGCCCACGTCACGCTTGGGCGGGGTGGGTATTTCGATGGGGCTTGTCAGTGGTGTGTGGTTTTCTCAAACCTACTATCCGCACGACACCTTGCTTGGTGTGTGGCTGCTGCTGGCATCCATGCCAGTATTTCTAGGGGGCTTGGTGGAAGACCTGACGCACAAGGTTACCCCCCGCATGCGCTTGTGGCTGGCTTGTTTATCTTCGGGCGTTGTCTACGCTATTTTTCATGTAGGCGTGACCCGAACAGATATTGCGGTTTTAGACTGGTTGTTGACCTTCCCAGGTCTAGCCCTGGTGTTGACACTCCTGGTCGTTGCTGGGTTTATCAATTCCGTCAACATCATCGATGGTTTTCATGGCCTCGCTTCAGGCACAGTCATCATCATGCTCTTGGGGCTGGCCAGCTTGGCAATTCGTGTGGATGATGGGTTGGTGTTTAGGTTGAGCTTAATTACCGCCGTTTCCACATTTGGTTTTGCCATATGGAACTGGCCCTTTGGTAAGATATTCTTAGGCGATGGTGGGGCGTATTTGCTAGGTCTCTGGGTAGTTGAGTTAGGGCTTTTATTGCCACACAGAACTCAAACTATTTCACCTATGGCACCAGTGTTGATTGGCGTATACCCGTTGTTAGAAACGCTTTACAGCATGTACAGACGCAAGTTTGTTCGCTCGTACCCGATCAACCATCCAGATGCGTTGCATTTGCATACGCTCATTTATCGGCGTTTGATTTTGAATCCCGCACTAGATGTCACCAGTCAAAGTAAAAACCGCGCCAACGCGCAAGTGGCGGTGATTGTGTGGGGATTTGCTGCCACGCCCGCTGTGCTGGCGGTGTATTTTTATAAACAAACCCATACGCTGTTGGTATTGATTGGCTTGTTTGCTGTAGCTTATGTGTATTTCTATGACCTGTTGATAAAGTTCAAGGCGCCGGTGTTTTTAATGTCTGAAAACCGTAGGACTGGAAATTTAACTCATTAGGTCAGTTTGATGGGAGTCGTCAATTAAAGCAAAGTAGCGCGTTCAATGGGACAGTCAATACCTTTAATTGAGAGCGGACCCAAGAGAGCCTCGGGATGAGCAGTGTCTATGGTTCTATGACCCCGTAAGCTCCCCTATCAGGTAGACAATTTAAACTAGAGACCACTGTTTTAAATATCCTCGGCATGAAAAGTGGGGATTATCAATGTCGACTTCTTATCGCTTCAAAACCGAAGCAATGGTCACAAGATATTTTTCTATTACGATTCTTTCATCAAATTCACATTCAATTTTTTTTCTCCCACGCGCCCCCATCTCCACGCGTTCAATGGGTAATAAAACCGCCATTTGTGCCATTTTGTTCGCCAGGTCGGTGGCGTCCTTAATACGGCATAAATAACCGTTTACCCCATCTTCTACCACCTCGCGACAGCCTGTTGCGTCAGTCGTTATGATTGGTCGGCCCATCGCTGCCGCCTCTAGCAATGAACGTGGCGTACCTTCACGATAAGATGGTAAGACCACACAATCGGCAGCCGTAATTTCTGCACGCACATCGTCGCTAACTCCCAGATAACGAACAACGCCCTCATCTAACCAATCATCCATTTGCTTTCGCGAAATCGCAGCAGGGTTTTGCACATCTAGAAATCCGAGTAGGTAAAAGTCGAAGTTAGCGCCACTATGCTTCAGAAGGCGCGCGGCCTCGATAAATTCTCCAACCCCTTTATCCCACAACATTCGTGCGATCAACAAAAAGCGGATGGGCGAATTACCGGGCAAAGGAGTTGGGGTAAATTTGGCCAGATCAATGCCGGAGCCTGGCAATCTATCGGTAATCATCTCGCTAACTAATCCGGCCGAGGTAAATAAATGCCGATCGTCGTCATTCTGAAAAAAAACCTTGGCTGATCGCGACAGTGCCATACGATACATAACACGTAGCAAACTGGTAAGCCAATTATCTTTTATGAATACAGCACCTAAACCCGCAATATTGTTTATGACCGGAATACCCAAAGCATGCGCGGCCAAAGAGCCGTAGACATTTGGCTTAACCGTATAACCAAGATAAACATCTGGCCGTTCACGTCGCAGCAATCGATAGAAGCGCCACATCACCAACAAATCCCGGCCCGGGTGCGTTCCTTGGCTGTCCATAGGTAAAGCCACAAAGCGGCAACCTAAAACCTCTAAGCGTGGCACATACTCGTCAGGCGGTGCTACTGCTACTACTTCATACCCAGAATCAACCAGCGCACGGATAAGCCCTGCTCTGAAGTTTACTAAGTTCCAGGCCATGTTGAGTGCGATAACGACTTTAGGCATCCGTATTATTGTTCCTCCAACCATGCCTGAAACATCAACACGTTCCACAGTTGGTATTGCCAATTACGCTTGCCGGAGAGATGTTCTGCCCACTTAGTCCGAATTGGCGTAGGATTGAAAAACCCCTCACGCCGCAGCCGTCCTTCATCCAGCAGAGCTTCCGCCCAGTCTTTGAGCGGACCTCGCAACCATGTATCAATGGGGACACCAAATCCCATCTTTGGCCGTTCAATTAACTCCTTGGGTACATATTTATATAACACTTGGCGCAAAATCCATTTGCCCATACCATCACGCAGCTTCATTGATTGCGACAGACGCCAAGCAAATTCAACCACCCGATGATCCAAGAATGGTACACGCGTCTCCAGCGATACACCCATCGCCGCACGATCCACTTTGACCAAAATGTCATCTGGCAGATATGTCATCCCATCCAAAGCCATCATGCGCTGCACGCTGTCTAAGCCTGTAAGTTCAAGCGTTTTTCCACGCAAACAGGTAGAGGGCTCTTGTCCTCCGATCACCAATACCTCCGGCTCCCAATGCGATACCAGCCCGAGGTACAAATCATCCAGGCTTTGTGCGCGCAATACACCCGCGCCTTTGTGTAACTTGTCACCGATATTTGCCTGGCGCAATGAACGCGAAATTACAGCCTGTACAGGTCCTAACAGTTTATTCCAAGCAGTGGGCGACAAAGCATATATACCAGATGCGCCCAGCGCTCGCAGACCGCTGGGCATGCATGAAACTTTGTTCCATATATTCTTGGCCAGCACATAACGGTTATACCCAGCGAACAACTCGTCTCCTGCATCACCAGACAGCGACACCGCTACCTGTTGGCGCGCCAGTTGCGAAACGAGAAAGGTAGGAATTTGCGACGAGTCGGCAAATGGCTCGCAATAAAGGCCCGGCAGTTTAGGAATTACATCTAGTGCCTGCTGCGGAGTGACATAAAGCTCGGTGTGATCTGTTCCTAGATGCTGCGCCACAGCCCTCGCATGCACTGCTTCGTTGTAGCCTGTTTCATTAAAACCGATGGTGAAGGTCTTTACCGGTCGGTCCGACTGCGCCTGCATCAGGGCCACAATCACCGAGGAGTCAATTCCACCGGATAAAAAGGCTCCAAGTGGAACATCCGCCATCATCTGCTGGCGCACTGCATCCTTCAGTAATTTTTCCAATTCATCTACCAACTGCCCGGAATTACCTTCAAGCGGGTCCGCCACTCCTGCCTCGGCCACCTGTTGAAACGACCAATATGTCGAGAGCTTGGGCTCGGTCTTTCGTAGAGACACCGTCAGCAAATGTCCAGGAGGTAATTTAAAGATATTCTGGTAAATCGTATGGGGTGTGGGGATGTAGTTATGACGCATCAGAAGGCGTAATGCATCACGATTCACCTCTGAACAAAAGTCCGGATGCGCGCGCAAAGCCTTCAGTTCGGAACCAAACAGGAAGCTTGCCCCCTGCCAGCCGTAGTAAATCGGCTTTTCACCGATGCGATCGCGCACCAATGTAAGCGTTTGGTTTTCTCTGTCCCATACTGCAATGGCAAACATGCCAATGGACCGCTCAATTGTCGCTATGACCCCCCATGTGTCGAAACCAGCTAGCAGCGTTTCGGTATCCGAGTGACCGCGCCAACGGTGCGATGCCGTGTTGCCAGAACCCCTCTTTATTAGAGCAGCACGTAAATCGAGGTGGTTATAAATCTCCCCATTGAATACGACCATATAGCGGCCTGTGGGTGACGCCATGGGCTGATGACCGGTTGGAGATAAATCAACTATAGATAAGCGGCGATGAGCTAAGCCTATTCCGAAAGATGCGTCCGCCCAAATACCGGAATCATCTGGACCACGATGGCTGATTGCATTCGCCATTTTTGATAAAGTCCCCTCGAGCCCATCACAACCCGTTACCCTCAGAAAACCAGCAATGCCGCACATTATTTGCCCATAACCCGTTGATGCCATTGACGATACATTAATACCGTCCACAACATAGCTTGGCGATCCAATCCCATTTGATGCTCCCGCCAAACATCCGTTACCACTTTTGAATTTAAACCGCATGTATCAAGGTCGGCAGGATTTAGAAGACTCGCTGCCCAATCTTTCAGCGGCCCCCGTAACCATTTCCCAACGGGCATGCCGAACCCCTGTTTGGGACGCTCGATCAACGCTTTGGGAACATGCCGATACAACAATTCGCGCATCACCAATTTCCCCCTATCACCCTTCTCGGCCAATTTCAGGGAAGGCGCAATCTGCCAACTCCATTCGACCAAGGGATGAGTAAGCAGTGGAACCCTTGCTTCCAGTGAGACCGCCATGCTCGCCCGATCAACTTTGGTCAGGATGTCATTCTGCAAGTAATTTTCCTGATCGATCAACATCATCTCGTCTGCCCACGAAAGCTCGGGGTAATTCACGGCATCTGCTCCTAGGGGGTGTTTGGACTGAAACCCAAGCAGTTGCTCCGGATTGCGCCACACCGACATCGTCTCCGCGTACGCAGCATTCCGAGCGCAGCCGAGATATGCTGCGAAGCGACGCACCCTATATGCCAAGCCCTCTGCGCTGGAATAACGATAGCCGAGAACCGGATTCACAGCCCGATCCCAAATCCCCGGAGATACGCCTTGTAATATGTTCGCTACTAGCCGTGCACCACTCGGGGTTAGTTGTTGACGCAGCGCCTCAATGCGCCTTGCCCAAAAATAGCGCGGGTATCCGCCAAACAATTCATCGCCACCATCGCCAGACAGACAAACCTTCACCGACTCACGTGCAAAACGCGATACCAAGTATGTTGGTATCGCGCTGTTATCTGCAAAAGGCTCATCAAAATAGCCGGCAACTGTTGGAACCAAATCAGGAATCTCATCAGAATTCAGGATCAAGTCGTGGTGGTCTGTCCCTAGATGTTGCGCAACGGCCCTCGCATGAGCCGATTCGTCGTGAGAGGCCTCCGAAAACCCGATGGAAAAAGTCTTGACCGGTCTCGACGATTCCGCCTGCATCAAAGCTACTACCAAGGAAGAGTCAACTCCACCGGAAAGAAACGCGCCATAAGGCACATCCGACTGCATGTGCTGCAGGACAGACTGGCGTAAGCGGACCTCAAGTTCATCCGCTGCCTCCTTCAACGTTATAGTCTTGCTCACTCCTTGCCGCAATGCGGTAGCCCGTTTGGCCAGATTCCAGTATGCACGACTCGTTGTCTCGCCTTGCGCGAAACGCAGCAAGGTGCCAGATGCCAGCTTCCTGACCCCACTCAAGATTGAAGCAGGGGCCGGAACGCACCCGTAGCGAAAATAAGAAAACAACGCATCTTGATCAATGGAGCTGTCAATCCACGACAAAGACACCAAGGATGTCAGTTCGGAAGAAAACGCTAACTTATCGCTGCGGTGTGCGTAGTAAAGCGGTTTGATTCCCATGGGATCGCGCGCCAACCACAAAACACGCTCCGCTTGGTCATAAAGTCCAAAAGCGAACATCCCTTCAAAACTCTGAGTGGCGGACTCAACACCCCAAGCCGCACACGCCATCAATACCACCTCAGTATCCGACTCACCACGAAACGAATGACCAGAAGACTCGAGGCGGCGGCGCAATTCTTTGTAGTTGTATACCTCTCCGTTGAAAGTTATGACATACCTACCGCAAGCAGAGTGCATTGGCTGATGCCCGAGTGGTGACAAGTCCAAAATCGACAAGCGGCGTTGTCCGAGCCATACGCCAGCCTCCCGGTCGTGCCATGCCCCTGCATCATCTGGCCCGCGATGACGAAGCCCATCACGCATATTTAGCGCTAATAAGGGGTCAATTCCTGGCCCTAGCCATCCGAAGATACCGCACATATTTTCGTCAGGTCCTAATGCCTACCGCACACCAATAGGGCGTACTATCCGAGAAACTGATATCTTTGAACCCAGCATCCTCAAGCATCTTCGTTATCTCTGAGCGAGAAAAACGTTGCTCTAGACGGGTACCAAATCGATCGAGTGCATCAGTTCTAAGAACATAAAAAGGCTTGTCTTTGTAGTAGGACAAGGGCCAACCGTCGTGGGATATTCCGAGGCGCTCAAGAAGTAAAGCTGTTCTAGCAAGCGGCCAATAGACGGTTAATGCTAACGCCTGGCTCGCCCAGTAGCGCAAGCCGAAGGGCAAGCGTGAGACTAGTCGACGCACTATGTCACTTGCCTTCCAGATTACGCGGTAGATTATGCCACGGTTATCAAATGAGTAATAAAGATAAACAAGAAACGGTGCTCCGGGTTTTAATTTCTCAGCAATAGAACAGATCGCCGCAGAAGTGTCTGGAACATGATGCAGGACCCCGAGCGAATATGCGAAGTCTAGCGACGAATTCTCAAGTGGCAATGCGCCGACGGATGCCTGTTCAAAGCGGATGTTGGGAGTATTGGCCAGATTTTTCTGTGCCACGGATAGCGCATCTCCGCTGGCATCGAAAAGCACCAAATGCCCTACTCTTGGCGCAACCAGCGCTGCCCAACGCCCGCTACCACACCCTACATCTGCCCCTACCGCACCTTGAGGCAAGGTATCCCAAGGAAAGATCGAGAAATAATCGTCAAATATTTGCTCTTGCGCTTCACGGCTCAAATCATGCTGATCAAACCTTGACCATTCATCGCCAAATCCGGCGACAGTCGCATCGTCAATATTTATTTTTTCTTTGGAAGCCATCACTCACCCGACCTAAATAATATCTTGTTGAATGTTAATGAATGCAGAGCTGCCGTGTCTGCTAGCCTGAAATGCGAATGCACACGCTCTTGACCCGATTCACCAAGCTTTGCGGCTTTACTCGTGTCAGTAAGGATTTGAATAATCGCTGTTGCCATTCCAGAATAATCACCACTTTGCAAAAGTACCCCTTGATGCCCGTTTTCAACCAGCTCTGGGATACCATCGATTGCAAACGCAACGCACGGAATTGAATATGACATCGCCTCCAGAATCGCCGTAGGGCAGCCTTCGTTCCACAAAGATGGTAAAGCAAATACCCTTGCCCGCCTAAACCACGGCGAAACATCAGCCTGAAATCCTTCGCAACGCACGTGATCTGAAAGTCCAGCTTCTTCAATTGCCCTATGGATTTCACCGTTCATGTCGTCGCGACCAACAAAAACAAACTTCGCATCTGGAATAGCGCTCAACACCTCTTGGACGACCTTTATATACTCCCGGTGCCCCTTCCTAGGATTTAGGTTAGCCACGGTCAACACTTCCTTAGGTCGATTACCCGGTTGCTCTACCTCTGCAGGCAATGAATCTAGTCCGTTGTAAATCACAGAGACCTTTACGCCGGGTATCCCGCAACGCGACACCAATGTCCTTTTCGCAATAATAGAATTTGTGATCCACCCGTCCACCAGTCTATGGGTAAATCTTTCTACCAGTCGGAAGAATAGATCCAAGCGGCTATAAGAATTTGGATTCCAACGCACACCATGCACAAGTTTTAACTTGGGAAGAAATACCCGACAAAGTCGCAATAGCAAAGCCGCCCGCGCACCGCAAACATAGATTACATCGACAGGATGGCAACGAACATGGCGAATCAAACGCAAGAATGCCCCATTTATAAATCCACCATCTAAATTTCCGCGCCCTAAAACCAGTGGTTCGCGTCCTTGCGACCGTATCCAATCGCACCAAGGGCCTTCGCTGTGTAACGTCGCCAATAGATAATCAATTTCTTGAGAGGCCAAAGCCATTCGAGAAAGACTACGTTCGGCACCGCCTAGCGCGCTAGATGAGAAGAGCAGAAGAACTTTGAGCCGATGAGCGCCCGAATTCTTATTCATTCAAATTAATCTTCTAAAAACAAATTCATTGCACCCGTGTCGGCCTCGCGTGGTTTTCAAATTTTCCAACACAAAACCTTTTTCTTTATAAAAAAGAATAATTTGCTCTGGACTTGCCACCTCGAATGGATAACCACCGAGCCAGTCAAGCATGTCATACCATAGGGACATACCACGTTCTACAGACAAGCGGCCTGTCACCGCACGCAATAGAAACCTCAATATCAAGAGGTAGGGGGCATGAACTAATATCATGGTCGACTTACCCAATAAGCCGCTGTTGTAAACACGTTTTACCAGAGTCCAATATTTGCTTATCCACCCTTGATCATTATAAATTGCTATGAACAACTTCCCGTTCTCATGAATCAACGGCACAACATTGGCGAGTGCCTGCCACATATTGCCCGTGTGATGAAGAACACCCCATGAATAAATAATATCGAACTTGCCAAGTTTAGTTAGATAATTAGTGTCTAACGCAGATCCCTCTTCAACTTGCCAATCACTACTCGTTGGAAAATAACGGCTTCGCAGTTCAGCAGTACAGGCGACGGATTTTGGATCGTAATCAAACGAGAAAACGCGCGCACCCAAGCGCTTTGCCGCCAAACTGAATAAGCCACTTCCTGAACCAATATCAATAAGAGATTTCCCTTCTAAATTTACTATGTCCATCATGGAACAGAGCGATTCTTCTGCTGTTTTGATTCGTTCATCGTTTAGCAATTTTAAGAAGCGATACCAGTTTGCACCAAAAGAAAATCTCTTTCCATTATTTATTTCTTCGCTATGATTCATTATTACACCTTAAAAAATAATACATGCAGACAACTACAAAATCGGATGCAATTTATAATTGTATCTAAGTTTAATTAGTTGAACTGATGAAAAAAATCCTGACTAACCATACCGTCTGATTAAGCCAATCTGCCTTGCCATATTGGCTAACCAAGCCCCCAGTTGCGGCCCAACAACGAGTATTAGGAAGGCGCCACAAGTTTCTTTAATGAAATAAAAAGACGCTCCATTTGCCCAGTATTTCCATGCGCCCGGTATCTTTGCTAGCTTCAAATAGACAGCCCAGCGAAGTTGTTTTGATTTCCAAACTCGCGGTGCATTCTGACGGTATAAATCTCCATACCGATTAAATAATGACTGATAGCAGAGCGCGGTCTCATGTGCCTTTTTGGGACTCGTCCAACCTGAAGTAACAGAGCCTATCCGATCCTCATTATAAATCCTGAGAACTCGATTGGTAATCCAGAAAGGCCCATCTAATGCAAAATTTATGTAACTTACAATTCCGCAAGATTTCCTTGTTCCTAAATCGATATAAAGTTTAGATCTTATGTATGCCCCCCTAAATAGAGGTATATATTCACCTGCATAGCGTTCGTTAAGTATGTCATCTAAAGTAAGTCTTCCCTGATAATTAGGATCTTGTACAGTCAAGTGACCATTCTGATTGCGGCATGCAGCGTAGCAAATATTAAGATCAATAGGCCAATCAGAAATTATTTTTTCGAAGGTCGTAACCCATTCGGAAACTAATTCGTCATCCGAATCTAAAATTGTTACAATATCACCCTTAGAATTTAAAATTCCAGTATTTCTACCAGCACACATGCCGAGATTTTTCTCATGAACTATCAAGCGAGCAAATGAGTATCTCGAAACCACTTCAGCTAATTCAGCGCCATCAGAACTTCCATCGTCTACTACTACCGCTTCAACTGCAAGCCCTTCTGACAAAGGGTTTGCAAGAATAGATTCTAGTGTTCGAGTAATTGTTTTAGCTGAATTGTATGCTGGTATTACATGAGATATTAGCATACGAAATACTCTTTCATTATTTCTCTGCTCTTATGTCGTGCTTCGATTATGCGCATGGGGTCTAATGTGAATTCGAGCATGGCGGCTAACAATTCATTTTCAAACGCTGAAGTATCCGTTTTTCTTATATGCTCTTTAATGTTTTCCCAATCATAATAGAATTTAGACGGGAGAAACCCATCCCACACCGATATTGGCGGTGATAATAACCGTCCATTTTTTCCATCTACAACTAATTCCCGAAGAGCATATACATCGGTCACAATCAAGCCTAGGTTATACGCCAATGCTTCTAGGGCAACCATTCCAAACGATTCCACATATGTTGGTAACACTAGTACATCAGCATGACGCATGAATTGTTCGTGGATTTCGCCCCGTGTAAATTTCGCCTCGTGGATGTGAATGCCCGGACACCCCTCAACAAGATGAGTGTATTCGACAGGCAGATGGGTAATTACATCAATCCTGGCATTTTTTGTTTGCTCATAAACTCGACGGAATGCTTTGAGCAAGGCAACGCCGCCTTTAATTTCAAACTGTGTTCCCACGAACAGAAACCTGCACTCATCCACAGGATGAACGTTTATTTCTGTCACGACTTGTGGAATACATGGGTAATGAACCTGGGATTTTTTGTAAATCTCATCCCCGAACAAGGCTTGCAAACTCAAACGACAAGCTTCACTCATGCAGCGGATCTCTAAGCAACGCTCTGACAATAAAACTCGTTTGATAAAAAATTGATAAATCGGCATTGCACGGAGGTTATAGCCTACTAGCGACCACGGATTATCGAGATCGACGATAAATCTCCCCGTAGCAACGAGCGCTCCCCAAACATATATTACCGCATCTTTAGGGGCATCATTTGGACGTAACTTTACATTCAGGAGGGGGAGTTTTTGTTTCCATGAAGCCTTAAGTTTTGGCGCATTAGCATGCGAAGAACTGACCTGATCCCCTCGGCGGTTCTTCGCCACTGCATGATTTACTACTTGATCAGTAGGCCAGCGCCTAATAGTATCGAGTTGGCGATCACGAAGATAGCTATGTGGAAAGAAATATATCATTGTCGAATTGTAGTTCAATTAATCTGCGTATGAATATATTAGGAAAATTGCCATGATTATTACGAGTTTGAATGGCTGCAAAGAACTTTATTTATCCCAGCCAGCACGCGAGCACTAGATAGCATATAGGCGGTACTAATTAAAAGGAAAAAGGAAATATAAGCGGCGCCATACAACACAAATTCAATTAACCCGGTTCGCACGAGCGAATTAATAGATAATAACATAAAAAAAGATGCAGCAAACACATGCCATCTTCCGTCTTGCAGACCCTTATCAATTGCTTTAACCAAAGCTCCACAAACTGCCGCGTATAAAATTAAGCCAAATGGACTCGCAAAGTCGAGAGATTGAACGAGTATTCCGTTAGGAAATTGCCCGCCACCAGTCCCATCATCATTGATATAAAAGGCATCGGGATACAAGTATTCAGTGATTAGTCGTGATCCGTAGTTGGTTGGCTTATTTTCCCATAAAAACCTAGGAATGAGCATATATAAGTCGCCAATCCAATATCCAAAGTCTGTAATAAATTTACTATTGTAGTTGCTGAGATAATAGTTAAGCGTGTCTAGTTGGTCGAAGGTGGTTGCATACCCAGATACTATATCACCAGATGAGAACTCATTAAAATCAAACCCAACCCATCTCAGTACTTGCAAGGTGCCAATAAAAAAAATAAAAAACGGAAACAAAAGAAAATATCTAACTTTATTAAAATTAAATATATTAATAAATTTTTCTTTTCCATTGGGCATAAATAATGCAATTCCTACAAAAAAGAATATAAATGGAGTTTTTGTGGTTAGTATTGCACTCGCTCTAAATGCCAAAACTGCAAGGCCTGTAAGTTTTGAAATCCAAGAATTTCCTAAGCATAGTACTAAACAAAACATCAAAGAAATTGAATCGACAACTACAATTAGTGAGTTCGAATAATCTAAAGTGGTTGTCCATAGTGAAAGCAGTGCAAATGAAAATGTAAGAAGTTTTGGTGCAGGTCTTGAGGAGACTGCGTTCATTAAAGAGTATTGATTAAATGAGTATTTGTAACCTATTAAGAAAAAACAAATAAATACAATGGCTAATATAAATGAAATTGCTGTATAGGATGAGTGGTTAAAGTTATTAAAAGTCCAAAATAAATAATCATCCTCAACAAATAGCCATAGTAGTGGCTTTGCCATATAACTAAGGCCATACAGCAAAAAAAAAGCACCCAAAGCGCTAGGGCATCTAATTTGGCTTGTCAAATTTTCACTTCTTTCTTTTCTTTTCCAGTTCAGCAACAATGCCAGGTGAATAGCCGATTGAAAGCTTAGAAAAAAAATTGCAAACCTTATATAGCAATCCTTGAGAATTGCTTTCGTAGTAATAAAATAATTTACAATCGAATAACCCGCTCGCAAAGTTAGAAAACATATTACCAATGGTTGTCATGTCAAATAAAAGTACGTGATATTTGTCATTCGGCACCTGCATTCCAAAAACAGCATTTTTCAGAAAAACCAAGTTGTACGCATTAGGCGTGGTAATGATTAATGTTCCCCCCTCTTTTAAACTTGCATATGACGAATCAATAAGCCCTTTAATATTTGCTAAGTGCTCTATAACCTCCCCGACAATTATCACATCAAATTCACTTCTGAAACAGAATGATTGGGCATCCCCTTTGACATAATTTTTAATATCTGAATCATAAATATCTAAACCAGTAAGTGACTTTGCAACTCCGTCCATAAGAAGATGCAATTCAGACTCCTTGTTCGCAGCTAAGCAGCCTATATTTAAAACCACCTTGTCCCTGCACTTGTCTAGCAAATAATCAAATCTATCTACTCGTTTTTTTAAATTCTCAATCACTCTTAACTCCTGTTATATGATTTCGTGGCGTTGTATAGTCTAGCGTAAATCTAAATTTGTTTTATACTGGAAGATCTCTCAATCGTTTTTTTGCCAAGCCATAGATAAAGATAAAAGACCAAAAACCCATGAATTATGACTGTCCCAATTACTGGGGTTATAAATCCTAATGAATTGTGGAAAATACTGATAAAAAATAATTTTAAGATGGTTTCAATTGCGATGATTAATATTAATATTTTAGTGTTGAGTAGTGAGTATGCAACTTCAGAAGGCCACTTTGTTACAGCCAAGAAAAATAACGCAAATGAGGCCCAGACATAAAGCCAGGCATCAGAAGGAGCATTATTGCCAACCCATAAATTAACAACCCAGGGGCCAACTAGACTGTAAGAAATCGCCGCTATTAATGCAAATAATGAAATTGATATTAACCCAATTTTATATTTTTTTTGAAGTTCTTCATGTTCAGATTTGGCATCTAATGCAATTAAGAAAGGGGAGTAAGTGCCTGGAATTCTCCCAATAATTAAGACAATAACCTCTGGAATTCGCCATATCATAAATAGTAATGCGATATCGCTGGGACCTAGCAGCCATCCGAGTATTAATGTGTCAGCTTGCAATGTGAGCATAAGAATTGCATAGATTGCATAGTGAATGCCCATTTTCCCGGTGACACGCTGCCAAAGATCTTTCAATTTATATGACGGCCTCTCCCATCGAAGGCCAAGTTCGCTATTGGCCCAAAAATTTAAGGCTAATATTCGGGTGGTTAAGATTCCTACTATTTGGGCAGATATCACGCCAATTAACCCAAGTTCAGCTTTCAAGGTGAGAACTGTGCAAATGGCGAATACTGAATTGCCTAAGATCTCTCTAATATTGTTTTTAGATTGCCAATGTAAGGAAATAAAAGCTGCGCGATCTGCATTGTATTCATATTGTAGTACAAACGAAACGGAAGCAAGCAGTAACGTAAATGTCACATTCTCATCAACCACTCTTTCTGAAATAAAGAAATGGAATAAGATCCAAAATATAATCACTGCTGATATGGAATATAAAACATTCATCCACTTTGAGAATACATAGGCGGATCGAAATCCTTCAAAGTCTTTAATTGCTGCACGTTCTGCCAATATTCTTGCAAGTCCTCCGCTTAGCCACCCCACCCCAACAGCTGCATAGTTAGTTCCTGCCATAATCATCAACAGAATTCCAAACCCCTCCTGCCCTAGATATTTAAGGTATAGAGGAACTAAGATTAGCTGAAGGACAATCGTCACTCCCATCAAGCCGTAGCCAGTCAACAATGCACCAACATAGTTGGGATTGACAGGCATTTCTTTGGTGAGTTTCTTAAAGAAACTATGTAATGTCATTCTCTAACCAACATTGAATGGCTAATTGTTTGGCCACTACATTTGCCGCGACTCTTTTATCTAAAAAGCCTTTCCATTGCTTACGCAGTTTCTTCGCATCTAATAAGCCATTAATTGTGTTGGGCTCATCAAGTCGTTCAGTAGATTTCGCGCGCCATGCACCGCGAAGTAGGTAATCTTCTTGAATTCCTGAGCCAAAACCTCGCTTGGGTGCGTTCAATAGCGATAATGGAATAAGATCTTCAACCGCATCTCGCAAGATTGCCTTTAACCTGTTGACGTTATTAATATCTGGAATCTTTAGCTCGGGCGACGTCGCTAGCGCGAAATCTATGACATCCATATCTAGAAATGGCGCACGTATTTCAATAGAGGCTGCCATTGCAGGCAGGTCTGCCGAAATAGTTACTGAATGAGAATTTTCAACAAGAAGACCAACAAAATTGGATTCATCAATATATTGATGTGATGGACACAGCTCCCCCCAATAGCGGGACTCTTCTTCAGCACGATTACTGAGAGTGAAGATTGCATCGTCTGAAAGGCAATGTTGCCAAGATTGTTTTGCGATCGCAGAGTAAAAAGCGGCTTTCCTTGCTCCTGGGTTAGCACCTAGCCAGCCCAGTCGAGTTGCTTTTAATGGGGAGAGAAATGATCGTAATGGGGAAAGTAGATCCAGCCACCGCGAAATCCTTAAAGTGCGGATATGACCCGTGTATCCATAAAAAAGTTCATCTGCACCTGTGCCGCTTAATACAACCTTGATACCATCATTGCGAATCGCTCGGCAAATGGTGTAAGTGTGCACAAGTGGCAATAACATGATGGGTTCGCCGTAAATGCTGATTAACTGGTTAAAGATTTGCCACTGGTCATCCGGGTCAAAGTAAAACTCTTTGTGCTCGGTACCCAATTGCCGAGCCATTTGACGGGCGCGTCTCAAATCTTCGTCGTATCGATCAAGGCCCAGTGCATAAGTGTGGATGGGGGTCGGCGAATATCTCTGCATCATCGCGACGATCGCTGAACTATCGACCCCGCCGGAAAGCATGGCACCCACAGGTACATCGGCTCGCATGCGTAGCGCAATGCTTTCTTCGAGAACTTCGCGCAGTCGAGTCGGATTAGTGGGCAGCGCGGAGGGCGTTGGTGTCCAATAGCGCCAAATCTTTTCTATTTCTCCTTGGCGAACTCGCATGGCGTGGCCAGCCCGCAGTCTCTTAATGCCTTTGTAGGCGGTATGCGGGTCAGGAATATGGCGCAGGTTGTGAAGCAGCATAGCTGCTATGGCATCGCGATCATGTGTTGTGTCAACTCCCGCAACCTGGCGGACAGCAGGGATTTCAGAGGCAAAAATAAAGCCTTGTTGGGTTTGCGCGTAAACGAAAGGCTTTTTCCCGACGCGATCGCGGGCGCAGAAAAGCAATTCTTCTTCATGATCATATAGTGCAAAAGAAAACATGCCACGCAATTTGGTAAGCATGCTCTCGCCCCAGTGGCGATAGGCCTCAATTAGCACTTCAGTATCGCCATGCGTACGAAATTGACAACCTTTTGATATTAGTTGTTGCTGTAATTCTAGGTAGTTGAAAATCTCGCCATTGAAGACAATGGTATAACGTCCATCGACACTAGGCATGGGCTGATTGCTAGCCTCGGTCAGGTCGAGGATTGAGAGGCGGTTATGGCATAAGCCAACTGTTTGCTCATTGAATAACTTAACACCACGCGCATCTGGCCCACGGTGATTTTGGATAGCCACCATTACCTCGAGATATTGGCGCAGATCCATCGATTGGCCTGGCTTTAAGTGGATGCCACCGATTGCACACATACTTTAAAGCCTCAGATCCGATTCTTGCTTGCAGAGCACATACTTTAAGTCGTAAAGAATTGACGCAGGTTTGCCGAGGGCTCGGATGGCAGCGGCGCCCATATTTTTAAATTGTTGGTGCGCGACGGCAAGGAGGATAGCGTCGTAGCTCCCGTTATCTGGCTTTTTGATGGGGGAAATGCCGTATTCGTGTTGGGCTTCATCAGCAGATACCCACGGGTCGTAGACGTCGACATTGCAATTGTACTCATTAAGTTCAGCGACGATATCGACGACGCGGGTGTTGCGAAGGTCTGGGCAGTTTTCTTTGAACGTGAGGCCCATGATTAACACTCGGGCACCTTCGACTTGTATGCGCTTTTTAGTCATGGTCTTTACGAGTTGCGCTACAACATAAGCACCCATACTATCGTTCAAGCGACGACCAGCCAAGATGATTTCCGGGTGGTAACCAATTGCTTGAGCCTTGTGGGTCAGGTAGTACGGGTCAACGCCAATGCAGTGGCCACCGACGAGGCCCGGACGAAAGGGTAGAAAGTTCCATTTGCTACCTGCAGCTTTCAACACGGCTTCGGTGTCTATACCCATTTTGTTGAAGATGAGGGCTAATTCGTTGATCAGGGCGATGTTGAGGTCGCGTTGAGTATTTTCGATGACCTTGGCGGCTTCAGCGACCTTGATGCTGTCGGCCTTGTGGGTGCCCACGGTGATGATTTCGTTGTAGAGCTCATCGACAAGATCTGCTACTTCGGGCGTAGAGCCGGACGTAACTTTTTTAATGGTGGTGATACGGTGTTCCTTATCGCCGGGGTTAATGCGCTCGGGACTGTAGCCGCAGAAGAAGTCCTGATTGAATTTGAGGCCGGAATGATTTTCCAGGACCGGTGCGCAGTCCTCTTCGGTACAACCAGGGTAAACGGTGGACTCGTAAATAACGATATCACCCGGCTTTAACACTTTGCCGATAGATTCGCTAGCTTTGATAAGTGGAGTGAGGTCTGGACGCTTGTACTCGTCAATAGGCGTGGGTACCGTGACAATGAAGCAATTACAGCCGCGAAGGTCGTTGAGATTTGTTGTGTAACTCAGGTGCTTGGCTGCAACTAACTCTTCTTGCGTAGTTTCAAGTGTGATGTCGTTGCCAACTTTAAGTTCATCAATACGCCGTTGGTTAATGTCAAACCCAACGACAGGTCGTTTGCGCCCGAATTCAACAGCTAATGGGAGGCCTACATAACCTAAACCAACGATTGCTAGTTTGATGTCTTGTCGCTGCATGTTCTATCTCACAAATTGAAGTAATTGCGGTACCAAGCCACGAAGTTTGCGACACCTTGTTCTGCCGGCGTAGCGGGCTTGTAGTGAAACTGTTCAACGAGCTCGGTGACGTCGGCATAGGTGTCTGGAACGTCGCCTGGTTGCAATGGGAGCATATCCATGTCTGCTTTCTTACCTAGCGCTTTTTCGATTGCGGCAATGAAGTCAATCAGCTCAACCGGACTGTTGTTACCGATGTTGTAAACGCGCCACGGCGCCATGCTGGTGCCTGAGTCAGGCTTGGCCCCCGACCAAGTTGGGTTTGGCTGGGCAGGTTGATCCAACACGCGGATGACGCCTTCGACAATATCGTCGATGTAAGTGAAGTCGCGGCGATGCTTGCCGTGGTTGAAAACTGGAATTTTTTCACCGGCAAGGATTGCTTTTGTAAATTTGAAAAGAGCCATGTCTGGTCGGCCCCAAGGTCCATAAACAGTGAAAAAGCGCAGGCCGGCAGTGGGCAAGGCATAGAGATGACTGTAGGTGTGGGCCATCAATTCATTGCTTTTTTTGCTGGCGGCGTAGAGGCTGAGGGGGTGGTCCACGTTGTGATGCACAGAAAAGGGCATCGTTGTATTTGCGCCGTACACACTAGAGCTGCTGGCGTAGACTAAGTGCTCAACCCCGTTATGGCGGCAACCTTCTAGGATGTGTGCGAAACCGACGATGTTGCTGTTAATATAAGCTAGCGGATTTTCAATGGAGTATCGTACGCCTGCCTGAGCGGCAAGGTTGACGACCCGATGTGGTTTATGGCTTGCGAAAGCATCTTCGATGGCTTTTTGATCGCTCAGATCTATTCGCAAATGTACATAATTAGGGTGGTTGGCGTGGCGAGCCAGTCGTGCTTCCTTTATGGCTGGGTCATAGTAATTGTTATGGTTGTCTATGCCTATAACCGTGTCGCCACGCTCAAGTAGCCGAAGTGATAGGGCTGAGCCGATAAAACCTGCTGCTCCGGTAACCAATACTTTCATTAATCGCTCCCAAATAAGTCACGGGTATAGACCTTGTCTGCAACATCTGACAAGGCTTCTGTTTTGCGGTTGGCGATAATGACATTCGCCTCACGCTTGAATGCTTCTAGGTCGTTGACGACCCGTGAGTTGTAAAACTCGGCTTCTTTTAGAGCTGGCTCGTAGACGATAACTTCAATGCCCTTAGCCTTGATCCGCTTCATGATGCCTTGAATGCTGGAGGCACGGAAGTTGTCAGAGCCAGCCTTCATGATCAGGCGGTAGATGCCTACAGCCTTAGGTTTTTCACGAATGATTTCATTGGCGATGAAGTCTTTACGGGTGGTATTGGCTTCGACAATCGCATGGATGAGATTTTGTGGAACCTTTCGGTAATTTGCCAAGAGTTGCTTCGTGTCTTTGGGTAAACAATAGCCACCATAGCCGAAGCTAGGGTTGTTGTAGTGGTTGCCAATGCGGGGGTCTAGGCATACGCCACTAATAATCTGGCGTGTATCCAAGCCTTGTGTTGACGCATAGGTGTCTAATTCATTGAAGTAAGCCACGCGCATTGCCAAGTAGGTATTGGCGAACAGCTTGATTGCCTCAGCCTCGGTGCTGTCAGTGTACAGGGTTGGAATGTCTTGTTTGATAGCGCCCTGTTTGAGCAGGTTAGCAAAAATTTCAGCGCGTTTTGACTTTTCGCCGACGATAATTCGGCTGGGGTAGAGGTTGTCGTAGAGGGCCTTGCCTTCGCGTAGAAACTCAGGAGAGAAGATGAGGTTCTGGACGCCAAACGCTTCTCGGATATTTGCGGTGTAGCCAACGGGAACGGTGGACTTGATAACCATCACGGCATTTGGGTTGATGGCAATGACGTCTTTGATTACTGCTTCGATGGACTGAGTGTCAAAATAATTGGTATCTGCGTCGTAGTCGGTTGGAGTCGCGATGATGACGTAATCGGCATCAGCATAGGCAACGTATTTATCAAGCGTAGCGTGGAAATTTAGTGATTTTCTGACTAGAAAATCTTCTATCTCTTTGTCTTCGACGGGAGACTTTTTTTGATTCAGTAACGCGATTTTCTCAGGCACTATGTCTAGTGCTATTACTTCGTTGTTCTGAGCTAAAAGGATGGCGTTGGATAATCCAACGTATCCGGTGCCGGCAACCGCAATCTTCACTTGTATTTCCTTCAAATGCTTTACTTTTTAGCGATATCGGACTTTAACGAGTCAATTTCTGCCTTAATTGCCGCATACTCGACTAGCTTTCGTTTCAAGAAGTTGTTAGCCAAAGCCGCTTTTACGGCAATGCCGTGTGGTGTGAGAATGTACATGTAGCCAAACTTATTTTTGGATTGACTAAAGTTCTGCATCTTGATCCAACCCTTTTCGATCAATGCCTTCAAGCAGTAGTTCAGACTGCCGACGCTGACCCCAAGCTTTTCGGCAAGCTCACGTTGAGTGAGGTCTGGGTTTTCTTTCAGAATGCGCAAGACACGAAAGTAAGTATCTTCTTGAGTTTGCGTCTGTTTGTTAGGCATATGTCGAAGCGATTAGCCACGCTACCGCCGTTCCAGGTGCGTTAAGCACAAGAAGCGCGCGCCAGAAAATAATCCTGATCTGATAAACATTCTAGTCTGAAGCAGATAGTTTGTTCATGATTGAACGAAAAATTTAGGCGAAGTGTTGTTGTTTTTCTTGCGCAAGCCTAGAAAAATGCGGTATATTGGATGTGTATCGAATCAAGAAGTGTCTTAATTTCTTGGATCGATCAGGATCTCAGGGCGCTTGCAATGGGGCCGCTCTCATTAACCAATTTTTCTTTGGATCAATCATCATGAAAAAAGTTTCCGCTCTGTTCTTGTCTATGGCTGTGGCTTTCTCTCCTGCAGCTTTTGCACAGGGTCAATCTTCTAGCTCTGCTGGCGCCGGTGGTGCTGGCGCAGGTGGTGCTGCTGCAGGTGCAGCTGCTGGCGTATCAGTTGGTGTTGTAGCAGCAGCAGTTGCCGCTGTTGCCGCAGTTGCTGCTGTTGCTGCTAACAAAGATGATGCTGTTGCCGCTGCATCGACAACAACAAGCACAACAACCAATACAAAATAATTTGGTTGTTCTGAAAAAACGCCCCTCAGGGGCGTTTTTTTTTGCACCTCCTCTCCATGCCTATGTATGACTGGTTTCGCATGTCGGTGATACGGTTTTCTCGCGCTACAGTCTTTGTTTTCGTGCCATTTCTATTGGTCGCGTGCCAAGGTTTCAACCCTGTGGTGGACACCTTTGCAACATTGATGTTCAAAGGTACCGCTGACAACGCCTACCAGCCAGGACTTGAGTATTTGCAGGTGAGCTTGGACGGGCGTAGCAGCGCCATGGCCTTGGGCTACCGACAAAACAAAGGGCTTGACGTGCACGAGCATTGGTACAGCGGGCAGCGCGAAATGCTGCACCTGGTGAATGGCCGCGTGGTGGAAGTGCAGGGCATGACGCACGAGCTACGCAAGCAAAGCGACAAAATGCCCAACTGGCATGACTTGGCCGAGTCCAAGCGCCCCTTGGTGTGGAGCCGAAGCAAAGACTTAATGCCCGGTTACCGCTATGGGCAGGTGGAATACATCATCAGCCAGTGGGTGGAGCCTACTCCCAAAGAGGTGGCCTTGGTGAACCAACCTGCGCAATGGTTTATCGAGCAGGTCAAAAGCAAAACAGCTGATGGGCGCGAATGGCTGTACAACGAAACTTATGCCGTGGTGGACAACCAAGTGATTTACAGCGAGCAGTGTGTGGCTCCTGAGCTGTGTTTGACCTTGCGCCCGATAGGAATAGTTACACCAGGAATGGTTAAACCAGGAGTGGTCAAGCCATGAAGCACGCGCGTTTAACAGCGGCGCTGCTTGGCGCCATGGCGCTGTCGTGTGCAAGTGCACAGACAAAGCCCACCCCCACACCGGCTGTGATACTGAGTGATTGGCTAGAGCAACAACCGGATGTGCCTGATGCCTACCCACTTGGGTTGATGTGGGCAACGCCAGAAGAAAAAGCCAGGCAAACGCTTGAGCAAGCAGCGCTTCAAGCGCAGCTGACGGGCCTGTTAGGCCAAGGACAAATTTCTGCAACCGAGCTTGCCGGCTTGCAACAAGCCCTGCAAGCTTTGCCACCGACAGGCCGTGTGCGCGTGGCATCTGCCAGTGGCAAATGGTTGGCTGCGAACCCACAGCGTGACCCGGTTGTGCTGTCGGGCGACAGCGTGACCATGCCCACACGACCCAACACCTTGCGCGTGATGAGCGCAGACGGCGCCGTGTGCGAAGTGCCCTACAAAGAGGGCTTGCAAGCCAACGACTATGTGCGCGCGTGTTTCCCCAACACGACAGTGCCTTGGGCCTGGGTGGCCCAGCCTGATGGGCGTGTGCAAAAAGCGGGTTTGCGCAATTGGAATGCAGGCAATCAAGACACACCCGCGCCAGGGGCTTGGGTGTGGTCGCCCAAGCCATCAATGAACGATGAGTTCAATCAACGCTGGGCTACCTGGCTAGGCACGCAAGGTGTGGCAACGGGTGTGTCATTAGATGCATTTACCAGTTACCACCGCCAAGTGGTGCCCGAAACACCCCAAGCAGACGCTTGGGATATCGCCGGCCGATATTTGCAAGCTAAGCCCAGTGCCAGCAATTGGGGCAATGTGGGCTTGTTGCAAACGCCTACTGCACGCATGCAAGACGCGGGTTACTTTGGTTTCGGGCTACACAGAATATGGCCCTACAACCAAGTGAGCCTGATGTTCCAGCCCTTGGATTGGATGGAGACAGGGTTTCGTTACACCAGCATTTCAAACCGTTTGTATTCTCCATTTGAGTCGTGGAGCGGTACGCAGGCATACAAAGACAAAAGCATCGACATGAAACTGCGCGCTTGGCGCGAGTCCAACTATTTGCCGGAGATCGCAGTCGGCTGGCGTGATATGGGCGGCACGGGTTTGTTCAGCTCGGAATACGTGGTGGCTAGCAAACGCACAGGGCGGTTCGATTGGTCTGCCGGTATTGCATGGGGCTATCTGGGCAACCGAGACAGCATGAAAAACCCGCTCAGCAGAGTGTTCGGCAAAGGCTTTGATGCACGCCAAAATGATGTGGGCAACGGTGGAAAATTTGCAGCCAGCAGCTGGTTCCACGGGCCTGCGTCTTTCTTTGGGGGGGGCGAGTACCAAACGCCTTGGAATGTGTTGCTCAAAGCCGAATACGACGGCAACAACTACAAGGCAGAGCCTTTGGGCAACTCTTTCCCAGCCAAGTCGCCCATCAACTGGGCGGTGGTGTATCGGCCCGCGCGTGGTGTTGACATTTCGGCAGGCATTGAGCGAGGCAACACCTGGGCCTTTGGCTTGACGTTTTACACAGACCTATCGGGTCTGAACATGCCTAAAGTCACAGACCCTGCTTTACCTGCGGTGAGCAGAACCAAACCCAACCAAGCCCCCAACTGGAACCAAACTGCCCAGGATGTAGAAAAGTACACCCAGTGGCATGTGGCGCAAATTTACCAAGCGGATACCAAGACTTTGGTGGTGGCCGCAGACCGCACCCAAAACCCTTACCCCCAAGTGCGGCTGGACAAAGCTATGACGGTGATTCACCGTGATGCCCCGGCAGACATTGAACAAGTCGAAATTCAACACCGTAACATGGGCGAGGTGCTGGCTGTACAACGCGTGGATCGTGAGGCGTGGGCGCAATCCAAGACCGAACCTGCACGCACGCAAGAGGCGAAGCTACCTGCGCAGCCCACCTACGACCCATCGCCTCAAGACCTCGCAAAGCCGGCGCTGGTGCAGCGCAGCACGGGTTCGTATGTGGAGCCCGGTTTGGACTTTATTCAAACCTTGGGTGGGGCCGATGGTTTTGTGTTGTATCAATTCAGCGCAGCAGTACGCATGGGCCTGAAGCTGCCTTGGGATACGGAGGTCAGGGGCATGGCGCGTGGCCGCCTGTTGAACAACTACGACAAGTTCAATGACCCAGGCTCCTCCAGTTTGCCGCGTGTACGCACGTATTTGCGCGAGTACTTCGTCACCTCGCCCGTGACGATGACCAACCTCACCCTCAGCAAAACCAGCCGCTTAGGGCGCGACTGGTATGGCTCGGTGTATGGTGGTTATTTCGAAGAAATGTTTGGTGGTGTGGGCGGCGAAGTGTTGTATCGACAACCCGGCAGCCGCTGGGCGGTGGGTTTGGACATGAACCAAGTTAAACAACGCAGCTTTGAACAAAGCTTCAGCTACCGCGATTACAAGGTGAAGACCGGGCACATCACGGGCTATTGGCATACGCCGATAGACGGCGTGCATGCGTCGCTGAGTGCAGGTCAATATTTGGCCGGCGACCGGGGTGCCACGATGACGGTGGCTAAGGTGTTTGCCAATGGCGCCACCATGGGCGCGTACGCCACCAAGACCAATGTGCCAGCCGCTTTGTTTGGCGAAGGATCGTTTGACAAAGGTATTTTTTGGGCCATTCCGTTCGATGCTTTCTTGACCAGCTCAAGCCGCTCGTATGCGAACTTCTCTTGGAAGCCGCTGACGCGAGATGGCGGCGCGCGAGTGGTTCGCCCGGTCAATTTGTACAACGAAACCGTTTGGTTGAACCCGCTGATGAACAGCTATTTGCCTGCGCACCCTGCCAACGACAGCGTGATTCCTGACGACCGCATTGAGCCTTACGAGCGCAAGCGTTGAGTTATGAGTTCAAGCGTTCTGTTACAAGCGCAAGCGCTTGGGCTTCAAGCGAGCAAAAAGGTGAGCCAAGAGCTGTGTGAAAGGGCGTAAAAACAAAGCCCGCAGCGTGTGCCACTGGCCATCTGTGCCGTCGCCCAGGCCTTTGGCAAACACCATGGGCATTAAGCTGGGTTGAATGAAGGTGCCGTAGAGGCGGTCCCAAATGGCCAGCTCGTAACCCCGGTTGCAGCCCCAGTGTTCGGGGTTAGCGCTGTGGTGCAGCTGGTGATGCGCAGGGCTGATGAACCAACGGTTGAGCGTGGTGCCATAGGTGACCCACACATGCCAATGCCGCAAATGGTCGATCAGGTTAAACAACCACACCAGCGCATGAAAACCCATGAAAGTGAAGAAAGTTACGCTCGGGTCGACCCATTGCGCATAGGCCCAACTCAGCACGCCTGTGAACACAGCGGGCACCCAAGCCATAACGGCCAAGTCCACCGGGTGCACCCGATACGCGGTGAGTGGTGTGAGCACCTGGGCCGAGTGGTGCACCTGATGAAACCCCCACAGCCAAGCGATGTCGTGTAACAAACTATGAGCCACAAATCGTCCCAGGTCGTAGGCGACAAAAAACAGCAAGGTAAACACCAGCCGACTCAGAATGTGCGGGGCTGCCAGAGGCTCCTGCGC
>JACCDU010029819.1_pt1 | contig 43390 bp, 40 predicted proteins | sample 7446081 | NCBI WGS metagenome assembly JACCDU01 (sample SAMN15323447, study PRJNA562643) | freshwater metagenome | isolation source: river surface water | place: USA:Blue River Watershed | collected 2017-08-17
CAAATACGTCGTCCTGATCGACGGGGTAGACGGAATCGCGTGGAGTAATGTGGTTCCGTTCACGGATCAGAATGACGCCCTGCGATTTGTGGCGCTCGTTGATCGGCTCTATGACGCCGATATCCCCATTCGTGCATCGGGTGAGTCGTTGGATGCGATCTTCCCCGACGAGATGCTCGGCGGCGGTTACCGCAAAAAATATCTGCGGGCCGTCTCCCGTTTGATCGCGTTGACCCACCGCGCCGCCTAGTTTTCCCGCACTGACCCGGGACCGCACCTCGTTGAGGGTCTCGCAACATGCCCGTAATACACACGGAAATCGTTAACACGCGTGAAACCCCGCTCGTTGTTCCGCGAAATACCACCGCCCGAACATGGACCTAGATCGATTCACGATCGGTTCATGAAAGGGAAAATCGCATGGAATCAGGAAACCTTACCTGGGCGGTCGTGGCCACAGCACTTGTGCTGTTCATGACGCCTGGAGTCGCATTCTTTTATGGCGGTCTCGTCAAGGCCAAGAGCGTAATCTCGATGATGATGATGAGCTTCGGCGCCATCGGGCTCATCGGTGTGCTCTGGATCCTCATCGGGTTCAACATGTCTGCGGTGACCGAGGTCTGGCAGTTCGCAGGCGACCCGTTCAGCGACTTCGGCCTCCAAACGGCGGACAACGAGACGCTGATCGGTGCCGCCTACGGTGCAACGTTCGCCATCATCACCGTCGCGCTCATCTCGGGCGCCATCGTCGATCGCGCACGATTCGGCCCCTGGATGGTCTTTGTGGGCATTTTTGCCGTCGTCGTGTATTTCCCCGTCGCCGCCTGGGTGTGGGGCGGTGGCTGGATCATGGGTCTCGGCGAGACCCTCGGATTGCCGAGCGTGATCGACTACGCCGGTGGAACCGCGGTGCACATCAATGCTGGTGCTGCTGCATTCGCACTCGCTCTCGTATTGGGCAAGCGTGTCAAGTTCGCCAAGGGCATCCACCAGCCTCACAACGTGCCTCTGATGCTCATCGGTGTGGCAATCCTGTGGTTTGGTTGGTTCGGATTTAACGCCGGTGCCGAGTTCCTCGGAGACATGGGCGGTGTCGGACTCATCACGGTCAACACACTGGGTGCCACTGCAGCCGGAATCCTAGGCTGGATGCTCGTCGAGAAGATCAAGGATGGCAAGGCCACAAGCGTGGGAGCTGGATCGGGTGCCGTCACCGGTCTCGTGGCTATCACCCCGGCGTGCGCCAATCTGACCCCGGGTTGGGCATTGGTCCTCGGCCTCGTCGCCGGAGCAATCAGCGCACTGGCGATCGAGCTGAAGTTTAAGCTCGGGTTCGATGACTCGCTCGATGTAGTCGGAATCCACCTCGTCGGCGGACTCGTCGGAACCCTGTACCTGGGATTCTTTGCCACCGAAACAGGTCTGTTCACGGGCGGTGACAGCGGCCAGCTGGTCGTCCAGGCGATAGCCTCACTCGGTGTCATGGTGTATTCATTCATCGTCGCCCTCATCGTTGGCTTCGCTATTGAAAAGACCATCGGGTTCCGCCTGAAGCCAGAAGATGAAATGGCGGGGATCGACACTGTCGTTCACGGCGAATCGGGATACGCACTGAACGACTAACACTTTCGTGGGGCACACCGGGTGGGTGTGCCCCACGAAACTCTCGACAGATAGATCAGTCAAACAATTTGTAACGCGCTGGAAACATTTCGTGTCATTGTCTGAAATCACGACACGCCACCATGGACTCACACCACACCGAAGGAGTCTCCATGGAAACGGCACACATGGTCTGGGCGGTCATCGCCACCGCTCTCGTTCTCTTCATGACACCCGGTCTTGCCTTCTTCTATGGCGGGCTGGTCAAGGCCAAGAGCGTAATCTCGATGATGATGATGAGCATCGGGTCAATCGGACTGGTCGGTGTGCTGTGGATCCTCGTTGGCGACAGCATGACCAAGGTCGCGGATCCCTCTGATTTTGCGGGCAATCCCTTCAGTGACTTCGCGCTTGTTAACGCCGACAACGAGGCCATGCTCGGCTCGGCATTCTCGGCGTCCTTCGCCATCATCACTGTCGCACTGATCTCGGGAGCAATCGCCGACCGCGCCAAGTTCGGTGCGTGGATGCTCTTCGCCGGCATCTACGCCGTCTTTGTGTACTTCCCGGTAGCCGCCTGGGTGTGGGGCGGAGGCTGGATCCAGCACCTTGGCGAAACCCTCGGACTGCCCGACGTCATTGACTATGCGGGTGGGCTTGTGGTCGAAATCAACTCGGGCGCCGCTGCTCTGGCTCTCGCACTGGTGTTGGGCAAGCGCATGAACTTCGGCAAGGGTGTTCACCAGCCGCACAACGTGCCACTGACCCTGATCGGATTTGGCATCCTGTGGTTCGGTTGGTTCGGTTTCAATGCTGGCGCCGCGGCCTTTGGCGACATGTCCACCGTCGGGCTCATCTTCATGAACACATTCGCCGCCAGCGCCGCGGGTATCCTCGGCTGGATCATCATCGAAAAGGTGAAGGACGGCAAGGCCACCAGCGTGGGCGCCGCCAGCGGTGCTGTGGCCGGCCTCGTCGCCATCACACCGTCGTGTGCAAACCTGACCCCGGGCTGGTCACTCGTCCTCGGTGTGATCGCCGGAATCGTGTCGGCATATGCCATCGAACTGAAATTCAAGCTCGGATTCGACGACTCGCTCGACGTCGTCGGACTGCACCTCGCCGGTGGACTCGTCGGAACGTTGTACCTGGGCTTCTTTGCCACCGACACCGGCCTGTTCACGGGCGGCGACATAGGACAGCTCACCGTCCAGGTCATCGCGGCGTTGGCCGTCCTCGTTTACTCGTTCTTCGGTGCACTCGTGATCGGCTATGCGGTCGACAAGCTCGTCGGATTCCGAATCAACTCGGACGACGAAGCCGCGGGAATCGACAATGTGGTGCACGGCGAACTGGGATACGCGCTCGAAGCGGACTAACAGAGTGGGCGATACCGGACTCGAACCGATGACCTCTTCCGTGTGAAGGAAGCGCGCTACCAACTGCGCCAATCGCCCAACAGCCATAATTCTGCCACAAATCACAAGGCCCACCGATCGACGGGGGAGTAGCCCACCCGAGAATTGGCCGAAAACAGGGCGAAAAACACGAAAATTTAAGAAAATTGGCTCTCGGTTTTGCGTTCTCGGAAAAATCCGTTAGAGTCATGGAGTTGCAGAAATGCAGCACGCGGATGTGGCGCAGTGGTAGCGCATCACCTTGCCAAGGTGAGGGTCGCGAGTTCGAATCTCGTCATCCGCTCGGACAAAGCCCTAGGCTTTTACCCCACACGGTGGCGTGGCCGAGAGGCGAGGCAGCGGCCTGCAAAGCCGTCCACACGGGTTCAAATCCCGTCGCCACCTCGCTCCTCAACAAAACTTCATAACGTATGGGCGATTGGCGCAGTGGTAGCGCGCTTCCCTGACACGGAAGAGGTCACTGGTTCGAACCCAGTATCGCCCACCATCTCATACACGGAAGCCAGAGCCTTCGGCTCTGCTCACAGCGGTGCTGTTCGCTGTTTCGAACCCAGTATCGCCCACCATCTCATACACGGAAGCCAGAGCCTTGAAATTTCCTGAAGCGGTGTTATTCTCAGCACAGGAGGTTCACCATGGAAATCATGATCGTCGTGGTCATCATCGTTGCAGCTCTCGCATGGTTCTTCCCCGCGCTCGTTGCCGGTAATCGCAACCATCCGTCCGCAACCGCCATCTCAATTCTGTGCGCCGTCGCCCCTCTGACCGCGGGAATCAGCTGGATTGTTGCGCTGGTGTGGGCGTACAACGGGCAACGCAATTTCACGAATATCACGGTGACGACTCAGCCTCCCGCCGAATCCAGTGTGGAGCTGCGTTTAGCGGAACTCGACGGCTTGCTGTCCCGCGGTGTGATCACACAGGACGAATACGACCGCTCGCGCGCAACTGTGTTGGGCCTGGTCTAGCGCTCAACCACGTCGTTGCCTCGGCGCACCGTTCCGTTCCCTAGAATTGGACGATAAGCGTCAAGCAGGAGGACAACCGTGTCGGAAACTATTTCACTCGATCAGCCCAATACCGGGTTCGAGCTGTTCACCGACCGTGCGATTGTCGCCATGCGTGTCAACGGCGAACTGCGCGATCTGGCCCACCAGGCTCAGGCCGGGGACTCTGTCGAGCCGGTGACCATCGAATCCGAGGATGGGCTGAACATTCTGCGTCATTCGGCCGCCCACGTCCTCGCTCAGGCCGTTCAGCGCATCAACCCCGAGGCAAAGCTGGGAATTGGCCCGCCCGTCACCGACGGTTTTTACTACGACTTCGACGTCGAGACGGCGTTTACTCCCGAGGATATGAGCGCACTCGACAAAGAGATGAGCCGTATCATCCGCGAGGGTCAGCGTTTCATGCGCCGCGTGGTTACCGAGGACGAGGCGCGCGCCGAGTTGGCGTCGGAGCCTTACAAGCTGGAACTCATCGGTCTGAAGGGTGGAAACACCGGGGATGACAACGAGAGCGTCGAGGTGGGTGGCGCCGAGCTCACCATCTATGACAATGTCGACCCCAAGACGGGCGAAACGGTGTGGAAGGACCTGTGCCGCGGGCCTCACCTGCCGAACACTCGCATGATCGGCGAGGGCGTGAAGCTCATGCGTTTGGCTGCCGCGTATTGGCGCGGTTCCGAGAAAAACAAGCAGTTGCAGCGAATTTACGGCACCGCATGGCCCAACAAGCAGGGTTTGCGTGAATACACGGAGCGCCTTGAGGAGGCTGCAAAGCGCGATCACCGTCGACTGGGTGCGGAACTCGATCTGTTCTCGTTCCCCGACGAAATCGGCTCTGGCCTTGCAGTGTTCCACCCCAAGGGTGGCGTCGTGCGCAAGACCATGGAGGATTATTCTCGCAAGCGCCACGAAGAGGGCGGTTACGAGTTCGTGTATTCGCCGCACATCACCAAGCAGAACCTGTTCGAACAGAGCGGTCACCTTGCCTGGTACAAGGACGGCATGTTCCCTCCCATGCACCTCGACGAGGTTCGTAATGATGCGGGTGAGGTCACTCGTGCGGGCGTTGACTATTACCTGAAGCCGATGAACTGCCCGTTCCACATCCTCATTTACCGGTCGCAGGGTCGTTCGTATCGTGATCTGCCGCTTCGGTTGTTTGAATTTGGTTCGGTGTACCGCTACGAAAAGAGCGGTGTCGTTCACGGTTTGACTCGTGTCCGGGGCATGACCCAGGACGACGCACACATTTTTACCACCGTCGAAGCGATGGAGGCAGAGCTGAAGGGCGTCCTCGACTTCGTTCTGGGACTTCTGCGCGACTACGGTCTCACCGATTTCTATCTGGAGCTGTCCACTCGTGACGCAACCAAGGAAAAGTTCGTCGGTGACGACGCTTTGTGGGAGACCGCGACGGCAACGCTGGAGCGCGTGGCGACGGAATCGGGCCTGACGCTGGTGCCGGACCCCGGCGGGGCTGCGTTCTATGGTCCGAAGATTTCGGTTCAGGCGCGGGACGCAATCGGTCGTACCTGGCAGATGTCGACGATTCAGTTGGACTTCAACCTTCCGGAACGTTTCGACCTTGAGTACACGGCAAACGATGGTTCTCGAAAGCGTCCCGTCATGATTCACCGTGCACTGTTTGGGTCGATTGAACGTTTCTTTGGTGTCCTCATCGAGCACTATGCCGGTGCCTTCCCCGTCTGGCTCGCGCCGGTGCAGGTCGTGGGTATCCCCGTTGCCGAGGAATACGCCGACTACCTGAACGATGTCATCGGACAGCTCAAGGCTCAGGGCGTTCGCGCGCAGTTGGACACCAGCGACGACCGGATGCAGAAGAAAATCCGCAACCACACGATGGCCAAGGTCCCGTACCAGCTCATTGCTGGTGAGGAGGACCGCGCCAACGGTGCCGTGTCGTTCCGTTTCCGTAATGGGGAGCAGATCAACGGTGTTCCCGTTGCCGAGGCCATCGACCGCATCATGGACCGAATCACGACGCGATCGACCGAGTTGTGACCAACCCCGACGTGTGGGAAACCGCAGAGGGCCATCCCGGCGCTCCGAACGGTTTCGAACGGCTGTGGACCCCGCACCGCATGGTTTATCTGGCCAAGGAAACGGGTCATGTGGGGTGCCCCTTCTGCGTTGCCACCGAGAAATCGGATGAGGATTCACTCATCGTGTACCGCGGAACTCACGCCTATGTGTTGCTGAATCTGTATCCCTACAACTCGGGTCATCTGCTGGTGTGCCCCTACCGTCACGTCGCGACCTATGACCTTGCCACTGCGGAAGAAGTCACCGAGATCGCCGAGCTGTCACAAATCGCAATGCGAGTTCTGCGGGACGTGTCGGGCTGTGTAGGGTTCAATCTGGGCATGAACCAAGGCGAGGTTGCCGGCGCGGGAGTTGAAGAACACCTGCACCAGCACATCGTGCCGCGGTGGCGAAACGATGCAAATTTCTTCCCCATCGTTGCGCAGACCAAGGCAATACCGCGGCTTCTCGGCGAAGTTCGCAGTGAACTCGCCAAGGCCTGGCCTCAACCCAACTAAACTTGAACCACCCGTTCGGGAAAAACCTCTACTAGGAGAGATAAACATGACGGAAAACACCGTCGGAACCGCGCGCGTCAAGCGCGGCCTTGCCGAAATGCTCAAGGGCGGCGTCATCATGGACGTTGTCACCGCCGAACAGGCCAAAATTGCGGAGGATGCCGGCGCCGTTGCCGTCATGGCTCTCGAGCGCGTTCCCGCTGATATCCGCGCACAGGGCGGCGTTGCCCGAATGAGCGACCCCGACCTGATCGACCAGATCATCGCCACGGTGTCGATTCCCGTCATGGCCAAGGCTCGCATCGGTCACTTCGTCGAGGCTCAGATTCTGCAGACCCTTGGTGTTGACTACATTGACGAGTCCGAGGTTCTGTCGCCCGCCGACTACGTCAACCACATTGACAAGTACCCCTTCACCGTTCCCTTCGTGTGTGGTGCCACCAACCTCGGTGAAGCCCTCCGTCGTATCACCGAGGGCGCTGCCATGATTCGCTCGAAGGGTGAGGCCGGTACCGGTGACGTGTCCGAGGCAACCAAGCACATCCGCACGATCCTCGGCGAGGTCCGTGCACTGTCGGCCAAGACCGATGACGAACTGTACGTGGCCGCAAAGGAACTCCAGGCTCCCTACGAGCTGGTTGTCGAGGTCGCTCGCACCGGCAAGCTGCCCGTCGTTCTGTTCACCGCGGGTGGTGTTGCAACCCCCGCCGATGCTGCGCTGATGATGCAGCTGGGTGCTGACGGTGTCTTCGTAGGTTCGGGAATCTTCAAGTCGGGTAACCCCGCAGCCCGCGCCGCCGCAATCGTCAAGGCCACCACGTTCTACAACGACCCCGCAGTGGTTGCCGAAGCCTCTCGTGGTTTGGGCGAGGCCATGGTCGGCATCAACGTGTCCGACCTGCCCGCGCCTCACCGTCTTTCCGAGCGTGGCTGGTAATAACCGCCCACTGATTGGCGTTCTTGCCCTTCAGGGCGACGTTCGCGAACACATCAACACTCTGCATGAGCTGGGGTATGAGACCGCACTGGTCCGTACCCCGGCTGATGTCGCCAGAGTTGATGCTCTGGTGATTCCCGGCGGCGAATCGAGCGTTATCGATAAGCTCTCCCGCATTTTCGGTGTCCGCGATTCGATTGTGGGCCGAATCCAGTCGGGAATGCCCGTGCTGGGTACCTGTGCGGGACTCATCATGTTGGCGGACCAGATTACGGGTGGGCTGGCCGATCAGCAGACCTTCGGCGGTCTCAATGTTGTCGTCGAACGCAACGCATTTGGGTCACAGTCCGAATCCTTCGAAACTGATCTGACGGTGTCCGGTGTGGGCGAAACCCCGCTGCACGTGGCTTTTATTCGCGGTCCCGTTATCGCCTCGATAGGGGAGGGCGTCACGGTCCTCAGCACCCTGCCCGACGGCACAATCGTTGGTGTCCGTCAGGGCAACGCGGTTGGGGTTTCATTTCACCCCGAAGTCACCGGCGAAACGGCGCTTCACCGCTGGTTTGTCGAGTCGGTCGTCGCCCCGTCGCTGGTCGACGGATAGAATTTCACAGCACTACTACGAGAGGTAACTTATGTCCGGTCACTCCAAATGGGCCACAACCAAGCACAAGAAGGCCGTCATCGACGCCAAGCGTGCAAAGTCGTTCGCCAAGCTGATCAAGAACATTGAAGTTGCCGCCAAGATGGGTGGCGCCGATATGAATGGCAACCTCACCCTGGTCGATGCGGTGTACAAGGCCAAAAAGTCCAGTGTTCCCAACGACAACATCGACCGTGCGGTCAAGCGTGGAGCCGGCCTGACCGGTGAGTCAATCGATTACATGAACATCATGTACGAAGGCTATGCCGCGGGTGGCGTTGCTCTGTTGATCGAGTGTCTGACCGACAACAAGAACCGTGCCGCCGCCGAAACTCGCACCGCAATGTCTCGTAACGGTGGAACGATGGCCGACCCCGGTTCGGTTGCCTACAACTTCACCCGCAAGGGCGTTATCTCGATCACCAAGGTCGATGGCGTTACCGAGGACGACATCCTCATGGCTGTTCTCGACGCCGGTGCCGAAGAAGTCCTCGACCGCGGTCTGGGCTTCGAGGTCATCACGGAACCCAGCAACCTGGTGGCTGCCCGTGTGGCCCTGCAGGAGGCGGGAATCGATTTTGACTCCGCCGAGGCAGAATTCGTTCCTTCGCTCCAGATTGATGTCGATGCGGACACCGCTCGTAAAGTGTTCAAGTTGATTGACGCGCTCGAGGACTTGGACGACGTTCAGAACATCTTCTCGAACTTCGCTGTTTCGGCCGAGGTCCAGGCCGAGCTCGACAACGACGAGTAATTCGTGCGCATTCTCGGCGTTGACCCGGGTCTCACGCGATGCGGTGTTGGGGTCGTCGACGTCGATACGCGCAGAACTGCCGAGTTTGTTGCCGTGTCCGTGGTGCGCTCTGCTATCGACCTGCCCCTCGAGGCGCGGCTGTTGACGGTTCGAAACCAACTGGCCGAACTCATCGATGAATGGAACCCCGACGTTATCGCGGTCGAACGGGTATTCGCGCAACATAATGTGCGCAGTGTCATGGGTACCGCACAGGTGGCGGGCATCGTGTTGTTGCTCGCGGCCGAACGCGGTATTTCGGTGGCCATGCACACTCCCAGTGAGGTCAAGGCGGCCGTCACGGGTTATGGCAAGGCCGACAAGGCTCAGGTCACACTCATGGTGACAAAGCTGCTGAAGCTTGACGCTCCGCCCAAACCCGCCGATGCCGCCGACGCCCTGGCTCTGGCGGTGTGTCATGCCTGGCGTGGTTCGGCGGCGGTGACGTCGACCGTGGAAACCCCCGCTCAACGCGCGTGGCGAGAGGCCGAACGGGCCCGTCGCTCGTAGGCTTACAGCATGATTTCTTCTCTGCGCGGTGTGGTCACGCAGCTGTCGTCTCACGATGCCGTGGTGGACGTAGCGGGTGTCGGCTACCTCGTTCACATCACGACGGATCACGCCCGCGCGCTGCGGATGGGGGAGGAAGCCTCTATTGTCACCGTCCTGATTCCGCGTGATGATGAATGGACACTGTTCGGTTTCGAAAGTGCCGAACACAAGGCGCTTTTTGTGTTGTTGCGGGGCGTGACCGGTGTCGGACCCAAGACCGCATTGGCTATTTTGTCGCAGCTGTCCACTGCCGATATCGCGCAGGCCGTGGAAACGGGCGACGATTCGGTGTTCCGTCGGGTGTCCGGTGTCGGCCAAAAAACCGCGTCGTTGATTATTGTCACGCTGACGGGCAAGATGCCGCAGGCCGCGGGCTCGACGGCATCCGCCGACCTTGTCGCCGCCCTGACCGGGCTCGGTTGGGCCGAAAAGCATGCCCGTATCGTGGCTTCAGAGGTCAGCGCGGCCAATCCCGGACAACCAACTGCTGCACTGTTGCGGTTGGCCTTGGCGTCCATGGCGAACGGTTCGTAATGCATTTCGATGATGTCTCGCGTGATTCTGACCCTGCGTTTGACGGAGCTCTGCGCCCCGGGTCGCTGACGGAATTCGTGGGGCAGCCCAAGGTCCGGAACCAGTTGTCGGTGTTGTTGCACGCCGCCGGGAAAGAGGGGCGCACCCCCGACCACATTTTGTTGGCGGGCCCCCCGGGTTTGGGGAAAACCACACTGGCCATGATCGTGGCCCACGATTCCAATTCGCCGTTGCGCATGTCCAGCGGTCCCGCCATCCAGCACGCAGGGGACCTCGCCGCGATTTTGTCCTCGCTGCAGCCCGGCGACACACTCTTTATCGACGAGATTCACCGCATGTCTCGCTCGGCGGAAGAAATGCTGTATCTCGCGATGGAGGACTTCCGCATCGATATCGTGGTCGGCAAGGGCCCCGGCGCCACGACCGTGCCCCTGGACATTGCACCGTTCACGCTCGTCGGCGCCACAACGCGCAGCGGAATGCTGCCCGCCCCGCTGCGTGACCGCTTCGGTTTCACCGCACACCTCGAGTTTTACGACGTCCCGGAAATCGAAATTATCCTCGCGCGCAGCGCAGAACTCTTGGGCATCGAATTGGACTCATCGGCAATTCACGAACTCGCGCGTCGATCACGAGGCACGCCTCGAATCGCCAACCGACTGTTGCGCCGCGTGCGCGATTACCTCGTCGTTCATGAATCCGAGGGCACAGTGGCCGCGGTCAGTGACGCGTTGCACGTTTACGACATCGATGCACACGGACTTGACCGCATCGACCGTGCCGTTGTGTCGGCATTGGTGACCACGTTTGCCGGGGGACCGGTCGGAGTAACGACCCTGGCATCCGCGGTCGGCGAGGAGCGTGACACCATCGAATCCGTGGTCGAGCCATACCTCGTGCGTATCGGATTCGTGGCACGAACACCACGGGGGCGCGTCGCCACCGATGCGGCATGGGCACATGTCGGCCTGACCCCACCCGCCACACTATAGTTAAAGAATTGTTATCCCTGAAAGGAATACATCGTGAACTTCGCAGCAGAAGCAACCGCATCGGAATTTGACTGGACCACCGTTTTCATGGTCGCCGTTTTGGCCATGATGGTTCTCTTCATGGTCCGCAACGGACGCAAGCGCAAGGCCGACGCCGAGGCACTTCGTGCCCAGATCGTCGAGGGTGCCGAGGTCATGACGACCACGGGAATCTACGGAACCATCATCTCGATGGACTCGGACAACAACGAGGCCGTTGTTGAGAGTGTTCCTGGAACCCGTTTCCGCATTCACCCTCAGGCTATCGCTCGCGTCGTCGAGCCCACTGCACCCGCAGCGGAATAATCTCCCCCTTCAATCGGAGTAACTGTGGCATCTCGTGCTCGTAGTGGCGCCTTTCGCGCGCTAGTTTGGCTTCTCGTTCTGTTCATCGGTCTTGCCGGCATGATCGGTTGGGGTGTGGCTCAGGGTCAGGGAGGTTGGGCACCCAAGCTCGCTCTCGACCTCGAGGGCGGCACGCAGATCATCCTCGCGCCGCAGCTGGCCGAGGGTACAGAAATCACCGAGGAACAAATTGTTCAGGCGGTGGCGATCATTCGTCAGCGCGTGGACGCTTCGGGTGTTTCCGAGGCCGAGGTCAGCACGCAGGGTGGCTCGAACATTGTCGTGTCGCTGCCCGGTACTCCCGATCAGGAAACTCTGGACCGAATCAAGTCGTCGGCAAAGCTCGAGTTCCGTGCTGTGCTCGCCACCGATCTGGATGCGAACCTTCAGGCCGCAGCCAAGGCCGAGGCCGACGCTCTGGCCAAGGACCCCACCGCAGTCCCGACTCCGTTGTTCCCCGAACCGACGGCCGAGCCTGTCGATGGCTCTGACCTGAACTGGGTGACCGCGGACATAGCGCAGCAGTTCCAGTACACGACCTGTGCAGAGCTAGACGCACAGGGCGCCAACGTTGCGGACCCCGCCGCTCCTCTCGTCATCTGTGACCCCGAGGGCGCGTACAAGTTCATTCTCGGTCCGGTCGAGGTTGACGGTTCGAACATCACCGATGCCAGCGCCAACCTCGTTCCCAACGCCAACGGTGTTGTCACGAACGAGTGGGGCGTATTCCTGACGTTCGACGTCGAGGGCACCGCGAATTTCCGAGCCGTTACCGAGCGACTGTTTGCAATTCCCGAGACCGAGGCGCGTAACCAGTTCGCCATCGTGCTCGACGGCAAGGCAATTCAGGCGCCTCGTACCCTCGGCGCAATCACGGACGGCAAGCCTGTCATCAGCGGAACCTTTACCCAGGAATCCGCTCAGGTCCTGGCCGACCAGCTGAAGTTCGGCGCACTGCCCATCGGCTTTGAGGTGCAGTCCTCGGAAACCATCACCGCGACCCTGGGTCTGGAACAATTGTCCAGCGGTCTGATTGCCGGCGCCATTGGTCTGTTGCTCGTCGTGATTTACTCCATCGTTCAGTACCGAGCTTTGGCGATTGTCACCATCTCGTCGCTCATCGTTGCATTTGGTGCCACGTACCTGTTGATCACCTACATGTCCGCAGCGAATGGCTACCGCCTGTCGTTGGCCGGTGTTGCCGGTCTGATTGTGGCGATCGGTATCACCGCGGACTCGTTCATCGTGTACTTCGAGCGTGTGCGTGACGAACTGCGCGAGGGCCGCACCCTGGGTTCGGCCATCGACTCGGGGTGGACCCGCGCGCTGCGCACCATCGTCGCGAGTGACGCGGTCAACATCCTCGCCGCCGTCGTTCTGTTCGCGCTGGCCGTCGGCAACGTCCGTGGATTCGCGTTCACACTGGGTCTCACCACCCTGGTCGACCTCGTCGTGGTGATTCTCTTCACCCACCCACTGCTGCAGATCTTGGGTCGCACCAACTTCTTTGCCCGCGGTCACCGGTGGAGTGGTCTGGACCCCCACGCACTGGGCGCCGTCTATCGTGGTCGCGCGCAGTTCGCCGTAGCCACCGATGTCACGGCCACCAAGCGTGCGGGTGTCGCAAAAGAAGCCGCAAAGCGTCGTTCCATCGCGGAACGCAAGGCCGAGCAGGAGGGCGGTAACTAATGTCACGCTTCACAGATTTTGGTAACAGCCTGTACACCGGCGAGCGCTCATTCAACTTTGTGGGCCGTCGCTGGACCTGGTACGTCGTCTCCGCTGTTCTGATCGCAGCGGCCGTGCTCATCACCACCTTGCGCGGTGGATTCGCCTTCGGTATTGAGTTCCGTGGCGGTTCAGAATTCCGTGTGTCTTCGCCCGCTGTCGTCAGCACTGACATTGCCACCGAGGCCGCCGCAACCGTTATTGGCGACGCCGAGGCGCGCGTGTCGGTTGTCGGACAGGACTCAATCCGCGTCCAGACGGAACAGCTCACGACTGAGGAAACGGACCAGCTTCGGCTGAGCCTCGCCGATGCGTACAGCGTCCCGGTCGAGAAGGTCACCTCGAGCTTCATTGGTGCCACGTGGGGTGCCGACGTCACAACCCAGGCACTGCGCGCGTTGGCCATCTTCCTCGTGCTCGTCTCGATCGTGATGGCCCTGTACTTCCGCACCTGGAAGATGTCGGTCGCCGCAATCGTTGCACTGGTCCATGACCTTGCCCTCACCGCCGGCATCTATGGCGTCCTCGGTTTCGAGGTCACGCCTGCTGCCGTCATTGGTCTGCTGACGATTTTGGGTTACTCGCTGTATGACACCGTCGTTGTGTTCGACAAGATTCGCGAAAACACCACGTACGCACACAGCTCGACCGGTGCCACTTTTGCGGACTCGGTCAACCTTGCCGTGAACCAGACACTGGTTCGTTCGATCAACACCTCGGTTGTTGCGGCTCTGCCCGTCGCGTCGATTCTGTTCATCGGTTCGGTCTTACTGGGTGCAGGTACTCTGCGCGACATCGCTCTGGCGCTCTTCATCGGTATCGTTGCGGGCACCTATTCAACGATCTTCATCGCCGCACCGCTCTACTCGCACCTGCGCGAGAACGAGCCCGAGGACCGCAAGTGGGGAACCCCGCGCAAGGTCGCTCGCGAGCGCGTAGGCGACGGAGCCGTCCGCTAGTCTCGACACACACGACAGAGGAAGGCGCACATGAGCGACACGTCCAGCACCGGAACGTTGTTCAAGCGCTCACTTCTGCCGCGTATCTTTGCGAAGTCCGAAACGGGCGGTCAGCTCGAGCGTATCCTCAAGTCGCTGCGTCAAACCAACATGCGCGCCGACGTCGCCATCGTCGAGAAGGCATATGACGTTGCCAAACGGGCTCACGAGGGACAGCTGCGTCGTTCTGGCGAGCCGTACATCACCCACCCGCTTGCTGTGGCCGAAATCCTGCTCGAACTGGGCAGCGGCCCCAAGACTATTGCGGCCGCCCTGCTGCACGACACCGTCGAGGACACGGATTATTCGCTCGACATGCTGCGCGTCGATTTCGGCGACCAAATCGCACTGTTGGTCGATGGCGTCACCAAACTCGACAAACTGAAATACGGTGACAGCGCCCAGGCCGAGACGATGCGCAAGATGGTCGTCGCAATGTCCAAGGACATTCGCGTCCTGCTCATCAAACTTGCCGACCGACTGCACAACGCCAGGACCTGGGGATTTGTGCCCTCTGCATCGGCGGAAAAGAAGGCACGCGAGACTCTCGAAATTTATGCACCACTGGCGAACCGCCTGGGAATCCAGACCATCAAATGGGAGCTGGAGGACCTGTCCTTCGCCGTCCTCAACCCCAAGCTGTACGTCGAGATTGACTCGCTGGTCAAGGATCGCACTCCCGAGAGCGAACGTTTTGTCCAGGACATCATCGACCAAATCACGGGTGACCTGCGTTCCGCCCGCGTGAAGGGTGAGGTCAAGGGTCGGTCCAAGCAGTACTACTCGATCTATCAAAAGATGATCAGGTCGTCGCGCGAATTCAACGAGATTTATGACCTCACGGGGGTCCGAATTCTCGTGAACTCAATCCGCGATTGCTATGCGGCCTTGGGTGCGGTCCATGCTCGATGGAACCCCATGCCGGGTCGTTTCAAGGATTACATCGCGACACCGAAGTTCAACCTCTATCAGTCGCTGCACACCACTGTTGTGGGTCCCGGTGGTCGTGCCGTCGAGATCCAGATTCGCACGTACGACATGCATCGTCGCGCTGAATACGGTGTTGCCGCTCATTGGAAGTACAAGGAACGTCAGGCGTCGGGGACCAGCGCCGACGACGCTCGCGCCGATGAAAACATGGCATGGCTCGCCCACATCACCGACTGGGAGGCCGAGACCGAGGACCCCACGGAATTCCTCGACACCTTGCGTTTCGAGATCGGCGCCAAGGAAGTTTATGTTTTTACCCCCGGCGGGAAGGTCATCGGTCTGCCCGCTGGTGCGACCCCGGTCGACTTTGCCTATGCGGTACACACTGAGGTCGGGCATCGGGCGATGGGCGCCAAGGTCAACGGCCGCCTCGTTCCGCTGGACTCCACTCTGAACAGCGGCGATTCGGTCGAGGTGCTGACCTCGAAGAGCCAGGACGCGGCACCGAGCCAGGACTGGTTGAATTTTGTGCAAAGCCAGCGGGCCAAGTCCAAGATCCGCGCCTGGTTCCAGAAGGAACGTCGCGACGATGCGATCGAACAGGGCAAGGAACTGCTCGTCAAGGCAGTGCGCAAGCGCAACCTGCCACTGAACCAGTTGTTGTCCGCCGACAACCTGACGCATATTTCTCAGTCGCTGCACCTCAACGACATTGACACTCTGTACGTGGCGTTGGGCGAGGGCCGCATTTCGGCCCAGTCCGTGCTGGAAAAAATCACCGCACTGGCACACGACCACGATGACGAAACTTTCATCGTTCCCACCAGCAAGCCCACGACTCTAAAGCTCAACGACTCGGGTGTGCTCGTGAAGGGCGCCTCGGATATCCTCGTGAAACTCGCCAAGTGCTGTACGCCGGTTCCCGGTGACGGCATCATCGGGTTTGTGACTCGGGGGAGCGGCGTCTCGATTCACCGATCCGACTGCCCGAACGTTGCGTCCTTCGAATCGGAAAAGGAACGGTTCATCGAGGTCGAATGGGCCCCGTCGAACAAGAGCATATTCCGAGTCCACATTCAGGTCGAGGCGTTGGACCGCGGCGGTCTGTTGTCGGACATCACGCGGGTTCTGTCCGAACACCACGTCAACATTCTTAGCGCCTCGGTTGCGACCGATGTCAACCGCTTGGCGACGAGCCGGTTCCTGTTCGAGATGAGTGACACCGTTCACCTCGACCGTTTGCTCAACGCCGTTCGCCGAATCGAGGCCGTCTACGACGTGTACCGCGTCAAGGCGGGGTAGTCCACAGACAAGAACGGCCGACTCTTGTGAGCCGGCCGTTTTTGTTTTTCGGGTACCGATTTAGCCGAGGGCCTTGAGCCATTCGCGCTTGGCGGCGATTTCGGCGGTCAGCTTGTCGACGGCGGCCGTCGACTTCGCGGCCTGTGCGGCGGCGAGCTCAGCCTCGAGGGCCTCGATGGATGCCTCGACCTGCGCCGCAAATCCCTGGCTGCGGGCGATTTTTTCGGGGTTCGTCTTGTCGAGGTGCTCGGCTTCGCGCGAACGCACCGACTTTTCGATTGCGTGGAATTTGGCGTTGATGTCGCGCTCGACGTCACGTGCGACACGACCGACCTTCGACCAGGCGTCACCCAGCTTGCGCATTCCCTGAAGAGCCTTCTGCAGGTCCTTTTCGGTTTCAATCCATGCGTGCTCGGCCAACAGGGCGGTCTTCTGTGCGAGGTTTTCAGCCCACTCGGCGTCACCGGCCTGGTACAGCGCGTCACCGGCGGCCTTGAACTTGGCCCACAATGCGTCGTCGACGCTCTTGGCCATGCGGGGAACGGTCTTCCATTCGTCCAGCAGGCGGCGGTATTCGCCCAGAGCCTGAGCGCCACGCTCGCCCAGCGCTGTGGCGCGGTCGATCAGGTCGTTCTTGCGCTGCTTGGCGTCGCGTTCTGCGGTGTGACGCGAGGCAAAGAACGCTCGCTGACGACGGTCGAACGACTGACGGGCGGCACGGAATCGGCCCCACAGTTCGGCAGCGGTCTTCTTGGCGACCCGTGCTGCGGACTTCTGCTCGGCCTGCCACTGCTCGAACAGCGACGCGAGTTCGTCGGCCGTCTTCTTCCAGTGAACGGACTCGTCGCTCTGTGCGGACAATTCCTCGGCGCGGGCAACGATGGCCTCGCGGCGTGCAAGAGATTCTGCCGATGCCGCCTTGCTGGCTTCGTCCTGTTCTTCCTTGACCGAGGCGAGGCCTTCGCTGATGGTCGCGACGCGTGCACGCAAAGCGGCAATGTTGCCGACGACGTTGGGCTGCGCGAGTGCGATGGCGAGAGTTTCGACGGCGGCGATCAGGTCCTTGGCGGGAGCCTTGGCGCGTGAACGCTGTTCCAGCAACAGAACCTGGCTGTCCAGGTCAGCGAACTTGCGTTCGTAGAATGCGAGTGCGGCGTCGGTGTCACCGTCGAGGTACTGGCCGACGACACGCCAACCACCATCGTTCACCGATACGGTTCCGTCGCTTGCGACGCGACCCCATTTTTCGTTTGCCACTGTGAGCTCAACCTTCGTTTTAGACAACTTCTTAAGCGTACACACTCACACCGCGCGACATCAGTGCTCGCGGGCTTTGTTACCTGTCCGTAATCCGCCAATTCGGCGTCCGCCCCGCAACCTAAGATGGGGTAGTGGATGTAAACGGACTCTTTGCGGGCGCCCAGCCGCTCGCAGTTCGCATGCGTCCGCGTTCGCTCGACGAGGTCGTGGGTCAACAACACCTCTTGGGTGCGGGGTCGCCATTGCGTCGCCTCGCCGCTACGGGTAACGGCCCCGCTGTCTCGGTCATTCTGTGGGGCCCACCCGGAACGGGGAAGACGACTCTGGCCCACGCTCTGTCCGTGTCCTCGGATCGTCATTTCGAGGAACTTTCCGCCGTCACTGCGGGTGTGAGGGACGTTCGCCGGGTCATGGAGGACGCGGTCAACCGCCAATCGGACAGTGGCCGCGGAACTCTGCTGTTCCTCGACGAAATTCACCGTTTCACCAAGGCGCAGCAGGACGCACTGTTGCCGGGAGTGGAACGCGGTTGGGTCACGTTGGTCGCCGCCACCACCGAAAACCCCTCGTTTTCGGTCATTACCCCACTGCTCAGCCGTTCCCTGCTGCTGACCCTCAAGCCGTTGACTGACGAGGACGTGACCACGGTGATTTCGCGTGCCGTTCAGTCGCCGTGGGGGCTCAACGGTTTGCATGACCTGACCGACGAGGCAATTGCCGTCATCGTGAGGCTCGCCTCGGGTGACGCGCGACGAGCCTTGACTCTGCTGGATGCCAGTTCGGCAATGCTCGAACCCGGGTCCACCATCACCGAGGACACCATCGCGACGGCCAGTGACCGAGCGTTGCTGCGATACGACAGGTCGGGGGACGAGCACTACGACGTCATTAGTGCGTTCATCAAGTCGATTCGCGGCAGTGACGTCGATGCCGCACTGCACTACCTCGCCCGCATGATCGAGGCCGGAGAAGACGCCCGCTTCATCGCGCGACGGTTGATTATTTCCGCGGCGGAGGACATCGGTGTCGCCGACCCCTCGTGCCTCACCATCGCCACAGCGGCCGCCGACGCCGTCAACATGATAGGTATGCCCGAGGGGCGAATTCCTTTGGCCGAAGCGACAATTCACCTGTCCTTGGCCCCGAAATCCAATTCGGTCATTCTTGCGATCGATTCCGCTATCAAAGATGTGCGTGAGGGTCGATTCGAACCCGTCCCGCAGCATTTACGGGATGCCCACTACCCGGGGGCTGCTCGGCTCGGACACGGACAGGGGTATGTGTACCCGCACGACGTTCCCGGCGCAATCGCGCATCAGTCGTATCGTGACGGCGAGCGTGCGGAGTATTACGTTCCCAAGGGAATCGGTCGGGAAAAGGAACTCGCGGATCGACTCGACCGAATTCGCGGGGTATTGGGCGGGTCCTAGCTGGAAAAAACCGACCTCGTCTGCTAGATTGAATGAGTTCCACTGCGGTGAGTTGAAGCGCGGCTGCATCACTCACCAACAGCGAACGCCGGTAGCCAGCGTTTGATGTGGTCAAAACTTCGTCTCCTCTAATCCGGAGACACTCCATCTTTCCCTGCAACGAAAAGGATTATCGTGTCGGACAAGTCACGTACCCGCGCCAAGGTTCGCCTTTCGCGCGCACTCGGAATCGCTCTTACCCCCAAGGCTGCACGCCTCATGGCCGACGGTTCTTACCCTCCCGGTCAGCACGGCCGCACCAAGCGCAAGTCGGAAGGTGACTTCGCTACTCGTCTGCGCGAGAAGCAGCGTCTTCGCGCCCAGTACGGCATCCGTGAGGCTCAGCTTCGCAACACCTTCAACGAGGCACGCCGCACCGCAGGTCTGACCGGTGAAAACCTGGTCGAGCTGCTGGAAATGCGTCTCGACGCTCTGGTTCTGCGTTCGGGCTTCGCTCGCACCACCGCCCAGGCACGTCAGATGGTTGTTCACCGCCACATCCTGGTGGACGGACAGCTCGTTGACCGCCCCTCGTTCCGCGTCAAGCCCGGCCAGATGATCCACGTCAAGCCCCGCTCGGAAGAAACCCCGTTGTTCCAGGACGCCGCTACCGGCATCCACCGCGACGTTCTTCCCGCAGTTCCCGGCTACCTCGAGGTCGCACTCGAGAAGCTCGAGGCACGTCTGCTTCGCCGCCCCAAGCGCGCCGAAGTTCCCGTGACCTGTGAAGTTCAGCTCGTGGTCGAGTACTACGCAGCACGCTAGTCGCTATTCACCTGCAGGGGGTGGGCCATGGCCCACCCCCTGTTGTGTACCTCGGGTAGACTCGAGGAAAGGGGGATTTCCGTTGAAAAAATTGCTGACGTTCGTCGCCGGTGTGTTGTCCGGTCTCGTTCTGGGACACCTCATCGCCCGAGACCCTCGCGGTGCCGCACTTTTTGACGAAATCAATGCCCGCATTTCTGAATTTACGGACGGTGTCTCGGACGGTTTTCGCGACCGTGACGACGAACACCGCACCGACGCTTCCGCTTAGACCGCACACTGAAGGACACCATGAAAACCTCTGAGATCCAGCGCCGTTGGTTGACGTATTTCGAAAAGAACGGTCACACCGTGGTGCCCTCGGCGTCGTTGGTGTCCGACGACCCCACTCTGTTGTTCACGGTCGCCGGCATGGTGCCATTTATTCCGTATCTGACCGGAGTGGTCCCTGCTCCGTTCCCTCGCGCCACCAGCGTCCAGAAGTGCATACGCACCCTGGACATCGAAGAAGTCGGCAAAACGACTCGTCACGGCACCTTCTTTCAGATGAACGGAAACTTCTCGTTCGGTGACTATTTCAAAGAGGGCGCAATCACCTACGCATGGGAGCTGCTGACCAGCTCCGAGGCCGATGGCGGGTTGGGCTTTGACGAGAAGGACCTCTGGGTCACGGTCTATGAAGAAGACGATGAGGCCATTGACATCTGGCGTCGCGTGGCGGGACTTCCCGAAGAGCGAATTCAGCGCATGGGCAAGTCCGACAATTACTGGTCGACCGGACAGCCCGGCCCTGCTGGCCCCTGCTCGGAAATCTATTACGACCGCGGTCCCGAATTCGGACCCGACGGCGGCCCCGCGGTGGACGACACTCGGTACCTCGAGATCTGGAACCTTGTGTTCATGCAGTACCTGATCAATGACGTTCGCAGCAAGACCGAATTCACGATTCTGGGTGAACTTCCCCAGAAGAACATTGACACCGGCATGGGTATGGAACGCGTGGCGTTCATCAAGCAGGGCGTCGACAACATGTACGAGACTGACCAGGTTCGTCCCGTGCTCGACATGGCATCGGAATTGTCGGGTCGTCGCTATGGCGCCGACCACGACGACGATGTCCGCATGCGTGTGATTGCGGACCACGTGCGCTCGTCGCTGATGCTCATGAGCGATGGTGTTACCCCGGGCAACGAGGGACGCGGATACATTCTGCGTCGTCTGATGCGTCGCTCGATCCGCTCGATGCGACTGTTGGGCGTTGATGCTCCCGTATTCGGTGAGCTGTTTGCGGCATCACGTGACGCCATGAAGGGTTCGTACCCCGAGGTGGAAACCCACTACGACCGCATTGCCCGTACCGCGCTGGCCGAGGAGGAAACCTTCCTGCGCACTCTCGCCGCCGGTACCCAGATTCTCGACCTCGCCGTGACGGACACCAAGGCCGACAAGAAGACCGAACTGCCGGGTAACACCGCGTTCCTCCTGCACGACACCTACGGTTTCCCCATCGACTTGACGCTCGAGATGGCCGAAGAGGCCGGACTGTCGGTCGACCGTGGCGTCTTTGATTCTTTGATGACCGAACAGCGCACCCGCGCCAAGGCCGACGCCAAGTCCAAGCGTGGAACCCTCGCCGACCTTTCCGTCTATTCCGAGTTCCGCAAGCAGGGCGAGACCGTCTTTACCGGTTACACCGATCTCGACACCGAATCGACCGTTGTCGGAATCATCAAGGATGGCGGATCCGTTACTCGTGCCTCGGCCGGTGACTCCATCGAAATCATCCTGGCCGAGACCAGCCTCTGGGCGGAATCGGGTGGACAGGATGCCGACGAGGGAACCATTGTGGGTAACGGCTTTGTGCTCGATGTTCTTGACGTTCAGAAGCCCGTGGGTGGTTTGATTTCGCACACTGTTCAGGTGCGCGAGGGCGAGGTCGGTACTGGGGTACTTGCGACATCGATGGTCGATCAGACCAACCGCCTGCGCGCCGCACAGGCACACTCGGCCACACACCTCGTTCACGCGGCACTGCGTCAGACGCTGGGTGACGATGCTCATCAGGCGGGTTCATATAACAAGGCTGGCTACATGCGTTTCGACTTTGCGTGGAACCAGGCGCTCTCGGCTGCAACCCGCAGCGAAATCGAAGAAATTGCGAACAATGCCATCACGGACAACCTCGAGGTTGTGACCCGAGTGATGGGACTCGATGAGGCCAAAAACATGGGCGCCATGGCTCTGTTCGGCGAAAAGTACGGCGATCGCGTTCGCGTCGTCGACATCGGCGGTCCCTGGTCGCGTGAACTCTGTGCGGGTACGCACGTGTCCCGCTCGTCCGAAGTGGGCCTGATCAACCTCGTCAGCGAAGCCAGCGTCGGTTCATCGAACCGTCGCGTCGAGGCTCTCGTAGGCACCGCGGCATTCCAGCAGTTTGCGTTGGAACGCGCACTGGTGTCCGAATTGACGACAAACCTCAAGGCCCCTCGTGAAGACCTCGTCAGCCGAGTCGCCGATCTGATTGACCAGCTCAAGGGCGCCGAGAAGCGCATCGCACAGTTCGAGGCCGACCGCATGCGTGAACGTGTTCCCGCACTGGCCGCATCCGCGGTTCAGCTGGGCTCGACCGTTGCTGTTCTCGAACAGGTTGGTGTTGTCGGCAGTGCAGATGACCTGCGCCTGCTGGCCAGTGAGGTCCGTGACCGTCTGCAGACCCAGGCTGCGGTCATTGCCATCGGTGGAATCGTCGACGGCAAGGCTGCCGTTATCGTGGCGACCACGGCCGGCGCACGTGACGCAGGTTTCGCCGCCGGAGCATTTGCGAAGCGCGCAGCTGCCATCCTCGGTGGTGGCGGGGGCGGTCGCGACGATATGGCTCAGGGCGGTGGACCCGCTGTCGATCAGCTGGGTGCCGCACTCGCGGACATTCGTTCGCACCTCGAGGCGTAACGGTGCGTCCCGGGGTTCGCCTCTCGCTCGATGTGGGCAAGGCCCGTGTGGGCGTTGCCCGTTGCGACCCCAGCGGCATGATGGCTTTTCCCGTGGAAACCGTTGCCCGGGACTCGGCAATGGCGCGAATCCTGGACATCATCGCCGAATACGACCCCCTGGAGGTCGTCATCGGTAACCCCGTGAACCTGCGAAACGAGCAGACCGCATCGACCATTGATTCACACGAATTTGCGATGCAATTGGCGTCCCACGTGTCAGTTCCCCTGCGCATGGTGGACGAGCGTATGACGACCTCGGCAGCGTTGGGCGCACTGCGGGACTCGGGGCGCAACGCCAAAAATTCGCGTGCCGTTGTCGACCAGGTCGCTGCGGTTATCCTGTTGCAAACGTGTTTGGACGCCGAACGTGGTGGACGAATCCTGGGAGAAACCGTGGAGGTACACCGTGACTGAATCGCGTCGCCGGTTCCGATCGCAGCGCATGGGCGCACGTCGTCGATTTGTCACCATCGTGCTGGTGTCTGTGCTCGCCGTCGTGGGCACAGGATCTGTCGTGGCATGGACCCTCTACGAGGACAAGGTTCGCCAAATCCTGGGCATGCCCGCCTCTAATGACTTCACCGGTGAGGGAACACTGCCCGAAATCACCATCGTCATCGCGGACGGAGATTTTGGTGATGCGATTGCCCAGCAACTCGTGGACAAGGGCGTCACCAAGTCATTCGATGCGGTGTACTCGATTCTGCTCGCGGATTCGTCGGTGACGTTCACACCGGGAACCTATGTCCTCAAAACCGGCATGAGTGCCCGGGCGGCCCTTGACATTCTCACGGACCCCGCGAATCGGGTAACGGATACCGTGACGATTCCCGAGGGCACCGTACTTCCCAACGTCTTGGCCTTGCTCAGCGAATCGACGGGCCTGCCGTTGGCCGAGTTCGAGGCCGCGGCGGCGGATTACAGCAGTTTTGGGCTGCCGAGTTCGGCTCCGAGCCTCGAAGGGTACCTGTTTCCCGCGACTTATTCGTTTGATGACGGCCTGACCGCCCACGACTATTTGCAGGTTTTGGTGGACGAGATGTTCGACCGGTTGTCGGCCCTGGGCGTTCAGCCCGACCAGTATCACGAGGTGCTGACCTTTGCCGCGTTGGTACAGCGCGAGGCCGGTTCCAACGTTGATGATTTCCCCAAAATCGCACGCGTGTTCCAGAACAGGCTCGACGAGGATTGGTTGCTGCAATCGGATGCCACCGTCGCCTACGGTACGGGCAACCTCGACACCGTTTGGACCACGGACGCGGAACGCGCCGATGCGTCAAACCCCTACAACACCTATGTGCACAAGGGTCTGCCCGTCGGTCCCATCGGCGCACCCGGCGAAGTAGCGATCGAGGCCGTACTGTCGCCTGCGGTGGGGGACTGGTTCTTCTTCGTGCCCATCAACCTCCAGACCGGTGAAACGGTATTCAGTCGCACGGCCGATGAACATGCAGCGGCGGTCGAACAACTGCGTGCCTGGTGCCGAGCATCCGACGAGAACGCGGCGTACTGTGACTAGTCGGTATGCGGTCTTAGGGTCGCCCATCGCGCACTCGAAATCGCCGCTGCTGCACCGCGCCGCTTTCAGTGTTCGCGGCGTCGATGCGTCGTACGATGCCGTAGACGTCACCGCGGACACCCTGCCCGAATTCCTCGCGGGATGCACGGAGCAATGGCGTGGACTGTCTCTGACAATGCCGTTGAAAGAAACGATCGAGCCCTACCTTGCGGAACGCGATGAGGTGTCGCGGCTGGTCGGTGCGGTCAACACCGTAGTTTTCACGGACGCGGGTCTGTACGGCTACAACACCGATGTGTGGGGTGCCCAGCGTGCGATGTCCGACCTGTTGGCCGGGGTGATTCCGCACACGGCTGTCCTTCTGGGGGCCGGCGCCACTGCCCGTTCGTGCCTCTTGGCGCTCTACAACCTCGGAACCCGCCAGGTCACCGTTCTGGTCCGAAATCCCGATCGTGCCGCACCCATCACACTGTTGGCCGAACGCCTGGGAATGAGCCTCGAGGTGCGCTCGTTCGATGCGGCACTTGCCGCCGTGGCGGACATCGCGGTGTCGACGATTCCATCGGGCGCGGACATCCCGAAAAGCGTTCTGGAATCCATCAGCACGCGTCACGGGTTTGATGTTGCGTACTCGCCCTGGCCGACCTCGGTTGCGCTGGCGCTCGAATCCTCTGGCGCGGTTGTCGAGAGCGGGCTGACCATGCTCATGTGGCAGGCAGTCCGGCAGCAACGTATTTTCGCCACGGGCAACCCGGAACATGAACTCGAGAACGAGCCCGCGGTCATCGCCGCACTGTGCGCCGCCGTTGGCATCGACCGTCCCTGAATACTGAAAGAATAGACATATGCTTCGTTGGTTAACTGCAGGTGAGTCTCACGGTCCCGAACTTATAGGTGTCATGGAGGGGCTGCCCGCGGGTGTGCCCGTGTCCCTCGACGCCATTCGTGAGGACCTTGCTCGACGTCGACTGGGCTACGGCCGCGGAGCCCGTATGAAGTTTGAGGCCGACGAGGTGAACATCTCGGGTGGCGTCCGTCACGGTGTCAGCATGGGGAGCCCCGTCGCTCTGCGCATCGGTAACACCGAGTGGCCCAAGTGGACCGCCGTGATGAACCCTGAGCCCGTTGACCCCGCCGAACTCGAGTCCGGTCGCGGTGCGCCGTTGACCCGCCCTCGCCCCGGTCATGCCGACCTCGTGGGCATGCAGAAATATGGATTTGACGAGGCCCGTCCCGTTCTCGAGCGCGCGTCCGCACGTGAAACTGCCACCCGTGTGGCGTTGGGTGCCGTGGCTCGTGGGTTCCTCCGCGAATTGGGCATCGAGGTGGTGTCCCACACTCTGTCTATCGAAACCGTTCGCGTTCCCGACGGCTCGCCCGTGCCACGTCCCCACGATGTTCCCGCGCTGGATTCCGATCCGCTGCGATGCTTTGACCCCGAGACCAGCGCCGCCATGGTTCGCCGTGTGGACGAGGCGCACAAGGACGGTGACACCCTCGGTGGTGTCGTCGAGGTTGTCGCATACGGCGTCCCGCAGGGCCTCGGCAGCTATGTTCACTGGGACCGTCGTTTGGACGCCCGTTTGTCTGCCGCACTGATGGGCATTCAGGCCATCAAGGGTGTTGAGGTCGGTGATGGTTTCGACACCACGCGTCGCCCGGGAAGTGTTGCTCACGACGAAATGGTGCCGGGCGAGGAAATCGAGCGCCTGACCGATCGCGCGGGCGGCATTGAGGGCGGAATGTCGACGGGCACCGTACTGCGCGTCCGCGCCGGAATGAAGCCCATTGCAACTGTCCCCAAGGCTCTGCGCACGATCGACACGACCACCGGTGATGTGGCTGCTGCACACCACCAGCGCTCGGACGTGTGTGCCGTTCCCGCGGCCGGTGTCGTGGCCGAGGCCATGGTCTTGCTGGTGTTGGCCGAGGCGGTACTGGAAAAGTTTGGCGGCGACTCGGTTGCCGAAACCCGACGCAACATGGAATCGTTCCTCGCGAACATTCCCTCGACGATGGTGACCAAACGGGACCTTCCGTGAGCCCACGGTTGGTGTTGATTGGGGCTCCCGCGGCGGGCAAGACTCGCCTGGGTAAGCGCATTGCCCGATTGATGGACCTGCCCTTCCTCGACACCGACAAGATGGTTGTGGCCCAACACGGTTCGATTCCCGAAATCTTTGCCGAACACGGTGAAGCCCAGTTTCGTGTGTGGGAGCGCGAGGCCGTCGTCGAGGCTCTCTCGTCCACTGGCGTGGTCGCGTTTGGTGGCGGTGCAGTGCTCAATGCAGAAACGCAAGACGATCTGCAGGGGTTGACCGTCGCGCTGGTGTCCATCACACCCGAGGAAGCGGAAAAGCGCATCCAGGACAGTTCCCGTCCCTTGTTGTCCGGGGGAATCGACGCCTGGCGTGCACTGGTCGAATCGCGTCAACCCATCTATGACCGCGTGTCGACTTTTACGGTTGATACCTCGCGCCGACCTCTCGATCACATTGCCGAAGAAGTTGTCGCCCAGTTGCAGGAGTCCGCATGAGCACCATCACCGTTTCGGGGTCACCCGATTATGACGTCGTTGTAGGCCGCGGCCTGCGTCCGATGATTCCTTCAATTCTGGGCGCGAAGGTTCAGAAAATCCTCGTCATCCACGCGCCCATCATGAGCGCCGAGGCCGAGGCCCTGCGCTCTGAACTGTCGGGGCAGTACCAGGTGCTGTTGGCCGAGGTTCCCGATGCCGAGGACGCCAAACGCATCGAGGTTGCTGCATTCTGTTGGGGAATCATGGGGCAATCCGATTTCACGCGCACCGATGCGGTTATCGGTTTGGGCGGGGGAGCGACCACCGACCTGGCGGGCTTCGTCGCTGCGACCTGGCTGCGTGGCGTTCCCATGCTCCACATTCCGACGACCGTCTTGGGTGCTGTCGATGCCGCGGTCGGGGGCAAAACCGGTATCAACACATCCGAGGGCAAGAACCTCGTGGGTGCATTCCATGCTCCCGTCGGCGTGTTGGTGGACTTGGAACTGCTCGAGCACCTGCCCGAAATGGAAATCCGTGCGGGGTTTGCCGAAATCGTCAAGGCCGGCTTTATCTCGGACACCGCCATCCTCGACATCGTCGAGGCGTATCCGGCTCGTGCCATCGACCCTGGGACGCCCGAATTCCAGGACCTACTGGAACGCGCCATCGCCGTCAAGGCGCGGGTTGTCGGCGAAGACTTCACCGAACAGGGACTGCGCGAAATCCTGAACTATGGTCACACTCTGGGCCACGCCATCGAACACACCGAACGTTACAAGTGGCGTCACGGTGCAGCGATCTCAATCGGCATGGTTTTTGCGGCAGAACTGTCGCGCATTACCCGTGGCCTGTCGGACGCAGAGGTCGATCGCCATCGGTCGATTTTCACGAGCCTCGGGCTGCCCATCGAGTACCCCGCAGGGCGCTGGCCGACCCTGTTGGCGACCATGCAGCGAGACAAAAAGGCCCGCGGAAGCCTTCTGCGCTTCGTCCTGCTCGAGGGAATAGGTCGTCCCGTCGTGTCCGGTGTGGCCGACGACTCGTTGCTCTTCAGTGCATTCCAGGAAATCGCTCGTTAGGCTAGAGCTATGGTGTCGATTCTTGTCCTCAACGGGCCTAACATTAACCGGTTGGGTTCGCGCGAACCCGATGTGTACGGCAGCACCTCGTACGCCGAACTCGCAGCCGAATTGACATCCGCAGCCCAGGACGGCGAAACGATTGACGTTCGCCAAACGAACTCGGAATCCGAACTCATCGGCTGGTTGCACGAGGCCGCGGATTCGGGTTCGCCCGTCATCCTCAACCCCGCAGCCTTCACCCACTATTCCTATGCCGTGCGCGACGCGGTTGCCGTTGTCACCACGGCCGGTGTGCCTCTGATCGAGGTCCACATCTCGAATCCCCACGCGCGCGAGGAATTCCGTCACACCTCGGTCATCTCGGCCGTCGCTACCGGCGTGATTGCCGGTTTTGGTGTCGGTTCCTATCGTTTAGCTCTCTCCGCAATCCGCGGCCTGCGCTAACGCCCTAAACTTCTCTGTGAACGTCGTAACGAAAGTAAGGTAATCACTCATGGCATCATCCAACGACATCAAGAACGGTTCGGTTCTCTCGCTCGACGGCCAGCTCTGGACCACCATCGAGTTCCAGCACGTCAAGCCCGGTAAGGGCGGCGCATTCGTGCGCACGAAGCTGAAGAACGTCATGACCGGCAAGGTCGTCGACAAGACGTTCAACGCTGGCGCAAAGGTCGACTTCGAAACCGTAGATCGCCGTGACTTCCAGTACCTCTACGCCGATGGCAACGACTTCGTATTCATGGACCTCGACGACTACGACCAGGTCACCGTATCGGGAGTCGTCGTGGGCGATGCAGCCAACTACATGCTGGAAAACCAGTCGGTTCAGATCGCCATGAACAATGGCGTTCCCCTGTACATTGAACTTCCCACGTCGGTAGTTCTGGAAATCACCTACACCGAGCCCGGCCTTCAGGGCGACCGCTCGACCGGCGGCACCAAGCCCGCAACGGTCGAAACGGGACTGGAGATCCAGGTACCCCTGTTTCTCGAGCAGGGCACCAAGGTCAAGGTTGACACTCGTACCGGTGACTACCTCGGTCGCGTGAACGACTAGTGGGAGCCCGCTCCAAGGCTCGCAAGAAGGCCATGGACCTTCTGTACGAAGCCGAACAGAAGAACATCGACTTCGGCGAGATGCTCGACATCTCGAACCGTCGTGACGCACAGAAGATCCAGAAGCTGTCCGAAAATGACTACGCGAACGCCATCGTTGACGGTGTTCACGAGAACTATCACCGTCTGCAGGACGTTCTCGAGTCGCACCTGCGCGGCTGGACCGTTGACCGTCTTTTCCCCGTCGACCGCGCAATCCTGCGCATCGCTCTGTGGGAATTGCTGTACACGGACACCCAGCCCGAGGTGATTCGCTCCGAGGCGCTGAGCCTCGCCGGCGAATACGGGTCCGATGACGCGGTCTCATTTATCGGCGGAATTATCGGAAACGTCGTTCGCGAAAACCCAATCAGCGAGTAGACTGCAGGTACACGGAATCCTTTAAGTCGTCCTGTGAGGCGGGGAAGGAGGGGTGTGATGGCATCAAAAGTGGTGCTCTCCGGCCCTGATATTGAGCGAGCGCTCAAGCGTATTGCGCACGAAATTGTCGAATCGCAACGCGGACGCCATGACCTCGTATTCCTTGGGATTCCCACTCGCGGTGTGATTCTGTCGGATCGTCTGGCCGAGCTCGTCAATCAGATCGAACCGCAGACCATCGAACGCGGTGTGTTGGATGTGACGATGTACCGGGACGACCTGCGGACAAAATCCACTCGTGCCACGACGCCGACGACGATTCCCTCCTCCGGTATTGACGGCAAGACCGTTGTGTTGGTGGATGACGTGTTGTATTCGGGTCGCACGATTCGTGCGGCGTTGGATGCCATCACCGCACTGGGTCGGCCACAGGCCGTTCGGCTGGCTGTTCTTGTCGACCGCGGCCACCGCGAACTCCCCATTCGTGCCGATTTTGTGGGCAAGAACCTGCCGAGCTCGGTGGACGAACGCGTGTATGTCCAGCTGGACGAGACCGACGGAGATGAAATGGTGGGTATTCGATGAAGCACTTCATTTCCACGCGATCAATCGCCCGCGAGACCGCCGTTCAACTGTTGGACACGACCGCCGACATGGCCGATGTCCGTCAGCGCGACATCAAAAAACTTCCCACCCTGCGCGGCAAAACTGTCGCCAATGTGTTTTTCGAGGACTCGACCCGAACACGACTGTCGTTCGAGGCCGCGGCACTCGCACTCAGCGCCGACGTCTCGACGTTCACGGCAAAGGGCTCGTCCGTATCCAAGGGCGAGAGCCTTAAGGACACCGTCCAAACTCTGGAATCCATGGGTGCCGACTTTATTGTGCTGCGTCACTTCGACTCGGGAGCTGCCGCTACCGTTGCGAACAGCGGTTGGGTTGACGCGCACGTCATCAATGCTGGGGACGGAACGCATGAGCACCCGACTCAGGCCCTGCTCGATGCATACACGCTGCGCCACCGCCTCTTCGCAGACGAGGCCCGTGGCCGAGACCTCGCGGGAACGCGCGTGGTGATTGTCGGCGACATCCTGCACTCGCGTGTTGCGCGGTCCAACATCTGGATGCTGTCCGCACTCGGCGCCGAGGTCACGATCGCCGCCCCGCGGACTCTGCTGCCCCGCGACATCGCACTGTGGCCGGTTACCGTCGTGGAAACGCTCGACGCGGCCCTCGATTCGGGCATCGACGCCGTCATGACGCTGCGAATTCAAAAGGAACGCATGAACGATGCGTTTTTCCCCGGCGCTGCCGAGTACACCCGTTTTTGGGGTATGACCAGTCAGCGTCTGAACCAGGTAGGCCCGGGAACCGTGGTCATGCACCCCGGCCCCATGAATCGTGGCCTGGAAATCGCGGGTGCCGTCGCCGACTCGGACCGTTCGACGGTTCGCGAACAGGTCACCAACGGTGTCGCCGCTCGTATGGCCGTGTTGTACACACTTCTCGGGGAGGGACAGGAATGAGCATCCTCATCAAGGGCGCCGCGATTTTGGGGCGAGACATCTCCGACATCCTCATCGATGGCGACAGCATTACCAATGTGGGACACCTTTCGGCGGACGCTGACACCGTCATCGACGCCACCGGGCTGATCGCACTGCCGGGTCTCGTGGACCTCCACACTCACTTGCGTGAACCCGGGGGGGAAGGCGCCGAAACTATTCTTACGGGGTCTCGTGCCGCCGCTGCCGGCGGTTTCACTGCCGTCCACGCGATGGCCAACACCAATCCCGTCGCCGATAACGCCAACGTCGTGGAATACGTTCACCGTCGTGGCATCGAGGCGGGATATGTCGAGGTTCGCCCCGTCGGTGCCGTCACCGCGGGACTCGAGGGGCAGACCCTGTCGGACATCGGCGCCATGGCCAACTCCGAGGCACGTGTCACTGTGTTCTCGGATGACGGCAAGTGCGTCGGCGACTCGCTGTTGATGCGCCGCGCCTTGGAATATGTGGCAACTTTCGGCGGCGTTATCGCCCAGCACGCACAGGATCCCCGCCTCACGGAAAATGCCCAGATGAACGAGGGCGCGTTGTCGGCCGAATTGGGTCTCGCGGGATGGCCCAGTGTGGCCGAGGAGGCCATCATCGCCCGCGACGTGCTGCTCGCGGAATACACCGGTGCTCGACTGCACATCTGCCACCTGTCGACAGCCGGGTCCGTCGACGTCATCCGGTGGGCGAAAAAGCGTGGAATCGCCGTGACCGCCGAGGCCACACCGCATCACCTGCTGCTGACGGACGAACTGGCACGCGAGTACAACCCCCTGTTCAAGGTCAATCCGCCGCTGCGCACCGAGGCCGACGTCATCGCCGTGCGTGAGGGCGTCAAAGACGGCACGATTGACATCATCGCCACGGACCATGCGCCGCACGGTTCCGCGTCGAAGGACTGCACCTGGGCCGATGGCGCATTCGGAATGGTCGGACTGGAATCCGCACTGTCGATCGTCCAGCACACTCTCGTGGACACGGGCCTGATTGAGTGGGCCGACGTCGCGCGAATTCTGTCGGTTAACCCCGCCCGCATCGGTTCGGTTGAGGGTTACGACGCGCCGCTGACCGTGGGAAGCCTCGCCAACATCACACTGGTTGACCCCACCGCTCGCAGCGAATGGGGTACCGACAGCCTGGTGGGTCGTTCCACCAACACCCCGTTTACGGGAATTTCACTGCCCGGTCGTGTGGTTCACACCATCTTCCGAGGCACGCCCACTGTACGCGACGGTTCCGTCGTGGAACTCTCAGAGCAAGGACACGCATCATGACCTCAACGGCAATTCTTGTACTCGAAGACGGCACCAGCTTCGCAGGAAACGCCTATGGCGCCGCCGGCGAGAGCATCGGCGAAATTGTCTTCCAGACCGGCATGAGCGGATACCAGGAGACCCTGACGGATCCCTCGTATGCCGGTCAGATCGTGGTGCAGACCGCCCCGCACATCGGGAACACCGGTATGAACGACGAGGATGAGGAATCGCGTCAAATTTGGGTGGCCGGCTACATCGTCCGCGACCCTGCGCGCGTTCCCTCGAACTTCCGCTCGCAGCGCAGCCTCGACGATGATCTCATCGACAGCGGCGTCGTAGGCATCAGCGGAATCGACACCCGAGCCGTGACGCGCATCATCCGCGAGGCCGGTGCCATGCGTGCCGGAATTTTCCCTCTCGACGACCGACCCGTGTCGGAACTCGTGGACCGGGTTCGCTCGGCTCCCGAAATGTCGGGCCTCAACCTGTCCACTGAGGTCTCGGTGTCGACGTCGTATGTCATCCCCGCACAGGGCGACAGCATTGGTGCTTTGGCCGTGCTCGACTTGGGCGTGAAGCAGGCGACCCTCAACCACCTCGCGCAGCGCGGTTTCGAGGTGCACGTTATTCCGCAGTCGGCGAGCCTCGACGACATCCTCGCGATCAATCCCGTCGCCGTGTTCTATTCGAACGGACCCGGAGACCCCTCGGCCAGCGGCCGTCATGTGGAAATCCTTCGCGGCGTTCTGGAACGCAAGCTGCCGTTCTTTGGCATCTGTTTTGGTAACCAGCTGCTGGGTCGTGCGCTCGGCTTCGATACCTACAAACTGAAGTACGGTCACCGTGGCATCAATCAGCCCGTCGTTGACAAGGCCACGGGTCGCATCGAAATCACCGCCCACAACCACGGTTTCGCTGTCGACGCACCTCGTGAGGGCGTCGTCGAGTCTCCCGCAGGTTTTGGCCGTGTTGAGGTCAGCCACGTTGGACTGAACGACAACTGCGTCGAGGGGTTGCGTGCGCTCGATGTCCCCGCATTCAGCGTCCAGTACCACCCCGAAGCCGCCGCGGGCCCCCACGACTCCACCTACTTGTTTGATCGTTTCCGCGACCTTGTTGTTGCCGAAACCGGAAAGGCTCAGAACTAATGCCCAAGCGCGACGATATTTCCAGCGTCCTCGTCATCGGCTCGGGTCCGATCGTTATCGGTCAGGCCGCCGAGTTCGACTATTCGGGCACCCAGGCCTGCCGCGTGTTGCGCGAGGAGGGCGTCCGCGTCATTCTCATCAACTCGAACCCCGCCACGATCATGACGGACCCCGATTTCGCTGACGCCACCTATGTCGAGCCGATTACCACCGAGGCGATCGAAGCCATCATTGCAAAGGAAAAGCCCGACGCAATTCTGCCCACACTGGGTGGACAGACCGCCTTGAATGCGGCCATGAAATTGCACGAACAGGGCATTCTCGCCAAGTACAACGTCGAATTGATCGGCGCAAAGTTCGAGGCAATCCAACGCGGTGAGGACCGTCAGATCTTCAAGGACCTGGTTCTCGAATCCGGCGCCGATGTCGCGCAGAGCGTTGTCGTCAACAGCATCGAGGGCGCGTTGGCGTTCATCGAGGAGACGGGTTACCCCGTCGTCATCCGTCCCTCGTTCACCATGGGTGGGCTGGGTTCCGGTTTCGCCTACGACGAGGAAGAACTCCGTCGCATGGTCGGCAACGGCCTGCACGAAAGCCCGACCAGCGAGGTACTCCTGGAAGAAAGCATCCTCGGCTGGAAGGAATACGAGCTCGAGCTCATGCGTGACACCTCGGACAACACCGTTGTTGTGTGTTCGATCGAGAACGTGGACCCCGTCGGTGTGCACACCGGTGACTCCATCACGGTTGCTCCCGCTCTGACGTTGACCGACCGTGAGTACCAAAACCTTCGCGACATCGGAATCCGCATCATTCGTGCCGTCGGTGTCGACACCGGTGGCTGCAACATTCAGTTCGCCATCGACCCCACCAACGGTCGAGTCATTGTCATCGAGATGAACCCTCGCGTGTCCCGTTCGTCGGCATTGGCGTCCAAGGCTACCGGGTTCCCCATCGCCAAGATCGCCGCCAAGCTGGCCATCGGGTACCGTCTCGATGAAATTCCCAACGACATCACCGGTGTGACTCCCGCATCCTTCGAGCCCACCCTTGACTACATCGTGGTCAAGGCTCCGCGATTCGCATTCGAGAAATTCCCCGAGGCCGATACCACCCTGACCACCACGATGAAGTCCGTGGGCGAGGCCATGGCCATTGGTCGTAACTTCACCACGGCGCTGCAAAAGTCGTTGCGTTCACTGGAGAAGCGTGGTTCGAGCTTCCACTGGGAGGGCATGCCCGGCGACAAGGCGGAACTGCTGTCCATCGCCAGCCGACCCACCGACGGACGCATCGTCGTGCTTCAGCAGGCAATGCGCGCCGGGGCGACGGTGCAGGAAGCATTCGACGCGACCGCCATCGACCCCTGGTTCCTCGACCAGATTCAGCTGATCAACGAAACCGCCGACATGGTTGCCGCGCACCACGGTGACCTCGATGCTCTGGCCGAAGCCAAGAACCACGGTTTTAGCGATGCCCAGATTGCGTCGTTGTGGAGCATGACCGAGGACGATGTCCGCGCACTGCGTCACACGCACAACCTGCGCCCGGTATTCAAGACCGTCGACACCTGTGCGGGCGAGTTCCCGGCACTGACCCCGTACCACTACTCGTCGTACGATTTTGAAACCGAGGTCAGCCCCTCCGACCGCCAAAAGGTCATCATTTTGGGATCGGGTCCCAACCGAATTGGACAGGGCATCGAGTTCGATTACTCGTGTGTCCACGCCTCATTCGCCCTCGCGGATGCGGACTACGAGACCATCATGATCAACTGCAACCCCGAGACCGTCTCCACCGACTATGACACCTCGGACCGCCTCTATTTCGAGCCCCTGACGCTCGAGGACGTTCTCGAGGTAATTCATGCCGAAAGCGCCTCGGGAACCCTCGTCGGTGTGGTCGTTCAGCTCGGCGGTCAAACCGCTCTGGGTCTGGCGCACGGTCTGGAAAAGGCCGGCGTCACCATTCTGGGCACCACGCCAGATGCGATTGACATCGCCGAAGAACGCGGCCGCTTTGCCGAAATCCTTGACCGCTACGAGCTGGTAGCACCCCGCAACGGCACGGCAACCGATGTCGAATCCGCCATCACCATTGCCGAGGAAATTGGGTACCCCGTTCTCGTACGTCCGTCGTATGTTCTTGGTGGCCGCGGCATGGAGATCGTCTATGACACCGCCTCGATCCGTGACTACTTCGTCCGCATGGAGGGCCAGGCCATCATCGGAGCTGACGCGCCTCTGTTGGTCGACCGTTTCTTGGACGACGCGGTAGAAATTGATATCGACGCGCTGTTCGACGGTGAAACGCTGTACATCGGCGGAATCATGGAACACATCGAAGAGGCGGGCGTCCACTCGGGCGATTCGGCCTGCACCCTGCCCCCGGTCACCCTGGGTCGCACGGTCATCGATCGCGTTGCCACCGCAACCCGTGCAATCGCCGAAGGCATCGGTGTTCGCGGACTGCTTAACGTCCAGTTCGCGGTTTCTGCCGGCGTTCTCTACGTCCTCGAGGCCAATCCTCGTGCCAGCCGCACCGTGCCCTTCGTGTCGAAGGCCATGGGAACCCAGTTGGCCAAGGCGGCGTCACTTGTGATGGTGGGTCGCACGATTGCCGACCTCATCGCCGATGGACACCTGCCCGAGCACGATGGAACGCACGTGCCGTTGAACGCTCCCGTCGCCGTGAAGGAAGCGGTGCTGCCGTTCAAGCGTTTCCGTAACACCGAAGGCCGAGTCGTTGACTCGGTTCTGGGACCCGAGATGCGCTCGACGGGTGAGGTCATGGGAATCGACCGCACATTCCCCGTGGCATTCGGCAAGAGCCAGGACGCAGCCTATGGCGGACTCCCTCGCAGTGGCACCGTTTTCGTTTCGGTGGCCGACCGTGACAAGCGTTCGGTTGTCTTCCCCATTCAGCGCCTGCACCAGCTCGGATTCACGCTGTTGGCGACCGAGGGTACCGCCGAGGTGCTCTCGCGCTACGGCATGCCCGTCACCATCGTGCAGAAGTTCTCGAACGCTGCCCGTAACGAGGAATCGATCGTCGATCTGATTCGTCGCGGCGATGTAGACATCATCATCAACACGCCGTCGGGCCACTCCGCCCGCGCTGATGGAGCCGAGATTCGTCGTGAGGCCGTTGCCGCGGACAAGCCGTTGATCACGACCATCGCCCAGGTTGCCGCCGTGGTTGCGTCACTCGAGGACACCGGTGCGCCGTTGACCGTGACCAGCCTGCAGGAGTTCGCCCTGGAGCGCGCCTCGTGGTAACAGGTCTGGCGTCTCGATTCGTCGAAATTCGCGACACGGTCGGGGCTTTGTGCGTGGGGATTGACCCTCACGAGCAGATCCTCGCGGAATGGGGTTTGCCCCAGACCGCCGCGGGCGTGCGCGACTTCGGCTTGTTGTCCATCGAGGCGTGCGCCGGTGAAGTGGGAATCGTCAAGCCTCAGGTCGCCTTCTTTGAACGTTTCGGATCCGCGGGTTTCGCGGCGCTCGAAGACGTCATCCTCGCCGCACACGACGCGGGGATTGCCGTCATTGCTGACGCGAAACGCGGCGATGTGGGGTCGACCGTCGATGCGTATAGTGAGGCATGGCTGGGTGCCGGATCACTGGCATCCGAGGCCGTCACAGCAAACCCGTATCAGGGTCTTGGGTCGCTCGATCCGATGATCACGCGGGCGGAACAGTCGGGCTCCGTTGTGTTTGTTCTCGCGGCGACCTCGAATCCCGAGGGCGTTGCACAGCAGCAAGCAACTCTGGGCAACACAACCGTTGCCAACTCGATTGCTCGACAGGCGGCCGAACGGAATCACGGTACGGCTCCGGGAACTGTGGGACTGGTGATCGGCGCAACAGTGTCCTTGGCCGATTTCGACATCGACCCCGCGAGCCTCGCGGGAACTCTGATTCTCGCTCCGGGTTTTGGCTTTCAGGGTGCCGTCCTCAGCGACATCGCGTCGATTTATGGCGATCTCGCTCCGTGGGTTATTCCCTCGGTGTCGCGTTCGGTTCTTGCCGGTAATCCCGTCACGATGCGCGACCGTGTTCGCATCGCACGCGATGAGGCGGCACTGTCGTGATCGACCCCGCGGCCGCTGGGCGCATTGCCGTCGAGCGACGACGGGCTCGGGCCGAGGTCAAGCAGGCCATTACCTCGGGAACTCGTGACCCGCTCGAGGTCGCGCGCACCGCATGGGACGACGCCGATTCCATCGAAGCAAGCCTTCGAATGCCCGAATTTATTCAGTCGTTTCGCGGCATCGGTCCCGACCGGTGCGACGCAATTCTTACGGGGCTGGGTGTTTCCCCGCGTAAGCGGCTGGGCGGGCTGGGCGTTCGTCAGATAGAGGTCGTGGGGGACTGGCTGCGCTCGCGAACCGCCGCCACCGGTCCCGACATCCCCACGGGACGTCTGATTGTCGTTGCCGGGCCCACCGCAGTGGGCAAGGGGACCGTCCTGTCGCGGATTCGGGAACAGTATCCCGACGTGCACTTCAGCGTGTCTGCGACCACTCGTCAGCCCCGTCAGGGCGAACTCGATGGCGTTCATTATTACTTCGTCACCAATGCCGAATTCGACCAGTTGATCGAACGCGGCGAGATGCTGGAATGGGCGCTTGTGCACGGTGTTAATCGTTATGGCACACCTCGCCAGCCGATTCTCGATGCCATCGGCCGTGGTCAGAGCGTGATTCTCGAAATCGATATCCAAGGCGCGCGCCTCGTGAAACGGGCCATGCCCGAGGCCGTTCTCGTGTTCCTTGCTCCGCCCACCTGGGACGAGCTCGTACGCCGGCTTCAGGGTCGCGGCACCGAGGATGAAGCCGAACAGCAGCGCCGACTGCAGACCGCCGAGGCCGAGTTCGCGGCTCAACACGAGTTTGACGTTGTCATAGTCAACGATGTTGTCGACGATGCGGCCCAAGCTGTCGTAGAATTGATGACCGAACACCAATCGAAAAGACGAGGTTAGCCTGTGAGCCACAACAAGGGAATTATCGAGCCCCCCATCGACGAACTTCTGGACCGCGTTGACTCGAAGTACCAGCTCGTCATCGTTGCGGCAAAGCGTGCCCGTCAGATCAACGAGTACTACACCGAGCGTTCCGAGGGGACCATTCACACCGCCGGTCCTCTGGTGGAGTCCACCATCGACGAGAAGCCGCTGACCATCGCACTGCGCGAGGTCAACGAAGGCCTCGTAGAGTTCGCTCCCGAACAGTAGTCATGACGGCTCGTCACCCACGTGTCGTCGTGGGGTTGACTGGTGGCATCGCCGCCTACAAAGTTGTTTCTGTCATTCGTGAACTCGTTACCCGTGGGTGGGATGTTCATATTGTTCCCAGCGAATCGGCGCTGAATTTCATTGGCCGCGCGACGCTCGAGGCCATCAGTCGCAACCCTGTCTATGACACCATCTTTGATGGTGTAGCCGAGGTTCGTCACGTGGCTCTGGGGCAATCGGCCGACGTCATTCTTGTCGCCCCAGCCACGGCCAATAGCCTGTCCGCTCTGGCGACGGGCCGTGCGGATACGCTGCTCTTGACCACGGTCTTGGCATCCCGGGCCCCCGTGATTGTGGCTCCGGCCATGCACACCGAGATGTGGGAAAACCCCGCGACGGTGGCCAACGTCGCCACGCTGCGCGATCGGGGTATTCGATTTGTCGGGCCCGCCGCGGGCCGACTGACCGGTGCGGATGTTGGTGTCGGTCGCCTCGTCGAACCCCTCGAAATCGTCGATGCCGTCGAGTCGGCGGCAATTTCTGCTGACCTGGCGGGTCTTCGGTTCGTCGTGACGATAGGGGGGACGCGGGAACCGCTAGATCCCGTTCGTTTTATTGGGAACAGATCGACGGGGATTCAAGGTTTTGCTCTGGCCAGAGCCGCAACCCAACGCGGTGCTGACGTCACCATGATCGTGGGAACTGTCGAAACCGAAATCCCGACGGGGATCCCCATGGTTCGAGTAGAGACCGCACTCGAGATGCAGGACGCTGTTCGCGACACTGGGCGTGATGCCGATGTCATCATCATGTCCGCAGCGGTTGCTGATTATCGTGCCGTCACCGTTTCCGCCGAAAAGTTGAAGAAATCCGGTGGAGTTCCCACTATTACCCTGCAGGAAAACCCGGACATTTTGGCGGATTTGACTGCGCATCGTGAGGGTCGATTCATCGTGGGCTTCGCCGCGGAAACCGATGCCGAACGTTTTCACGAATACGCCAGCGCCAAGGCGGTGCGCAAGCAAGCGGACCTGCTGGTGGCGAACTCGGTGGGGGTCAACTCGGTTTTTGGTACCACAGAAACTCGCGTAAGTTTGTACAACAGAGATGGTGTGATGCTCCAGGAATCTGCCGGCAGTAAGACGTCGGTGGCTCACGCTATTCTCGACCACATCAGCCGATGGAAAGCGACACAGCAATGACAAACCTGCAGTATTTCACCAGTGAATCCGTGACGAGCGGCCACCCCGACAAGGTCTGTGACCAAATCTCGGACGCCATCCTCGATGAAATGCTTCGGGAGGACAAGTCCGCACGCGTCGCCGTTGAGACCCTCGCATCGGCCGGGCTCATCCACGTTGCCGGTGAGGTAACGACCGAAACCTATGTCGACATCGCCGAGGTTGTGCGCGGTGTCATCCGTAACATCGGATACGACTCGGCCGATGCCGGGTTCGACGCCGATGCCTGCGGCATCATGCTCTCGATTGGCTCACAGGCTCCCGAAATTGGTGGCACCGTCTCGATTTCGAAGGAAACTCGCGAGGGTTCGACTGATCCCCTCGATGCGCAGGGCGCGGGGGACCAGGGCCTGATGTTCGGCTACGCCTGTTCGGAAACTCCTCAGTTGATTCCCGTGTCGATTTGGCTTGCACACCGTCTCGCCGAGCGTCTCGAATCTGTTCGTAAGGACGGCACCATCGCCTACCTGCGTCCCGATGGCAAGACCCAGGTCACCGTGGCCTATGACGGAGACACTCCCGTCGCTGTCGACACCGTGGTCATCTCGACCCAGCACGCGGAATTCGTTGACGGCACAGTCCTGTCTCAGCAGCGAATTGCCGACGATGTCACCGAGCACGTCATCCGTCCCGTGCTTGCGCTGACTCAGCTGGATACGTCCTCCGTCACGCTCATCATCAACCCCAGTGGTTCGTTCATTCATGGCGGACCCGGTTCCGATGCGGGACTCACGGGCCGCAAAATCATTGTGGACACCTACGGCGGAGCAGCGCGTCACGGCGGCGGTGCTTTCTCGGGCAAGGACCCCTCTAAGGTGGACCGCAGTGCCGCCTACGCCATGCGTTGGGTGGCAAAGAACGCCGTCGCGGCCGGACTTGCCTCGCGCCTCGAAGTTCAGGTCGCCTACGCGATTGGCCAGGCACGACCTGTCGGTGTGTATGTCGAAACCTTTGGAACGCACACGGTTGACCCCGATGTCATCCGCGCCGCACTGGTCGAGGTTTTCGATTTGCGGCCACTCGCCATCATCAACGACCTTGACCTGCTGAACCGTACCTACCTGCAGACCTCGACATATGGCCACTTCGGCCGCGATGACGCCAACTTCACCTGGGAAAACACCGATCGCGTCGACGCACTGAAGGCCGCTGTCGCCCGTTTGACCGGGGAATAGCGCTCATGGCATCCGTAGCCCGGGTGCTGGTCGATTCGCCGATACCCCGGCTCGACCGGCTTTTGGACTACGCCATCCCGCCACGGCTCGCGGGTCAACTTGTTGTCGGCGCACGAATCAAGGTTCCACTCGGGCGCGGCACCCGCATTGTCGACGCGTTTGTCGTCGAACTCGCGGAATCTACCGAGGCGGGGACGCCATTGGCCGACGTCGAGGATGTGTGTGGCACCACCCCGGTCCTGACACCCAACCTGTGGCGGTTGGTGCGTGCCGTCGCCGACCGTAACGGGGGCAGCGCCACCGATGTACTGCGGTCCGTTATTCCCAAACGAGCGGTGCGCGTCGACAAGCAGGCCTCGATTTCGCCGCACCACCTGACGACGGGACCGTCGGGAAATCGACGCGTTCTTGCGCTGGATTCCGGTGTGGATGGTTTCGGAGACTCTCTCACACGTCGAGGTTTCACCCTGATTGCCGGTCGAATTCGTCGTGTTCTTGACTCGGGCAAGTCCGCAATTATTGTGGTGCCCGACTGGCGCGACCTCGATTTGATGATGAGGGCGTTGGCCTCGATCGGGCCGACGGTTCGGTGGGATTCCACGGGAACGCCGTCCGAAAGATACTCCCGCTACCTTGACGTTCTGTCGGGCTCCGCCAGCATCGTGGTGGGCACTCGCAGCGCCATATTTGCGCCAGTGCAGGACCTCGGGATTATTGTTGTGGTGGACGATTCCGACCCGCTACACACCGAACAGATTGCTCCGTATGTGAATGTTCGGGATGTCGCGGTACTCCGAAACGAATTCGAGGGCGGCGAATTGCTGTTTGCGGGTTATGCTCCGTCCGTCGAAACCGCGCGATATCGCGACCTCGGATTTGCCGAAAACGACCCGCATATTCCCGCTCGGCCTGCAATCGTTTTGGCCAATGACTCAGCGGATTCGGCATCGGTGAACTCGCGTATTCCCTCGACCGTATGGCGGAAAATCAAGGACACCGTCGCGACCCGCCCGGTCCTTGTCCTCGTCTCGCGCCCCGGCTACACGCCGCAAATTTTGTGCGCTCAGTGCCGTGCCACATTCCGTTGCACCCGCTGCTCGTCAATTCTCGAAGCCAAACGGTCCGGTGCTCCAACCTGTCGTGTGTGCGGACACACACATCTGTCGTTCACCTGTTCGTCCTGTCACGGCCGCGCGTGGATCCCGTCTGGAAACGGTTCGGAACGCACCGCGCTGGAACTCGGCAAGGCTTTTCCCGGCGTCGCCGTTATCGTTGCCGATGCGCAGCACCGTCACCTCGAGGTGGCCGCAAAACCCTCGTTGGTCGTGGCGACGCGCGGCGCCGAACCAATCGTCGAGGGTGGGTATGGCGCCGTCGTAATTCTCGATGCCGATCGGGAGCTTCACAACCCCTCGTTGCGCACCACCGAGAGCTGCGTTCGCTGGTGGAGTTCTGCCGCGTCCCTGGTGGCCGATGACGGCGTGGTGTTGCTGTCCCATGTCACGGGCGGATTTGGCACCCTGTTTGCAACCGGCATGTGGGAACGCATCATCGAGGACGAGCTGCGTGAACGTCGCGCCTTGGGTTTCCCGCCTGCCAATCGCACACTGACCGTCACCGGATCCATCGCCGAGATCACGACGCTGCGCGAGCTGATCGCACCCCTGACTCGCGTAATTCTGGGGCCGACTCGGACCTCCGACGGTCATCGCATTATTGTGCTGTGCGACATGAAAAATCACCGCGAGGTGGTCACACAGATCCGCGCCTACATTGTGGCGGCGTCCAAGACGACAATTCGCCTGCGGTGCGATGACATGTCGGCGTTCGATTCCTTTGACGAATCCTGAAACAATAGACCGATGACGTTTACTGCTGTGTTTGCGGGAAGCCCCCAGGTCGCTGTGCCCTACCTCGAGTCGCTGATTGCCTCGGGAATAACGGTGACCGCGGTCCTGACCCGAAGCGATGCCCCGGTGGGGCGCAAGCGTATCCTGACGCCCACTCCGGTCGCACAGTGTGCAGAACGGCACGGCATTCCCGTCATCAAGGCAAATTCGCTGAGGGACGTCGAGCTTCCCGACTCCGATATCGGTCTGGTTGTTGCCTACGGCGCGTTGATTCCCCAGCGTGTCCTCGACGGACCACGCCTGGGGTGGTTGAATGTGCATTTTTCCCACCTTCCCGAGTGGCGCGGAGCCGCACCGGTGCAGCGCGCAATCATCGCGGGCGCCACATCCATCGGCGTCAGTATTTTCCGGCTGGTTGCCGCGCTCGACGCCGGCCCCGTGGTGTGGGCTGCTGACTTTCCGA
>JACCDU010253914.1_pt1 | contig 43363 bp, 41 predicted proteins | sample 7446081 | NCBI WGS metagenome assembly JACCDU01 (sample SAMN15323447, study PRJNA562643) | freshwater metagenome | isolation source: river surface water | place: USA:Blue River Watershed | collected 2017-08-17
AATCACGCCTGCAGCATGAACTCCCCACTGGCGTTTAAGGCCTTCTAGACCGGTTGCCATTTCAACTATATTTTTTGCATCTGGATCAGTTTCGAAAAGATTTCTAAACTCTTGAGCTTCACCATATCTATCGTTTTCTTTGTCGAAAATTCCGTGAAGAGAAATATCTTTGCCCATGATTGCAGGTGGAAGTGCTTTTGTGAGCTTTTCTCCAAGGGCATAGGGATATCCAAGAACTCGAGTGGAGTCTTTAATCGCTTGCTTAGTCTTAATGGTTCCGTATGTGATGATTTGAGCGACTCGATCTTCACCATATTTATTGGTGGCATATCGGATCATCTCTCCGCGCCGTCTTTCGTCGAAATCCAAGTCAATATCAGGCATCGAGATGCGTTCTGGATTGAGGAAGCGCTCAAAGAGCAAACCGTGAGCGATGGGATCCAATGCGGTGATTCCAAGAACATAAGAGACTAGAGAGCCGGCAGCAGAACCACGGCCAGGACCAACGCGAATTCCCTGAGTTTTTGCATGAGCAACTAAATCTGCAACCACAAGGAAGTAACCTGCAAAGCCCATTTTGGTCATGACGCCAAGTTCGTATTGCAGACGTGCTTTATGTTCCTCTGATACTCCGTCAGGAAACTTCGCGGATAGACCGCGTTCAGCTTCTTTAACTAACCATGAATCTTCTGTCTCTCCGGATGGGACCGGGAACTTCGGTAGGAGATTTTCGTTTTCGCGAAGGCTGACATTGCAGCGCTCAGCAATCAGAAGGGTGTTATCACAGGCGCTTTCAATATCTTTGAAGATGCGGCGCATTGTTGCAGCATCTTTCAAATAGAACTCTTCGCTATCGAATTTAAACCTTTTTGGATCAGCAAGTGTTGAACCCGATTGGATACATAAGAGAGCGGCATGATGCTTGGCATCTCCAGCATACGTGTAGTGGAGATCGTTTGTGGCAAGAAGCGGTAAACCTAATTCTTTAGCAATTTTTAATAAGCCATCTTTTACTCGACTTTCAATCTCAATTCCGTGATCCATGATTTCAACAAAGTAATTGTCGGCTCCAAAGATGTCTCGATATGTTGCAGCTGCTGCGCGGGCTTCGTTGTATGCGCCCATTCGAATTCGAGTTTGGATTTCTCCACCAGGACATCCCGTGGTCGCTATCAATCCTTGTGAATGCTGAGAGAGTAGCTCTTTATCCATGCGTGGCTTGTAATAGAAACCTTCAAGCGATGCCAACGAAGAGAGTTTAAATAGATTTGATAGACCAACATTATTCTCAGCAAGAATTGTCATGTGAGTGTAGGCGCCGCCAGCAGATACATCATCTTCTCCGCCTTCAGCCCACTTCACGCGCTTCTTTTCAAATCGTGATTCAGGGGCGACATACGCTTCAATGCCGATGATGGGTTTAACGCCAGCCTTCTTCATAGTCTTATAGAAATCAAAAGCTCCAAAAACATTTCCGTGATCAGTCATTGCGATGGCGCCATCGCCAGAACGGGCTACTTCTTCAGCAAGTTTTTCGATACGTGCAGCTCCATCGAGCATTGAATACTCAGTATGGACGTGGAGATGAACGAAACCCTTGCTCACGGTCGGCGAGATTACTCCCCCGCACTCACTTGACCGCGAGCAACTCGAGGGCGCGTTTGAGGTCGTCGGGAAGTGGAGCGCTCAGTGTGATGCGCTCATCAGAAGTAGGTTGATTAAAAGTGAGTTCTATTGCGTGGAGCCAGGGGCGCTTCAGTTCAAGGCGCGCCGCTAGAACGGGATCACCGCCATATGCCAGATCTCCAACAAGCGGATGGCGCAGAGCATTGAAGTGAACGCGGATTTGATGGGTCCGTCCTGTCTCTAGTTCAACGCGTAATAAAGAGGCGCTCGAGTAATACTCAATCAGTGAGTAATGAGTGATGCTCGGCTTGCCATCTGCGACAACTGCGAATCGATAATCTTCCCTTGGATGTCTACCAATTGGAGCATCGATGGTTCCTTCAGAGGGATCGATGTGTCCTTGAATCAAAGTGTGATAAACCTTTTTAACTGTGCGGTTGCGAAATTGATTCTTCATGGCAATGTAAGAATTTTCATTCTTGGCAAGTAACATCAATCCTGAAGTTCCGGCATCTAAACGTTGCACAATTCCTTGACGTTCTTGTGGCCCAGATGTTGAAATTCGATAACCACGCGCTATCAGCGCGCCTACAACAGTTGGTCCAGTCCAGCCAGGGCTAGCATGAGCTGCGCATCCCACGGGTTTATTCACAACAACTACATCAGAATCATCGTAAACAATTTCCAGCTCCTCCATTGGAGTTGGTTTAAGTTCCAAAGGATCGTATGGCGCGGGCATCACAACTGTGAGTCGATCACCAACTTGGAGTCGATCAGATTTTGACAGTGGCTTCTTACCTTGTAGCACTTCTCCGGCATTAAGGAGATCTGCGACAACGCTTCGAGAGAGTTCAAGAATTTTGGCAAGAGCGCTATCAACGCGTTCTCCGTTGAAGTCTTCAGAGATCAAAATCGTGCGTTTTTCGCGCTCGCTACTCATTTAATGTTTTCCTGATCAGAATCGGCATCATGAGAAATCGGCTGGACATTGCGCATCGCTAGCCAGGTCATAAAAATTCCCGCACAGACAATTGCAGAATCTGCAATATTGAAGACTGGCCAGTTGGGTAGCTCAATCCAGTCAATAACCTCTCCCCGCCAATTTCCTGGAGGGCGAGTAGCGCGATCCCAGAGATTTCCAACGACTCCTCCAAGAAGCGCACCGAGAGCTATTGCCCATTGGGTGTTCGTAACTTTTCGCATGTAATAAACAATGAATGCGGCAACACATAGCTTCAGTGAGGAAAGAATCAATGTCGCGTCGGTAGCAAAATTAAACGCCGCACCTGGATTGGTGGCAAAAGTAAGTTTTAGAAAGTCGCCCAGTACTCGAATGGGCTCACGAAATTGAAGGTAGTCAACAGCCCAATTCTTAGTAATTAAATCAATGGCAAATATCAGAGTTGCAAAAGTAATGAAAAGTCGTCGCGCGCGCTCTGCACGTGACGACGTTATCGGCGCTCTTCCTTCTGTTTGCATAACATGCAGAGAGTTGCACGTGGAAATACTTGAAGACGCGCTTTGCCGATAGCGCTTCCGCAATCTTCACAACGACCGTATGTCTTGGTATCGATGCGATCGAGGGCGCGCTCAGTTTGCAAGACCATATCTCGCGCGTTGTAGACCAAAGAAATTTCATGTTCGCGCTCAAATGTCTTCGCGCCAGCGTCGGCTTGATCATCGCCGGCCCCAACGCCTGAGGCTTCAATCAAGTCATCCATCTCGGATTCGATCTCTTCCAATTCTTTCTTCAATCGAACGAGGTCTTTAGCAAGTTCGCTGCGAATTGATTTTAATTCTGTCGCAGTCCAGTTTTCCTCTCCCTCACTTACAAATGGAGCCGGAGCAGCCTTAATTGGCTTCAGAGACGGCGCCTTCTTTCCTGGTTTTGGCTTGCGCACAGGAGGTGGAAGTACAAGTCGTTTTTCTTCAACAACAACGATGTCGCTCACTTCTGCTTCGGGTTTGTAAACCGAGATGGTCGTTGCTCCACCTTTAGCTGTCGAACTTGTGAGCGCTGTCTTATGTGCACCCTTGATAATCTCAGTAGGTTTCTTGGCCGGCGCTTTCTTGGCAAGAACTGGCTTAACCGGCGCCTTTTTTACTGGAGCCTTCTTTGCGGGAACCTTTTTTACTGCCGCTTTTTTTACTGGTGCTTTCTTGGTGACTGCCTTCTTCGCTGGCGATTTCTTCGGCGTAGTTTTCTTTGCGGGAGCCTTCTTAACATTCACCTTGGTTGCAGGCTTCTTTTTAAATTTCGCCACAGCTGAGGAGAGTTTCTTTTTCAATGCCACAACGGCGAAGGCTAAGGGTTAGCAGGGATAAAAGCCACTCGCCCCGCGATGCGTTAGACTTGCCGCCTTACATAAACATTCGCACTGACCAGGCAATCACCTGTGAGCGAGTTGGAAGAAGTGGGTCAAGGCTCATTAAGAACCAACGGTAAGAAAGTTAAGTGGCAGCTAACGCTGCAAGGCGGGTGGTACCGCGGTCAATCACGATCGCCCCTCCATAAGTTCACTTTATGGGAGGGATTTTTTTATGGCTGAAAAGTCGCCATATGTAGCGCTTGCTCCAGCAATTGATCTACCTGCAATTGAGCGCGAGATTCTCTCATTCTGGCAAACCCAAGATATTTTTCACACCAGCGTGCGCACAAGAGCTGGTGGCGAATCATGGACGTTTTATGAAGGTCCTCCGACTGCAAATGGAATGCCTGGCACTCACCACATTGAAGCGCGAGTTTTTAAAGATGTCTTTCCCCGCTTTCACACAATGAAAGGTAAGCACGTCATTCGCAAAGCGGGATGGGATTGCCACGGACTACCTGTAGAAATTGCGGTCGAAAAAGAACTTGGCTTTTCTGGCAAAGGCGATATTGAAAAGTATGGCATTGCTGCCTTTAACGATAAGTGTCGTGAATCAGTACAACGTCACGTTGATGCATTTACCGCCATGACAGAGCGCATGGGCTTCTGGGTGGACTTTGATGAAGCATATTGGACGATGTCAGATGAATATATTGAAAGCGTTTGGTGGTCGCTCGCGCAGATTCATAAAAAAGGACTTCTTGTCCAAGATCATCGAGTAGCGCCTTATTGCCCCCGATGTGGAACTGGACTCTCGGATCATGAATTAGCTCAGGGTTATGAAACTGTTAAAGATCCATCGGTCTATGTTCGTTTCCCAGTTACTTCTGGAGATTTAGAGAAACTCGGAGCATCTCTCCTAGTCTGGACGACAACTCCGTGGACGCTGGTTTCAAATACTGCGATTGCGGTTCATCCCGACGTTGATTACGTGGCAGTGCGCACAAAAGAGAGTGAAGACTCCAAGAGTGAAGTTCTCGTTCTGGCCGAACCCCTACTCTCAGTTGTAGGTGATGGCTATGAAATTCTTAAGAAAGTTAAGGGCCGTGATCTAGAACTTACTTCTTATTCACGTCCTTTCAACTATGTCGAAATTCCAGATGCGCACTTTGTAATTCTTGCTGATTATGTAACCACAGAAGATGGAACTGGCTTAGTTCACCAATCACCGGCATTTGGCGCTGATGACCTAGCCAGCTGCCGCCGATACAACCTTCCAGTTATCAATCCCATCTTGCCCAATGGCCACTTCGAAGAGAGCGTGCAGCTTGTAGGTGGGCTCTTCTTTAAGGAAGCTGATAAGCCCCTTGTTAAAGAGTTGAAGAGTTCAGGTCGTCTCTATCGTCACCAGCAATATGAACATACTTATCCTCATTGCTGGAGATGTCACACACCACTCATTTACTACGCACAACCTTCTTGGTATATCCGCACCACAAAAATCAAAGATGCACTACTTCGAGAGAATGCGGCAACCGATTGGCATCCAGAGACAATTAAGACTGGTCGTTTCGGAGATTGGCTCAATAACAATATTGATTGGGCGCTATCACGTAATCGTTATTGGGGAACTCCGCTTCCAATCTGGCGCTGCGAAAATGCGCATGAAGAATCTTTTGGTTCTAGAAAAGAGTTACAAGACAGGGCTGGTCGCGATCTCACAAATTTAGAACTGCATCGCCCTTATGTCGATGATATTAATTTCAACTGTAAAGAATGTTCTGCCACCATGACTCGCACGCCAGAAGTTATTGACTGCTGGTATGACTCAGGTGCTATGCCTTTTGCACAATGGGGCTATCCCCACAAAGAAGGTTCAGTCGAGAAATTTAATGAGGCATATCCTGCCGACTTTATCTGCGAAGCAATCGATCAGACACGTGGTTGGTTCTATACATTAATGGCGATTGGAACGCTGGTATTCGATAAATCTTCCTACAAAACCGTGCTCTGTCTTGGCCACATCCTTGATAAAGATGGTCGCAAGATGAGCAAGCACCTTGGAAATGTTCTCGAACCGATGGCCCTTATGGATCAACATGGAGCAGATGCTGTGCGTTGGTACATGCTCGCTGCAGGTTCACCATGGAGCGCACGTCGCGTTGGCCATGATGCAATCTCTGAAGTTGTCAGAAAGACACTACTTACTTATTGGAATACCGTCTCATTCCTATCTCTCTATGCATCCGCTGCAAACTACCTCCCACAACCCATAAGTGATGCGTCGAAGCTTTCCATGATGGACCGTTGGATCATCAGCGAACTCAATCAACTCATCTCCACAGTGGATGCAGCTCTCAATGATTTTGATTCTCAAACAGCCGGCACAGCACTTGCCACCTTTGTTGATGATTTATCTAATTGGTATGTCCGTCGTTCCCGCCGCAGATTCTGGGATGGCGATGCTGCAGCGCTCTCAACACTTCATCACTGTCTTAAAACCGTAACTCTATTAATGGCGCCCATGGTTCCCTTTATCACCGAACATGTATGGCAAAAACTTATTCGGGTAGTTGAACCAAATTCGCCAACCTCAGTCCATCTCGCTGATTTCCCAGCGGCCGATAAGAATGCAATTGATGCACAACTCTCCAAAGATGTTGCGTTGACCCGCAGGCTTGTGGAGCTTGGCCGCGCATCCCGCGCACAATCACAGGTAAAGATTCGCCAACCTCTCTCCCGTGCCCTTATTGCAGCTCCTTCATGGAAGTCACTGTCAACGGAACTCAGGGATCAAATTGCAGATGAACTCAATGTTGAAAACCTCGATGATCTTGCAAGTGCAGGATCAGGGCTGGTAGATATTTCAATCAAAGCTAACTTCCGAACTCTCGGAGCCAAATTTGGTGGTGATGTGCAAGCAATTGCAAAAGTCATCGCCGCTTCAGATGCAACTGCCCTGGTCTCCGAAATCCGCACTCATGGAAAGTTCTCACTGCCCTACGGTGATGGCGCTGTCGCAGAAGTCACCGAAGAAGATCTTGTGATTACCGAAACTCCTCGCACTGGCTGGGCGGTTGCCTCGCATTCAGGCGAAAGCGTTGCTCTCGATCTTGAGTTAACCCCTGAGCTCATATCCAAGGGAATTGTTCGAGAAGCAATCAGAGCTATCCAGGATGCACGCAAATCATCCGGCTTCGATGTTAGCGATCGCATCCACGTTAAGTGGAATTCTGATGATGAATCATCTGCCGCTATCGAAAGCGGTAAGAGTTGGATTAGCGAAGAAGTATTGGCGCTTTCTTTTGAACGAGATTCCGCGCTAAAACCTAGTGACGAAGAGTTGGGATTAACGCTCCAACTCAAAAAGTCCTAAAACTTACTTCTAATTTCCCAAAGATCTGGGAATACTGGTTTGAACAAGGTCGAAGCTAAGTAATCCGCTCCACTTGAACCACCAGTACCAGTCTTATGTCCAATAGTTCGTTCAACCATCTTTACATGACGATAGCGCCACTCTTGAAGCCCTTCATCTATATCAACGAGGCGTTCGCAGATGAGGGACCCTTCTGGGTCATTGCGATGAAGTTCTAATAGCGATGATTGAACATCAGAGTTTGCTTCATAGGGTTGCGAAAAATCTCGCCCTAACACTTGATCAGGGATTGCAAACCCTCGCGAGTGAACAAATTTAAGTGCACTGTCCCAGAGCGAGCGCGAGTTCATTAATTTTTCAACGCGAGCTTTATCCTCTGCGAGCAGATGTGATGCCGCCCGAGTATCGCGACGACCAAGAATTGCTTCCACTTCACGGAATTGTGCAGATTGGAATCCACTTGAAGCGCCGAGGCGATCTCTAAAAGAGTTAAATTGGAGTGGAGTCATTGTTTCTAAGATGTCGATTTGAGCGACACAAATTTTCATAATGGTGCGGATGCGACCTAGTATGGAGAGTGAATAGTGAGTATCCCCTGATTCAAGAGAGCGTTGGGCAGCTTGGAATTCATGAATCAATTGCTTAAACCAGAGCTCATAGGTTTGATGAATAACGATGAAAAGTAACTCGTCGTGTTCCGGACCTTCAGAGAGGGGTTGCTGGAGTTTCAGTAATTCATCGACTTTGAGATAGGAGCTGTAGGTCAGCGCAGCATCATGATTTCCGCTCATGTGACTCGAGAGCTTCCTGTCGAAACTTTCTCGTATTGTCGTGAACTCACTAAATCGCGCAGGCGCTGGAATCCATCAAATACTTCAACGTACGAGGTCGCAAGTGGCGAGATAGCGACGCGAATGGAATTGGGAACTCGGTAATCCGGGATGACATTTGCAAATTGCCTAAGCGCTACTGCAATCTTCTCGGCATCTGGATGGACGAGTGAGATATGACCGCCTCGTTGATTATGGTTTCGTGGCGTATTGAGAGTGAAACCCAGCGGAGCGAGCCACTTTTCATAAAGTTCAATCATCATCGCCGTGCCTTGAGCAGCTTTCTTTTCAATCTCAGAAATTCCTGCTTCTTCAATCATTTCGAATGAGGATTTAATGCAACGTAGCCCCATCAACGAAGGACTGGCAATTTGAAATCCGCGGATGCTCTCTTCTCTGTCGAAAATAGGGCCCATTGCAAATTGATTTCGTTGTGCGAACCAGCCCTGAATTGGTACGTGAAGTTCTTTTTGCATCTGCTTTGATACGTAAAGCCAGGCAGGAGCACCAGGCCCCGAGTTTCCGTACTTGTAGGTACATCCCACCGCAAGATCAACTCCATTTTTATCAAAGTCCATCGCTACAGAACCAACAGCATGGGCGGCATCCCACAACATGAGCGCGCCATAACTCTTTACTAAATCATTAATTGCTTTGATGTCCTGCCGTGCTCCAGAGCGATATTGCACAACTTCTAAGCTCACGAGCGCGACATCATCAGACATATATTTTTTTAGAATTTCTGGGGTGATTAATTCATGCTCTGAGATTGCTGGATTTTCGTTATCGATAGTTATCAGCTTCAATCCATATTGCTCGGCAAGGCCTTGCATTATGTAACGATCAGTCGGGAAGTTTGCAGCATCGATGATGATGGTTTTGCGATCAGGTCTGGCGCGAATTGCAGCTGAAGCGAGTTGATAGAAATTTACAGAAGTAGTGTCACAAGCAAGAACTTGTCCGGAAGCTGCCCCCAGCGCACTGCGGCCAATGAGATCTCCTACTGATTGTGCTTCATCCACCCAATGCCCCCAGCCCGCAACTACTTCCGGGCCCCATTCATGGGTGAGGAAATCGTTGATGGCTTTTACTGTGGCGTGTGGCAATCGACCAAGAGAATTACCATCGAGATAACACATATCAGGATCGGTGATGACGAAACGATTTTTATATTCGCGAAGCGGATCTTGCGCATCTAACTCAAGCGCAGCGGTGCGTTCCATGTTCCGCAGTCTATGTGAGGATGAGCGGTGCTGGAATAGTTTCGAGAAAATTAGGCGATGAATGCGATGAGAATCTGTGTGCCGAAGAAGAGAACAATAAATGAGAGATCAAGCGCGACAGGACCCATGCGCAGTGGTGGAATAAAGCGACGTACAAACCCAAGGGGCTTGTCGGTAATCATGTAAATAATTTCAGCCAGCGGGAGGATGATGCCGCGTGGACGCCATGAAGGACGAAACATTCGAACGTAATCCAGAATTAAACGCGCGAATAGAGCAATCAAAAAGAGATTGAGGGCAAGGACGACCCAATCGCTGAGATTAATCACTGAAAGTATTAACTAGCTCTGATTAAAGAGGCTGGCATTTGCTGCCGCAGTTTTATCTTCTGAGCTCACCATCACATTTGGTGGCGAGAGGAGAAAAACTTTTGAAGTTACGCGCTCAATAGTTCCTGCATGTCCAAAGACAAGACCCGAAGCAAAATCAATAAGACGTTTTCTTTCAGACTCTTCCATATCGCTGAGGTTCATGATGACAGGATTTCCTTCGCGATAAAACTCACCGATTGCGCGCGCTTCGCTGTAGAAGCGAGGAGTGATCGTCACGATGCGATCAATAGGTGCGGCTTCCTGAATATGTTGCGCAGGAGCGACAGGTAGTTGAGGAGCGACACTTAACGTTGGGGTTGGACGTTTGACCGGAGCAACCTTGGGGCGGACAGCAACAGCTTCTTGTGCAGTGCCGTCATCTTCTGTGAGACCGAGGTAGTTGGTCATTCTTCTCAATGCATTAGACATAGCGAAATTTTAGAGTGGTAGCTAGCGAGAGCCGAGTATTGAACTACCAATTCGGATATGTGTCGCGCCATATTCCATAGCAATCTGGAAATCCCCACTCATACCCCCGGATATAAAACTGGCTCCAGGAACCACTTTTTGAAGCACCTGGCTTGCGCTTTGGAGTTCTGCAAAAGCTGGTCTGGGATCGCTATTGAGTGGTCCTACCCCCATAACTCCCACGAGATTGATACCAGGGAATTGCGCGAGGTCGTGGGCAAATTTGGGAAGTTCAGAAGTTTTTATTCCACTACGATTTTCATGAATTCGATCAGCATCTAGATTTACTTGAATAAAGCAACTTTGCTTTTTATTCATCTCTTCGGCGAGCGAAGAAATCTTCTCTGCATGTCGAATTTCATCGAGAGAGTGAATGTAATCACTCCAACTAACAATAGAGCGAAGTTTGTTGCTTTGAATTGCGCCCTGAAAGTGCCATTGCGCATCATCTGGTAGCAGAGCGGATTTCTCGGAACCTTCTGAGTCACGATTCTCCCCGAAGTTGCGCTCCCCAAGGCCATAGAGAATTTGAACATCGCTTGCTGGAAAGGTTTTTGTAACAACAATCAGCGTGACATGTTTCGGAATCTCTCTGCGAATTAATGCGAGAGATTGTGAAATCTCTCCTTCTCGAGCAGATGTCATAGTGAAATAACTCCTGCCTGGCGTCCCGTAACACCATCTCGACGATAGGAGAAATATTCGGCGTCGTGCAAGGTGCACTTATTCGTCGAGCTCCAGGTAATACCCAGCTCCGTTAGAAGTGAGATCAAACCGGATTCGAGATTTAGACAGGAATTCTCGGCGGTAGTCGCTGGAATCTGTTTGGTGACTTCACTAAACATCGCACCGTCAACTTCATAGCAGCGTCCGCAAATGGATGGTCCAAGCTCCGCACGAATCTCTTGTGGTGAAATGCCATGAGATATAAATACTTCTATGGTTTCTTCAAACACTCCCTTGATTAACCCTTGGCGGCCAACATGCACGGCCGCTACCGCACTATCTGAGTGGAGAAGTAGCGGGATGCAATCTGCAATTAAGGTAACGAGGGCAATACCTCTCCGACGAGTGAAAAGTGCGTCAACAGTTGGGATTTGAGCAGGATTTGAACTCTCATCAATGACTGCAACATCTCGACCATGTACTTGATTCATGAAGAAGAAGCCCTCTATGGGAAGGCCAAATTGCATTGCGAGAATTTTTCGATTCTCCAAGACAGCCTCGGCGTTATCACCTACATGCGTTGCGAGATTAAAACTCTCATAAGGAGCAGAGCTCACGCCACCTTCGCGCGAGGTAAATAGCGACCTCGACATGAATGTGGGATTTACTTCATGAAGTCTGGAATATCAATTTCGTCTTCGGCGACGAGTTCTTCAAATGTAATGCGGCGACGAGCGGGCGCAGCGGGTGCTTCCATCGCAACTGCAATCGGATCATTGGCAGGAATTGGATCGGCTTGACCATTAAGCGTTGCAGTCGAGATGACGGGGACTGAAACCTTCTTAGGAGCTCCTCCGTCAAAACCTGCAGCAATAACGGTGACGCGAACTTCATCACCAAGTGCATCATCAATAACAGTTCCAAAGATGATGTTCGCATCAGGATGTGCGCACTTAGCAACAAGTTCGGCCGCTTCACTGATTTCGAAGAGACCAAGGTCTGATCCACCTGCAATAGAGAGTAGGACGCCATGGGCACCATCTATTGATGCTTCAAGAAGTGGCGATGAAATCGCAAGTTCGGCAGCGCGAGTTGCGCGAGCTTCGCCACGAGCCGAGCCAATTCCCATCAGCGCAGATCCCGCGCCATCCATAACGCTCTTAACATCTGCAAAATCAAGATTTATTAGGCCAGGTGTTGTGATGAGATCTGTAATTCCTTGAACACCCGACAAAAGAACTTGATCAGCGGTCTTAAATGCTTCTGGCGCAGAGATTGAGCGATCAGAGATTGAGAGTAAGCGATCATTTGGAATGACGATGAGGGTATCTACTTCTTTGCGGAGATTTTCAATTCCTTCTTCAGCTTGAGTTGCGCGACGTTTTCCTTCAAAGCTAAATGGACGGGTCACAACGCCGACAGTTAGTGCGCCAAGTTCTTTTGCAATCTTCGCAACGATTGGTGCGCCACCTGTGCCAGTACCGCCACCTTCTCCAGCGGTAACAAAAACCATGTCAGATCCACGAAGTACTTCTTCAATTTCTTCAGTGTGATCAATCGCTGCTTGCTTTCCAATTTCAGGTGCAGCACCTGCGCCGAGACCGCGAGTTAATTTTCTACCAATATCTAATTTCACATCAGCATCACTCATGAGAAGCGCTTGTGCATCAGTGTTAATTGCAATGAATTCAACGCCTTTTAATCCAGCATCAATCATTCGATTAACTGCATTAACTCCACCGCCACCAATTCCAACTACTTTGATGACTGCTAAATAATTCTGTGGTGTTGCCACTGTGTCGCCTCTCTTCGAACCCTAATTCTCAACTTTAGACTTAGAGTTTCTCTAATCTGTGCGCGCAAAAGTAGGCGTGGGCGAGGGTCGTGGCAATCACCGACACGATTTTTATTTTTACTTAGAAAGAGATTTCTACTTCACAATTGGAGCAACAGGATTTGAGAGATTGATTGATTTCACTCGTTTATTTTCTTTTAGATCCAATAGACGCTCCATCACTTCTATTTTCAACGGAAGTTCTTTGACACTTCCCCAATAAATATCCAACTTACGGGTATCTCTCATGATGGAACTACTGAATTCCGTGGGACTTTTCACGGTTATCCCACGAATTCCGTATCCCTGCGTCGATAACGTTCTAATCAGCTCCCGGATATCTTCGCGTTCTGCATTTGTGGAGCTTGCAATCTCCCCCGAAAAGTTCAATTCTGGGATATCGCCCCAATTGGTCTCTCCCGTGGCGATGGCCTGTTGAACCGCTTGGCGAGGCAAGTAGAAGAAGTCGAGATCTTTACTCATAAATCCAACGCTCTCCACATTGTTGCTATTGGTGGAAACTAGTCGCGCGATCGGGCTTCTTGGAATCACTTTGATAAGTACTTCTCCGGTGAAAATTTTTCGATCAAGTTCAACATTATCAACCCATAACAATTCGCGAAGTCGTGAAGCTATCTCTCGACGATCTACCCTCGCCAGGGGTTGGCCAATTTTGACTACCGATGGAGGTTGAGCAATTTTCATAGTAATTTCTTTAACAACATCTTTATCTTGAGAAGCAACAACAATTTTCTCCACTACAAAAATCTTGCTCCACCCCAAGAGATATGCCGCGCCTACCAAGATCAAGAGACTAAAAACGAGAATTGGTTTAGGCAGAAATTGATGCTTGAGCTTTCGCATAAGGTTTGTTTATGCTTCCAAAGCTTCGATAATGAGTTTTCCTAGCGAGCTCACATCTCCCGCACCTAAAGTTATGATGACATCTCCTGGTTGAGCCTCTTTCGAAACCATCTCCACGACAGTTGGCATTGAAGGTTCATAGGTCACGTTTTCACTATTCATCTTTGATGCAATAAGACTTGAAGTAACGCCAGGAATTGCTTTCTCGCTTGCGGGATAAATCTCAAGCAAATATGTGTGATCTGCCGCTGCCAATGACTTCGCGAAAGCATCCGAAAAAGCTTGAGTTCTGGAGTATCGATGTGGTTGAAAGATGGTGAGTACGCGGCCTGATTCTGCGAAAGTTCGTGCCAATTCTAAAGTGGCATGGATTTCAGTTGGATGATGGCCGTAGTCATCTACGACTGTTACGCCACGAACCACACCCTTCACTTCAAATCGACGTCGAGCTCCAGTAAAGAGCTTGAGTCCAGAAAGGACTTCGCTTGGATTTGCTCCCAGTGATATTGCAGCTGCAAGGGCTGCCGCAGCGTTGAGTAAGTTATGTCGACCTGAAATTGCCAATTCCATATCACCTAGTACGCGCCCTTTTAGAGTCACTCTTGCTGTTGCACTCTTTGCGGCAACAAAGATTCGATCCAATTTCACATCAGCCATGGAATCGCATCCGTAAGTCATGATGTTAAGACTCTGTTTCACTGTGTTGGAAAGGGAGCCTAAAAGTCGTTGTACTCCAGGATCATCAATGCAGAGAACTAAAAATCCTTGGGGCTGAATTGTCTCGACAAATCTAAGGAAGAGAGCATCAATCTCATCAATGCTCTTGAAGTTATCAACATGATCTAACTCAATATTGGTAATAACAGCGCCAAAGGGTTTATAAGCGATGAAAGACCCATCAGATTCATCGGCTTCCACAATGAAGGTATCCCCTGCGCCATGGTGCGCATTGGTTCCTGAGTTTCTCACTGTTGCCCCAATTGCAAAAGATGGATCAAATCCACAATGTTGCAGCGCAACAGTCAACATCGAAGTGGTTGTGGTCTTTCCATGAGTTCCTGCAATTGCAACAGACTTTTTATCCGCAAGTAATTCAGCTAGCGCTGCTGCTCGTTCCAAAATTTGGATACCACGGCTGCGAGCTTCCTTAATCTCTACATTTGAATCAGGAATCGCGCTAGAACGAATCACCATAGTGGCGTCGGCAACGTGCGCGGCAGAATGGCCAACAAAAGTTGTAATTCCCAAAGTGCGTAGGCCGGAAAGGCTCGATGAGTCATGTATGTCCGAGCCAGATACTGCAACGCCCTTAGCCGCCATAATCCGAGCGATGCCGCTCATTCCAGAGCCACCAATTCCTACAAAATGCGCCTTAGTGGACTTCCAGTCGCGACTCATTTTTTGACCCCAGCTTCAAGTACAGAAAGAGCAATATCTGCAATACGTTCGGCAGCGTGAATATTTAAACCTGAATCATGGGAATGGAAATTTTTTGCTTGCTGGAGCGCGCCTGAGAGATTTTTTTGTAACCAAGCGGCGCTAAATTCATCATTTGGTATCGATATCGCTGCGCCTTGATCTACTAAAGCGCGAGCATTATCAAATTGCTCACCATTGCCATGTGGTAGCGGAACCAGGATTGAGAACTTACCCACCGTCGCCAATTCTGAGCAGGTAACGGCGCCACTGCGAGTAATGAGTAAATCTGCTGAGCCATAAATTGCAGCCATGTCATGGAAATACGGAACAGGGAGATATCCAGTGCGAGCCTCTGGAAGTTTGTTGTTCACCCCAACGGCATGAATAATCTGAGTCTCACTTCCTTGCGCAATAAACTCTTCAATCACCTTATTTATATGTTGTGAACCTTGAGAACCTCCAAAAATTGCAACCAGTGGTTTCGAAGTATCAAATCCCCAAGTCTCGAAATGGAGTTTTCTAAAGCTGGATTTGTCTTGCATCTGAGCGAGGCTGGAAATGGATTGGCGAATAGGCATTCCAGTGAGTACCGCGCTCGGCCATTGATGTCGTACTCCTTCAAAATTAACAGCGACTACTTTGGCGAAGTGCCTACCTAAACGATTTGCCCACCCGGGTTTGGCATTTGCTTCATGGATAACTATCGGAATTTTCTTGAGCGCCGCCGCAAGATATGCAGGTGCAGAGACATAGCCTCCAAATCCAATCAGCAGATCCGCGTTGCCCAGTTGACGTAGCGCAGATATCAACGAACGCGTTAATTGAAAAGGAAAGAGAATTAATTGCACTGAAAGTTTTCGTGGCAGAACAACTTTGGGAATAGTACGTAAGCGATATCCACGCTTTGGAACCAGTAGAGTCTCAAGCGCTCCATCTGTTCCTAGAAATTCACAGGTTAAATCAGCTCTTTTTGATGTGAGTGCATCCGCAACTGCAAGTGCGGGCTCGATATGCCCCGCAGTTCCTCCACCAGCTAAGAGGACTCTGTGCGCCATGAGGCTTATCCTCTCGCAGTCCGCACCGCTTTACGCTCGCGAATCTCTGCAGCAATTGCAGGATCGCGGCGCAATACGCCCAAAACAAATCCGATCGCGATAAATGTTGCAAGTAAAGATGAACCGCCATAGGAAATAAATGGCAAAGTCACGCCCACGACTGGGATAACGCTTATAACAGTTCCGATGTTAAGAATTACCTGAACTGCAAACCAACATCCAATCCCTGCGCAGGTGTACCGCTCAAATGAATTATCTGCTCGCAGCGCAACGCGAAAGATGCCAAGAATGAGAAGTCCGAAGAGCGTCAAGACAGCCAAGGTACCTAACAAGCCCAACTCTTCGCCGATAACCGAGAAGATGAAATCGGTATGCGCTTCTGGAAGATTTCCCCATTTCTGTTTACTGCTACCAAGCCCAGTGCCCAGTGGTCCTCCTGAAGCTAACCCCATAATGCTGTGCGCTTGTTGCCAACCAACTCCTTTGTAGTTCTCTTCAGCAAAGGGATTGAAGAAAGCAGAAAAGCGGTTCATACGATTGCTCGATGTAAGAACCAAAAAGGCAAATGCCACTCCAATTCCACTTCCGAGAATTGCAAAGACCCTCATGGGAATTCCAGCAATAAAGAGAGTCCCACCCACAATGCCCGCGACAACTACCGCAGTTCCTAGATCTCGCCCTAGAAGAATGAGGGCCATAACCAGAGCGATTCCTGGAACTACCAGCTTTGCTGCATTACTTGGTTGGTCTTGGCTCGCGGCCTGATCATGAATTCGCAGTCGTAGAGCACACCACAAAATAATTCCAATTTTGGCAAACTCACTTGGCTGAATGGTGAAACTTCCAATCCCGATCCAGTTTGTATTTCCACCAACCGTTTTTCCGATCCCAGGAATCTGGGGCAAGACAAGAAGAGCACACGAAAATAGAAGTGCGGTGCGAGCAATGGGTTTCCATAATTCAGCTCGTAACTTCATTGCCACCCATGCGATAACTACGGATAAGGACAAGAAAAGTGTCTGCCTAAGCACATAGGCAAAAGAGTTTCCTGATTCATTGAGCGCTTTTACAGAGGAGGCGCTCAGCACCATGACAAGTCCCAGCGCTGAGAGTGCAATAACTGAGCCCAAGATCAAGTAGTACGCGGATGCAGGTCGCGAGAAGAGTGCCTTGGAATTACTCACTTAACTTCTCCTTCACTGCCTTTGCAAATAAATCGCCGCGTTCTGCATAATTCTTAAATTGATCCATGGACGCGCAGGCTGGGGCTAAAAGTACGGTGTCTCCCGATTTAGCCTGCATATGTGCGAGCGCTACGGCGCGTTGCATTACCTCAAAGCCCTTGAGTCCAGGATCTATGGAAGCAATCTGAATCTCCGGGGCATACTTACGAAGCGCCGCTTCAATAATCGGTGCATCCTGACCAACCAAAATCGCAACCTTGATTCGATCTTTGCACCGTTGAATGAGTTCATCCATTGCGGCACCTTTTGCAAGTCCACCTGCAATCCAAATTGCACTGAGTTGTGATTGGAGCGCCGCGATTGCAGCGTGAGGATTTGTGGCCTTAGAGTCATCAATCCATGTGATTCCATCGCGCTGGGCAACCACTTCCAATCGATGATGATCGAGTTTGAAATTTCTCAGCGCAGTTGCAATCGCATCGGCTTGTGCACCAATAGAACGAGCGAGGCCCGCGGCTGCCATGGCGTTGAGCACATTATGGGGAACCGCTGGCGTAACGTCGCTCAATTCAAAGAGAGCTTCGGCTTCATCGGAAATGAAAGCGCGATCGACGACAAGGTTTTCCACTAACCCGATTTGGTGAGGCGCAGGAGTATTAAGTGAGAACCAAATTACTTGGTGAGGCAAATTTTTTGCTCGATTCACGATCTCTGCGTCATGGCTATTGAGAATGACAGTTTTAGCTCGTTCTGCGATTTTAAATTTAGCTTTTGCATAATTATCAAAATTTTGATGCCAATCAATATGGTCCTCTGCAATGTTGAGAATTGCAACGCTCTCAAACTCTGCTTCCTTACTCCACTCCAGTTGAAAAGAGGAAAGTTCCAGCATTAAGACCTGTGCTTTTGAGTTGGTCACCGCTTCGATCGCCGTAAAACCAACATTTCCGCAGGCAGTGGCTTGGATTCCAGATTCGACCATCATCGCTTCTGCCATTTGCACTGCTGTGGTTTTGCCATTTGTTCCAGTCAGCGCTAGCCAACGTTGATCAGGTGCGAATACTTGTTTTACGCGCCAGGCAAGATCGATCTCGCTCATCAATTCGATGCCAGCTTCACGAACTGCTGTGATGAGAGGGTTATTGGTGCGCCACCCAGGTGAAACAACAGCAAAGGAAATTTTCGAAAGATTGATGGAATCCAAAGAGTTGAGGACTCCATCGGCGCTCAATTTTTCATCTACTGCATAAACCTCGGCACCACTCTTTTTAAGAAATGAGATTGTGGGTGCGCCTGTTACGCCAGCGCCAAAGACGATGCATTGAGCTCCGCGCAACGATGAGGTAAAGGAATCTGTCACGCAACCACCCATTGGGCGTAGAAGAGTCCAAGTCCTGCAGCAACGCAGAGTCCCGCAATAATCCAGAAGCGAATGACAATTGTTACTTCGCCCCAACCGAGTAATTCAAAGTGATGTTGCAGCGGTGCCATTTTGAAAACTCTCTTTCCGCCGCTGAGTTTGAAGTATGTAGTTTGAATAATTACTGAGAGAGTAATGATGACAAAAAGTCCGCCCAACGGAATCAAGAGAAGTTCGGTTCGTAGCGTCATCGCCAAACCAGCAAGTCCACCACCAAGAGCAAGTGAGCCGGTATCACCCATAAAGATTCGAGCAGGTGAAGCATTCCACCACAAGAATCCACCGCACGCTCCAGCCAGCGCTGCAGCGAGCACTGCAAGATCAAGGGGATCTCGAACCGTGTAGCAATTTGTAGTCGCAGCAACTTCGCAACGTTGACCAAACTTCCATACGCCAATCAGTACAAAGGCAAGAAATGACATGACTGCCGCGCCAGTTGCGAGTCCATCTAAGCCATCAGTGAGATTTACACCGTTGCTTGTGCCAAGAACCATAAATATTGCCCATATAACAACGATCCCAACACCCAATTTGATTGAGGTATCGCGCACCGTCGAGAGGTACTCAGACATCGGCGTGAGCCCCGCATCATCTGGAAATCGCGTGGCAAGCACTCCAAATACTCCAGCCACAAGTGCTTGGCCAAGTAGTTTTTCGCGCGCTCGAAGACCTAATGATCGTTGCTTCACAACTTTTAACCAGTCATCGATATAACCAACAAATCCAAGTCCGACAATCAATCCAATAACTAGTAGAGCTGAGGTTGTCATAACAACCCCAGTGACGAGATGTGATGTCAAATAACCAATTACAGTTGCAAGAATGAGGACGATTCCACCCATAGTTGGTGTTCCGCGCTTCACGTGATGTGTCTTTGGGCCATCATCGCGAATTTGTTGTCCGTATCCGCGACGGGCAAGAAACTTTATAAATGCTGGAGTCACGAAGAAACTGAAGAGGAATGCCACAGCACCTGAAATCAATATACCTCTCACGCTTTTTCTCCTTCTCCTGTTTCAACTGAGTTCTTAGACCAGCCGCTTTCAATATGCTCGGCCAAAACTTCTAAATGTTCGGCGCGAGATGCCTTCACCAAAATAACGTCGCCTGGTTCCAACTCATTGAGTAGCGATTGAGCGGTGCTCACGGAGTCAAAGTAATGCGTCGTGGTACTTGAACTCGGCAAGTCGACCAAATAATCAGAAGTACCAATCGAAACGAGGTGATCAACCCCGATTTCAATTGCCAGGGCTCCGATAGCGCGATGCATCGCACGTGACTCAGTGCCGAGTTCATGCATCTTTCCTAGAAATGCCCACGAACGCCCGCCACGCTCTTGGGTGAGTAGCACCAATGTACGAAGTGCAGACTCCATGCTTTCAGGATTGGCATTGTAGGAATCGTTAATCAGCAACATTTCGTTGCCCTCATGGATCTCCATACGCCACTTACTTAAACTTTCGTGAGTCGATAGAGCTGAGGAAATATGAGTTGTAGAGACCCCAAGTGAGTAAGCGATTGATGCTGCTGCCAGAGCATTGGCTATTTGGTGCAGTCCAATCACTCGAAGTTCCACCGCTTCACGGGCTTCGGGAGTGACTAAATCAAAGTGAGCATATCCGCCACGAAATTCAACATCAGCAGCGCGGATGTCACAGTCATGGCTCTCCCCAAAGGTAAATTTCTTCACGCCAGCAGGCACAGGCATCACTGGGGTGAAACGATCATAAGTTCCAAGAACTGCTGTGGCCCCCGAAGCTAGTCCAGCAATTAACTCGCCTTTTGTTGCTGCAATTTTCTCTTGCGAACCAAACTCACCAATATGGGCGTTGCCAACTTTGAGAACTGCTCCAACATTGGGTTGAGCAATCTTTGTAAGCGCCAAAATGTCTCCGCCATGTCGCGCACCCATCTCTGCGATGCAGAATTTAGTTGACTCTTTGCATCGCAACAATGTAATCGGTACGCCAAGATCATTATTGAATGAGCCTTGTGCTGCAACCGTCTCGCCTTCAGCTTTCAATATTGAATACAACATATCTTTAGTTGTTGTTTTGCCTTGTGATCCAGTAATTCCGATAACTTTAAGGTTTGGGATCGCCGATCGCACATGATGGGCGAGGCTTCCTAAGGAGTTAATGACGTCCTTAACCAGAATGTGAGGTCCTTCGACCGGCTTACTGACTATCGAGATGACCGCTCCACGGCGCATCGCATCACCAACGAATTCATGTCCATCGGCATTCTCACCCTTGAGAGCAATAAAAACATCACCTTTGTTTACTTGACGAGAATCAAATTGAAATTGAGCTGAGTCATCTATCTTTGCTTCCCCATGCGCCACCCCAGACATGATTCTTGCAATCTCCGAGAGAGTCATGGCGATCATGATTGCGCCTCAATTGCGAGACGTAATTCATCTTGATCACTAAAAGGAAATTTCTCGCCCTTTATCTCTTGGCCAGTTTCATGTCCTTTGCCCAGAACGATAACTACATCTCCCTTTTCTGCGATGGAAACTGCGTACTCGATGGCAGCTCTGCGATCAACGATCACATGAGTCTTATCATCTAGATTGATTCCAGATGTCATCTCTTTGAGAATGCTTTCTGGATCTTCAGAGCGAGGATTGTCACTCGTAAATATCGCTTGGTCACATCCTTTGTATAACGCCTGACCCATCAACGGGCGCTTTACTGAGTCCCTATCGCCACCGCAACCAAGAACGCCAATGATTCGTTTTACTGTGGAGTTTCTCAAAGAACTTAAGACTTTCTCCACTGCATCTGGAGTGTGCGCATAGTCAACGAGAGCCGCAAAGTTCTGACCAGATTCGACTTTTTCAAGTCTTCCCGGAGCGCCAGTGAGATGAGATAACCCATTTGCGATGGCATGCGGTTCAACTCCGCTATAGATTGCAATTGCTACCGCCAGGAGCAAGTTATCAAGATTATGTTCTCCGTTGAGATGTATGGCGCCTTCAATGAGGACTCCACCCTCTCCTCTAATGCGTATATCAAAACCACTCGAGCTTGGAGTTATGGATTCGTAGTGCCAGTTCGCTTTCTTGTCTGAACGTGACAGTGTCGAAACTGGAATTGAAACTTCCTTATTCAATCGCTGCCCGTAAGCGTCATCAATGTTTATAAATGCATGGTCTGATAGCTCCGGTGCGAAGAGTGCGCGTTTTGCAAGGAAGTAACTCTCCATGTCTTTATGGAAATCAAGATGATCATGGCTGAGATTGGTGAAACCAGAAGCCCTGAAATGAGTTCCATCAACTCGATGGAGAGCGAGAGCATGGCTACTTACTTCCATCGCTACTGCACGGAGATGACGCTCCTGCATCACGGAGAGAATATTTTGCAAAACATCCGATTCAGGGGTTGTGTGTGTTGCCGGAAAACCCTCGTTGCCGATAGTTATTCCCACTGTGCCTATCAGACCTGAATCAAAGCGAGACTGTTGCCAGATTTGATGAAGTAAATAAGTGGTTGTGGTTTTGCCATTAGTGCCTGTAATTCCAGCTAGAAATAAATCAGAGCTCGGTGAATTGTGGAACCAACTTGCGAGGTATCCGGCCTGGGAGCGTGGATTCGGAACTACTAACACGGGGATTGCAGATGTATGACCGGAGGAAAGGTCACGACCTGCGTTGTCAGTGAGAACCGCCCTCGCACCACGCTCCACAGCGGATGTCAGGAATGCGCCGCCATGGGTCTTCGCCCCTGGTAACGCTAAAAAAATATCGCCATCGTGGACATTGGCGGAGTTACTGGTTATTCCGGTGATGCGGATTTTTGATGATACTTCGTCAATCTGAATTCCTAGAAAAGATGCGATATCGCCTAACGTTTTTTTGTGGGGTTCAAATCTCCGAAATTCAGTCATTGCTCTGTACTCGAGTTTGATTCTGACTCTTACTTTGAGCAGCTTGCGATGCCTGGCGAGCTTTCAGATCTTTTTCATTGAGGACATACATAAATTCCGCCGGTTTGGTTGGAGGAATATGTTGATCTTTCAGCACAAAACTCATAACTTTTTTGAAAACTGGACCTCCAAGATATCCGCCCCAGTGGAATCCTTTCGGATCTTGGATCGTTACTGACACCACGTATTCAGGTTTATCAGCGGGAGCAAAACCAATAAATGATGCGGTGTATCCCCGATAGCAGCCACACGAATCATCAACGCGTTGTGCGGTTCCTGTTTTACCAGCTACTCGATAACCGGGTATTGCAGCCGCTGGAGCTGTTCCGGAGGCTGATACAACGCTCTCCATCATCAATCGCATCTTCTGTGCAGTAGCAGCGCTAATCACGCGAACTGACTTCTGTTTATTTGCCGGTGTATATCTTCCGGCAGCATCGCTTATACCTGCAATCACTGTTGGCGTTACTCGAACGCCATCATTTGCAATGGTGGCAAATACTGAAGTCGCCTGCATCGCGGTTACGGAATAACCTTGACCGAACGCAACCGTCGGAGCAGTAGTTCCCGACCAATCTTTAACATCGAGTAGTTTTCCGCTCTCTTCGCCTGGTAGTCCAGATCCTGGTTTTTCGGCGATGCCAAATTTCTTCAGGTAAGAGTGGAGTTTGTCGTTGGAGAGCATCTCCCCCACTTTTATTGCACCAGTGTTACTCGAGACCGCAAGAGCGCCCGACAGCGTTAATCGCTGAGTTGGGTGTGGCTCATGATCGCTGAAAACTTTATTTGATCTCTTGAGTTTGTATGGGATTGTCAAAACTGTCTCAGGAGAAATCTTGCCCTCTTCGATAGCTGAAGCGATTGTGATTACTTTTCCGGTTGAACCTGGTTCATAAACTTCTTGTACAGAAGGATTTTTCCAACGATACGGATCTACACCTTTGGTATTACCTGGCTGGAACGAAGGATATGTCGCATGAGCTAGCACTTCGCCACTCTTTGGATCCATCACAATAACGGTTCCAGAGAGGGCTCTTGAACTCTTTACCGCGGTGCGGATTGCTTCCTGTGCCACCCATTGCACATCTCTATCAATTGTTAATCTAATAGTGTTTCCACGTATTGCTTCCGATGTAATTTTTTGTGTGCCAGGAATTATTGTTCCGCCCGCATTTGCGTAGGTATATGCGCCATCAACTCCAGATAGAGTGGAATTCATGCTGTACTCAAGTCCAGCAGCTCCACTTCCAGCGCGATTGATAAATCCAATGACCGCAGCGCCTAATTCACCCTCTGGATACTCACGGACATAAATTCGCTCTGCGAAAAAGCCTGCCAATCTCTTGGCATAACCGTTCTTCTCTTCAGATACCTTTGAGTTATAGCTTTCAATTGCGGCTTCTAGCTTTCTCCACACTGCTGGCTTCACAGATTGGCTAATCACTACATAGCGACGTGTGCCAGTAAGTTCTTGTTCTAGCCACTCTTGATTGAGATCAAGAATTGGAGCTGCGACTTCTGCGAGCTTCTTTGGATAATCGATGATCGCTTGATCAGCCAGAATGCGGTAAGCGCTGACGCTACGAGCAAATTCGACTCCATTGATATCGGTGATGGCACCTCGTGGCGCCATGATGATTGATTTCTTCGCAAGTTCCATATCTGCCCGGTTGGCATAACCTGCAGCGCGCACGGCTTGCACATCAACAAGTCGAACTGCAAAAGCCACTAATAAAACGAGAGAGATTGCAACAACATAACGGATGCGACGTTCTACCAATGAAAAGTGGGTCATGGTTGCCCATCCTTCTTGACTGGCTTCTTTACAGGATTAGCAGCAACCGCTTCTTCATTTGCAATTGATATATCTAGAAAGTCAGGTGAGCCGCTAGGAACCATCCCTAAAGACAGCGCTTTTTCGGCGAGAGCTTCTGAGGTAGAAAGCGTCGCAACTTCAAGTAAGGCAGCTTCGCGCTCTTCATTGATTGCGATAGCTTCCAATTTGAGCTCGCGAATCCGAACGGCATCGTTACCCAAAAGAATGTTGATGCCCAATAATCCCAATAAACCGGCAATCAAAATTGCTGCAATCACTCCATAGAAAGTTCGATTGCTTGCTTGCTCTCCTGGAACCGGACGAAGTTCAGGCACGAGGCGCAATACAACTTGGGTTGATTTACGTACAACATTTTTTCGTGACCGTTCAAAAGCAGGTGCGAGAGCGGAGAGAGCCATTAGCTAGCCACCCGCTCTATCGCACGTAGCCTGACGGATTGCGCACGAGAATTCTTATTTATCTCTTCTTCACTTGCTTTCTCACTGCCGCGGAAAACTAGTTGGAACTTGGCTGCCAAAGATGCGATCTCAACTGGCAAACCAATAGGAGTCATTGATTCTGTTGCTGCAGAGAAATAGCGCTTTACAATCTTGTCTTCTAGAGATTGGAATGACATCACCACAAGACGACCGCCAACATTGAGTCGGTCCATCGCTCTAGGAATAGCTCGCTCCAAGACAGCGAGTTCTTGATTCACTTCAATGCGAAGTGCTTGGAAAGTTCGCTTTGCTGGATTTCCCCCAACGCGTCGCGCCGGAGCAGGGATGCTCTGTTTTACAATTTCTGCAAGATCCGTTGTTGAGTGAAGTTTGCTGGACTCTCTGGCTGCAATGATGTTATCGACGATGCGTGAAGCAAAGCGTTCCTCGCCATATTCGCGAATCACGCGAATTAAGTCGTTACGAGAATAACTCTCTAGCACCTCTTGCGCGGACAATCCTTGAGACTGATCCATCCGCATATCCAGCGGTGCGCTCTGAGAGTAGGAGAAGCCACGCTCAGAGTTATCTAATTGCATCGAAGAGACGCCAAGATCGAAGAGAATTCCATCAACATTTGAAATACCGAGCGAGTCAAGGACTTTAGGCATCTCGTCATACACCGCATGAATCACTGTGATGCGATCTGAAAATGGTGCAAGTCTTTGGTTTGCTTTGCTAATTGCGGTTTTATCTCGATCTAAACCCACAACGCGCAACTGGGGAAACTTCTCTAGTAGCGCAAGAGAATGTCCACCAAGTCCTAATGTGGCATCGACGACTATTGGAGATTTTGATTTTTGAATAGATGGAGCAAGAAGAGTGATACAACGTTCTAGTAACACTGATGTGTGTTCTATTTGCATCTTCCCCTCACTCTCTTCTTCTATTTCTTGATTTCTATTTCTGCTTTTTACTTCTTTTCTTTACTTCTGCTCTCTACTCTGGTCACCGCCGGCCGACGGATCTGGGGGATAAACGGCACCGGGGAAGGGGCGCCGTTTAAGTGAAGGTCGGCGGTGGCCACAGAAGAGAGTGTGATTTCGGCCTGCTTAGAACAGGCCTGGGAATACCTCCTCTGAAACATCGGCAAAACCTTTTTCACGATCTTTGAGGTAGCTCTTCCAAGCTTTTGCATCCCAAATTTCAACGCGAGTATTTGCGCCAATAACTACGCACTCTTTTTCTAAATCTGCATATTCGCGAAGTCCACTTGGAATTGTTACGCGACCTTGCTTATCTGGAATTTCATCGTGTGCTCCTGCAAACATCACGCGCATGTAATCGCGTGCTGCTTTTGCAGTGAGTGGCGCTTGTTTTAGCTGATCTGTAATGCGAGCAAATTCAGTTGTAGGAAAAACGAATAAACATCTCTCTTGGCCTTTTGTTATGACAAGACCAGATGCCAATTCATCTCTAAATTTCGCTGGAAGTATCAATCGGCCTTTGTCATCAAGACGAGGTTCATGGGTGCCGAGAAACATGTGAACCTCCCCCTTACAAACTTCTTTCGCTTGCCGCAGAACCCCCGTTCTGCTTAATTCCCCACTTTACTCCCTTTTACTCCATTTTCAACCACCTCTCCCCATTTTCCTGCTGAGGCAAAGAGGGAACCCTCCACTTGTAGCGCTCTGATTTTGGGCATAAAAAAACCCGCCTCTGGGGCGGGCATGGGTTTCGCGCTAGTTGCGCATCACGTTACTCCTCGAGGTTTCGGCGATCCCATCGCTCTTCAAACTTTGAGCTCCACTTGCCACTCTTAGGGTTCTTTGGGGCGTTCATTTTGGAGATTGCGCCATTCATAAGCCCTCCCAAATTGGAGATTGCAAGGACGGCGCCCACAAGAGCTAGAACAAAGCCAGCAATTCCAAGTGGTGGGGTTTGAGAGATGAGCCCTCCGAAAAGTACGAAAATTCCAAGGACTATCAGGCCAAAGCCGGCAACCACTCTGGAGCGACTTGGGGTCTTGCCACTAAAGGTCGAAATCAGGCGTGGGTCATCAGCAGCGAGAGCTTCTTCCATCTCCGCCAAAAGACGCTTCTCATGCTCTGAAAGTGGCATAGCGCCCACAATAGTAGAGCGGAAGTAATGTGGAAAGTCGAGAAGCAGAACGCCCGCTAGGAATTATCTGGGGTTTCACTTGGGTATTCATCACTTTCATCTTCCGCCTCTTCCACGAGTCTGGCGGGGCGTACCGATCCTCTCCCGAACCTCTCGATAGCGCGATCAATAGCGCTTTGGGCTTCTCTCCATCCCACTTCACGCTCTCCTAGTTCAAGTTGTTCTACCGCTCCGGTTTCATCAGAGAGATTTTCCAGCGAGACCCCAAGCAGGCGGATGCGAGCGCCATCAATTTTGAGTGCCAGATATAGCTCCTTTGCGATCTCATAAATCTCATGGGTGCCGTTGATGGGAAGAGGAAGTGTTTTAGCTCGAGTTAGATTCGAGAAATCTGAGAAGCGAACCTTGAGTCCGATTGTTTTGCTCCGTAACTCTCGCTTTCTTAAACGATGTGAAGCTCGCTCTGTCAATCGAAGAAGTTCACGGAAAATTTCATCCCTATCGTCGAGATCATAAGAAAATGTCTCGGCGGCGCTAATGCTTTTTTCTGGCGCGTCAGGCACTACTTCTCGATAATCGCGCGCCCACGCTAATTCATAAAGTGAAACACCTGCGCTCTCGCCCAAGGCCCGCTTTAAAGTTTCAAGTGGAGTATTTGCGATATCTGCAACAGTTCGTAATCCCAATCGTTGAAGCTCTTCATTAGTTTTTGGGCCTACTCCCCAGATTTCACTAACAGGAAGTGGATGTAGAAATGTCAGAACTCGATCATGTGCTATCTCTAGCATTCCATCGGGCTTACAACGACCTGATGCGAGTTTGGCGATAAATTTTGTGGTTGCTATTCCTACCGAACAGGTTATCTTCTCTTGTTCAAAAACTTTCTTTCGGATTGATGTTGCAATCTCACGACCAGTACCAAATAGCCGGCGCGAACCGGTGACATCTAAGAATGCTTCATCGAGCGATAGCGGCTCTACGTAAGGCGTGAATTCAAAGAAGATTTCCATAACGCGGCGAGAAACTTCGGAATATCGTTCATGATCAGGTGGAATAAATACTGCGGTAGGTGCCATTCGTTGAGCTCGCGCTACTGGCATCGCAGCTCTAATTCCAAATTTTCTAGCTGAGTAATTAGCGGATAAGACAACCCCGCGTGCGCCGGCTCCCACGACAAGGGGCTTGCCGCGATATTGCGGGTAATCGAGTTCGGATACCGATGCAAAAAAGGCATCCATATCGACATGCAAAATTGTGGAGTGTTCTCGCATCTCATCACTCACAGACCGCGACATTACGCCACTTCTCATATGCAGCTGATAATTCCCATGCCCCTGTGGCGCGTATCGAAACACCGCGTGGTCCGGTTCTGCGAATCTCGCCTCGCACCAATAAGAGCCGTGAGTTGTAGAGGGTTTCGGCGCAGGAGCGTTGCATATCTTCAAAGAAGGTTGCATCACTACATCCATATCCATCGTCGAGAGTTAAGAACATAACTCTTTTTCCGGAACGAACAGGCGGGGTTTGGAGAGCGACTTTGACTCCAGCGACAAGAACTGATGATTGTGAGCGTTGCGAAAGTAAATCACTTGATCTCACAGCTCCAATTTCATTGAGAAATTCAGAATAAAACTCAATCATGTGATGCGAGATATCCATCCCCAAGAACTCAATCTCATTCTTTACTCGTTCATGGGCCTTCAAATCAGGTAGCCCTGTTTTTGATAGTGGAGGGGTAAAGCCAAAGGTGAGTTGTGAACCACTGACCGCAGAGAGCGCCTTCGGTGAGGAGCGTGACCATTTATATAAATCGTTGAGATGAAGCAGTAAATCGCGGTGATTGAGATCTGTTGCAGAGATTGAATCAAATGCTCCCACCATAAGGAGTGCTTCACAGGTAGGCCTGCTTACTCCACTGCGATGAACAAAATCAGCAAGGTCGATGTATGGGCGATGGGCGATGATGGCATCAACTTCGTTCTGACTGATACCGCTGATATCTGTGAGAGATAGTCGGATTTTTTCCTGGCTTTCTCCTTCAACCCGATAGGTTCGATCAGAGAGATTGATATCAAGAGGTGCAATAGTCAGACCAGAACGACGCGCTTCATCAAGTATTAATCGCTTGGGATACATGCCAGGTTCGTGGGTAAGAACTCCAGTGAGAAAAGCTGCGGGGTAATGAGTTTTCAACCATGCTGATTGGTAGGTAGGGAGCGCAAAAGCTGCAGCATGAGCTTTGCAGAATCCAAAGGATGCAAAAGCTCGCAGTACATCCCAGACCTTGGTGATAATTTCGAGTGAATAGCCGCGTGATGTCGCGGCAGGAAAGAACCAATCACAGACTTCTTGTTGACCTTCTTTACTTCCTAACGCGCGACGCTTTTCATCTGCTTCAGCAAGTGAGATTCCACCTAGGGTCGCGATAATTTCAATAACCTGTTCGTGGAAGACAACAACGCCTTCGGTATCGTCGAGAATCTCATAGAGATCAGGGTGAAATATCTCGCGCGGTTTCCAGCCTTGGCGGGCGTTGAGAAATGGCGTGATCATGTCGCTTTTAACTGGTCCCGGCCTAAAGAGTGAGATATCAATAATTAGGTCAGTAAATGTTTCAGGGGCAAACTTTCCAACTAATTCACGTTGGCCAGGGCTTTCAATTTGAAAGAGCCCCAAAGTTTGGGTGGATTGAATTAATTCAAATGTTTTAGAGTCATCAAGAGCGATGGCATCAAGATCAATTCCAGTTCCAGTTGTGCGCTCGATTTCAGATGTGGCGTATGCCAGGGCGGATTGCATACGAACCCCGAGAATGTCGAGTTTTAAAAGTCCAATAGCTTCCACATCATCTTTATCCCATTGGACCATTGGATAATTACTGGCATTATTTTCAATAGGCGCGCGGTCATATAAACCGCCATCAGAGATCACAACGGCGCAAGGATGCATCGCTAAATTCCGTGGAAGCCCATCGAGGCGTTGGGCAAGGCCAATCGCCATCTTCCAGGTCGGTGAAGTGAGATTGAGGTTACGTAACTCAGGAAGGTTCTCAAGTGATTGAGAGATATTACGAGCGCGGATATGTGGCAGAGATTTTGCGACGAGATCAATCTCCATGGGCGGAAGAGATAGCGCAGCTCCGACATCACGGATTGCATGGCGCGCACGATAAGTATCAAACATGGCAACTGTTGCACATCGCTCTTGATATGCAGCGAAGACCTGGTCATAGATTTCTAAGCGGCGAGCCGATTCAACATCGATATCAATATCAGGTAGCGCTTTGCGAAGTGGTGAGCAGAAACGTTCCATCAATAAACCAAGTGAGAGTGGCTCCACGCCAGAGATTCCTAAGAGATGACAGACCAGCGAACCTGCACCACTACCCCGGGCTGCAACCCGAATACCACTAGAGCGAGCGCGATCGGTTATGTCAGCAACGGTTAAGAAATATGATTCATAACCCAGGCTTTCAATAATGGCGAGTTCTTTATCAAGACGTTCTTTCACATCGCTACGAAATTCGCCATAGCGCCAATGAACTCCAGATATCGAACGCTGACGAAGTTGGGAGGTGAGTTCCTGGTGCGATGTCGCGCCGACAACATGGGGTTCGGGAAGATGAATAGATCCAATGCCAATGTCGTGGACTGGAGATAAAGCAGCGCGGTCTGCCCATTCCCGAGTAGTAGCCAGTAAGCGCTTTGCGTGACGTTCGCCAGCAGCAAGCGCTATTTTTTCGCCAAGTAACTCCATCTCTTCTGAGGATTTGAGAAACGCTTCAGCATTTTTCCTCTCAACTACGCTCTTATGAAGTGGCAGTAAATGGCGCGTGGCATCAAGAACATCAGCGATAGGAGCATCGTCACGAAAGCACATCCGAGCTGCATTGGTGAGCAGAGCTGGCAGATCGTGATCACGGGCAAAGCCCAACATCCGAGCGGCATGGGTCGTAGATCGCGGACCATCTCCAGGGGCTAGATGAGAAACGCACTCGATAGCTTGATCTAAAAATAAATCTTGAGTGGAGTTATAAATAAATAGCGCTTTGTCATAACGACGGGAAGTAAGCGCTCGCCCTATCTCAGAATCAGGGCCATGTAAGGCTAAAAGATTCTGGGTGAGATGAGAGTTGTTCTGTAGAAAAGTAAGATCACAAGTGCGCCCATATTTTTTTAATTCAGTGATAACTCGGACTAATGAAGACCAGCCACGACCAGAGGTTGCGAGCAAGGTAATTCGCGATTGGTTGTCATAGCTCATATCAACTCCAAGAATTGGAGTAATGTCATTATCTAAACAACTCTGGGTAAATCGAATTGCGCCAGATAAACCATCCCGATCGGTGAGCGCTAAAGAACTCATACCGAACTCGCGAGCTTGTTCTACAAGAAGATGAGGAAGAGTGGTTCCGTATTTAAATGAGAAACCACTAGATAGATGTAAGTGAGTAAAGCTCATGTGACGAAAGATGAGTTATGCGGGTCGAGATGTGGGACGGATCCGCCAGTGGCCAAGCTCTTCGATACGTTCAATCTCAAAAGTTTTCATGACGCCAATAGGGGCTGCTTCAACGCGCCAGAGCGCTCGCGATCCATCGTCAGGGCGGAAGAGTCCATCGCTGGCGCGATTCCACCAACCGCCAGATTCACGCCATGAAGAAAGAACAGTGTGAATACGGAAGCGCTGGCCGTTATAAATAAATTCGATCGGTTCGCCTCCGGCTAGGAAGATCTCCGATTTCTGGTGCTCTGATTTTTCGAACATTTGTTCGAACTCTAGCGAGCGCCCCCGACAGGGGCAAGCCGCTAGCAACGAGCCGTTACCAAAACGACACCCACGCCACACCTGTTTGAAAGCTTCTCGTAGCCGATCGTGTGTGAGTATCCGCCCGTGATCACACATACATCCGCCTCGAAGACCCAGGGTCGCTCCCTCCGCCTTCGAATCTCCTCTGTTGTTAGCGCCCTCGCGCTCGCAACTTCCGCACTCGTGGTGCTCACTTCCCCGCAGGTCACTGCAAATACATATTCAGTTCCTGCTGCTCCAGTCATCAAGAAGGCGAGCATTACGCCTTTTGGTATCCGCGTAGTTTTCAATACCGTTTCAGCATCACCTGCTGTAACAAATTACGTCATCTCAAGTGGCGAAAACTCTTGTCCAATTTCTGTGTCTGCAGCTACTAAGGGTGTAGTCACCATCCCAATTCTTGAAGACCAGACCAGCGCAACAGTTTCAATTAAAGCTGTCAACGCTTATGGATTTTCAGCAGCCGGCACATGGAGCAAAACTTTCAGCTCTGCTGACTTAGCAAATGTCGCTCGAAGCACATGGAAATCCGTTCAATTGCTACAGCTCAGTGATCTCCACGGCGCTATTGAAGGAACATCGGCAAACGCTGGAACTGCTCTTCTTATGACTGCTTTTGCTGCAGAGCGCGCAAAAAATGCTGCGACTTTCACATTATCAGCTGGCGATAACATCGGTGCAGCGCCACCAATCTCCAGTCAATTCGAAGAGTTGCCAACCATTGAATCAATGAACCTCATGAAATTCGATGTATCTGGATTTGGAAACCATGAACATGATCGAAATTTGTCCCATGTTCAGAAGATCATTGGAGCTTCCGACTTTCAATGGGTCGCCTCTAATTACAACACTCTTGAACCTTTGAAGAGTGGCACAAAGTCTGCGAAGAATTTCCACATTGTTGAGCGTGGAGGTGTCAGCGTTGGATTTGTTGCTGGAAATACAGAAGAGACCAAGGAGCAAATTTTCCCTGGAAACTTAACTTTCGGCGGTAAAGATCTAGTGATTTCTGGAGATGCATCTGGCATTAACGCAGCAATTAAGGCAGCGAAGAGCGCTGGCGCAGATATTGTTGTTGCAATTCTCCACCAAGGTTGGCAAGAGAATCGCGACGGCGAAGCCAAAGGGCGTTTGATTGAACTTGCTAAGCAAATTAAAGGTGCTGCGGTTGTTTTTGGTGGGCATAGCCACCAGACCTATTCATCAATGCTTGCTGGTAATTACTTCACTGCAGGAACTATGGTCGCCATGACACGAAATGCTGGCCAGGAATACAACAAAGTAAATGTTTGTATGGATGCCAGCGGACGTGTTCGCGGATCAATGGTTGAAGTCATGACCCGCTCCAAGTTCGCGACCTTGACGCCAAACGCAGATGGCGCTGCATTGGTCAAGAAATATAAAGATCAACTCAACGCCAAACTTGATGTGAAGATTGGTCAAGTTAATGGAATCTTCCCTCAAGGCGGAACTCCTCAAGTCCAACGTGCCGGAGAAGCTGCACTTGGAAACTTCACTGCAGATGCGATGCGCAAGAAATACGGAACTGATTTTGCGTATATCAACGGCGGAGGTATCCGTGACAAATTCCCTGCCGCAACTTACGTTGCAGCTGATAAGAGTTTGAATCGTCCCGGCGCTGACAAAGTTGCACCTTATGATGTGACTTTGGGTGATGCCCTAGCGGTTTATCCATTCGGTAACACGGTTGGAGTTTCTGTCATTACAGGTGAAAATCTTTGGAAGGCGCTGGAAAATGGCGTTAGCAATTGGCCAGGCGATGGTCGCTTCCCACAGATTTCGGGCTTTAAGTTCTCCTTTGACACGAGTAAAGCTGTTGGTTCTCGAGTTCAAAGCGTCTCCAAATCTGATGGAACTGCAATCGCTAAAGATGGTAAGGAATACACCATCGCAGTACCTGACTTCATGATCTATGGTGGAGACGGATACGTAGGATTCTTTACTCCTTCAAAAGCTAAGTTACGAGGTCTTCTCGTTGACGTATTTATTGAAGCAGTACAAGGGGCATCCGCTGGCGGCAAGGCAATTCAAATCCCTGCTCTCGATGGACGCATCACAAAGGTGAATCCATAACAGCAATTCGGTAGTAGAGAAAAACCGCGCTTCGGTACTAACGGGGCGCGGTTCTTCTTTTCCCGACACGCCGATTTAGTTGAAATTTCAATAAAATTAGTTTACCCTTCAACTAAATCTTGACCCTCTATGAAAGGAAACTATGGATATCCTCCTTGTGATTGGTCGCGTGCTCTTTGCGCTGCTCTTCATCAACTCAGGTATCGCACATCTCACCAAGCTCGAAGCTATGGCGGGTTACGCGCAATATAAGAAAGTCCCAGCAGCCAAACTCTCAGTCATCGTTACTGGCCTCATGCTTGTTATCGGCGGCCTTTATGTAGCACTTGGTGTCTACGCAGATCTTGGCGGACTTCTCCTTGCAATCTTCCTTGTTCTCTCTGCATTCATGATGCATAACTTCTGGACTATCCAGGATGCACAAGCAAAGCAGGCAGAAACCATTAACTTCTTTAAGAATCTCTCCCTCGCAGGCGCAGCGCTCATCATCTTCGTGCTCGTTGGCTCAGGAACTGATTTTGGCCCATCAATTACTGAAGGGTTCTTCAACCTCTAATTGAATAATTAGTTAATTCCAAGTAAAACCCCTGCACAGGCTTCAAATGTGCGGGGGTTTTAACTTTTATCACGATAGCGTCTGAATATGGAATTACTGATGGCCATCGCCAGCGGAGTTCTCATTGGTTCTGTTTTGGGTTATGTAGGCGCTGGCGGTTCCATGTTGGCGATTCCAATATTTATCTATGTCTATGGATTATCACCAGTTGCTGCAACAACGGCATCACTCTTAGTGGTTTTTGTTGGAGCGGCATCGGGTGCGCTTCCAAAATTACGTCGTAATGAAATTCTCATTAAGGAGAGTTTGACGATTTGGGCAATTGGCTTGATAACAAATCTAACTGGCGCTTATTACTTGCCGCGAATCGATGAGAATGTAATCTTGACAGGATTCTCTCTTGTTCTGATTTCTGCGGGAGTTTCAATGCTAATTCCATCACCAGCCGAATCTTCTGAGCGGAAAGTTTCTCCTGTCGCCCTCGTTGGAATCTCATTGATTATTGGCGCACTTACTGGACTTTTCGGAATAGGTGGTGGATTCCTCGCCATTCCGATTCTGGTTCTCTTTTACAACGTCTCTCCTGCTCGTGCTGCAGGTACTTCGCTTTTCATCATAATGATCAATACGTTGACGGGCTTCTTCGCGCATTATCGTCACTGGGATGAAGTCAATTGGCTCATACCTGGCGTCATCGCAACTGTTGCATTACTTGTCTCGCGATTTGCTTCACACCATAGCTCCAGACTTTCTCCGGCCACGCTGAAGCGGGCATTTGCTCTCTTTGTCTTCGCTATCGCTCTATTCACTCTAGTAGATACCTGGGTAATCACATGAAGATAGAAAAACTCGTCAACGAACTCGTTGGCACTGCCGTTCTCCTCATTGCAGTCGTGGGCTCGTCGTATATGGCTGCAAACCTCACTTCGGATAAAGCGCTATCTCTATTAATTGTTGCAGCCGTTACCGCTGCTGCCCTTGCCATCATCATTAAATCAGGCGCAGCGATAAGCGGTGCTCATTACAATCCCGCTGTCACAATCTCATCGCTGCTTACTGGTGGGATGAAAACCGTTGAAGCGCTCGCGTACATCGTCGCTCAAGTCTTGGGCGCAATCGCTGGTGTAGTCATCGCCAATGCAATGTTTGGTGAAGCCTTATTTGGCGCAAGTACAGTTTTGCGATCAGGGAGCGGTCTATTTATTGGAGAGATTGTTGCGACTTCTGGTCTGGTTTATTTGGCGCTCACAGCAAATGAGAAGAGCGTATGGAAGATGATTCCGCTCTGGATCTTTGCTGCCTACTTCTTCACTTCTTCTACTTCATTTGCTAATCCTGCCGTAACAGTTTCTCGAATCTTTACGGAGGCGCCCACTGGAATAAGTAGCAGTTCGGTTCTCGGATTTTTATCTGCTCAAGTGGTCGGAGCTTTGCTCGCAGTGCTTGCTCTCAAATCAAAGATTGTTAAAGGGTCATGAGATGACAAAGCGCTCATCCGTTCTATTTGTATGTGTTCACAATGCGGGTCGTTCACAGATGGCAGCTGCATATCTCTCACACTTGGCGGGAGATTGGGTAGAAGTTCGTAGTGCAGGATCTGCTCCCGCCGATTCAATCAACCCAGCTGTTGTCGCTGCGATGCTTGAAGAAGGTATTGATATCCGTCACGAAGTTCCAAAGGTTTTGACCACATCGGCAGTGGAAAGTTCAGATGTAGTTATAACCATGGGCTGCGGCGATGCTTGCCCTTTCTTTCCAGGAAAGCGATATCTGGATTGGAAACTCGACGATCCTGCGGGCCAAGGCGTTGATGCCGTGCGACCAATCCGCAATCAAATTAAGTCGCTCGTGAAAGAACTCATCGAAACTCTCTAGAATCGCCGACATGGAAGGCGTGCTAGAAAAAGCAGCAGTACAACGTGCGCAAGCTGCGCTCACTAAGAACCAGATGCCAGGACAGATTAAAGTCTTATCGGATAGTGCGCGAACTGCAGCTGAAGCAGCCGCTGCTCTCGGAATTGAAGTTGGTCAGATTGCATCCTCGATTGTTTTCAAGCTTCCAGATGAAAGCCCACTCCTTGTCATTACATCCGGAAGACACCGCGTTGATACCCAACTTGTAGCTGATTTTCTTAAAGTTGAAAACCTTGGCCGCGCCGATGCGGACTACGTGAAAGAAATTTCCGGCTATTCAGTCGGTGGCGTTGCACCTGTTGGCTGGCTTAATGCTCCCGCGCTCACTTTGATTGATGAAGCGCTTAATGATTATGAAGTGGTCTGGGCTGCTGCAGGACATCCGCATGCTGTCTTTCCAACCACATTCGATGAACTAAAAATTGCATCTGGTGCAACACCGGCAAAAGTTGGCGATTAATGTTTTACAAACTTCACACTGAAATTTCAGGATCTGGAGAACCTTTAGTTCTTGTACATGGGATGGGTTCTGCAAGTTCGGCGTGGAAACCAATTCGACCACTTCTCAATGAGTTCTACACAGTTGTCACTGTCGATTTACCTGGACATGGAAAGACGCCCTACATCAAAGGCCAGCCCATGGATCCTCATTCTTTGGCGCTTGGCGTACTGGAACAACTAAGTTCAGAAGGAATTGAACGATTTCACTTAGCGGGTAATTCGTTAGGCGGTTGGATATCTCTCGAAATGGCAAGCGCTGACCCCGAACGAGTTCGCTCACTCATTGGAATTGCACCGGCAGGGCTCTGGCTAAATCCTTATAACGCGCGTTATCCGGGAACTGCAATTGCGAGATTCCTCGCGCGTTACACCAGCAAGATTGCCCCTGCTGCTCTTCAATTTGAAAAAGCACGGATGCTGGGTTTCGCAGATGTAAGTCCCCGTTGGAAAGAATTTAGCTACGAGATTTGTCTGGATGCAACTATGGCGATGGCAAGCGCGGAAGGTTATTACCCTGCTTGGGATGGGATGCTGATGAAACGTTTCGACAGTTTTATACCCGCAACTTTGCCCGTAACAATAATTTTTGGCGATACCGATCGAACTCTTCCAGCCACCACATGCCAGGAGCGTTCGGTTGCGCCTTCACATGCCAAATGGATTTTCTTTTCTGAAACTGGTCATGCGCCCATGTGGGATTCGCCGCTTGATGTCGTTGATGAAATAAAGAAAACGACTGCGCTTGCTTCATGATTCGAATTTACTTCTGGAAAATTCCTCCGCGCTTTGTTCCTTGGGCGTTGTTTCGAATGGGATTGGATCGGTTCTCACTGTGGCGTATGAATGGAATTTCTTTCTGGAAATTGCTCGGGGCTGGGAAAGGAGAAACTTTTACACCACGAGATGCAGATCCGCTGCGCTGGGGTCTGCTTGTCGTTGTTGAGAAGGAATATGTAGACGATCTTGATTCGTCACCCATGATTCAACGTTGGCGAAAGAGATGTGACTCTGAATTCTCAGCTGATCTCTCCCCTATTTCGGTTCACGGAAAGTGGTCAAGAAAAGATCCATTTATCTCAATCAGTAATACTGAAAAAAATTGGAGCGGCCCAGTTGCTGCAATTACACGCGCGCGAATTAAATGGCGAAAAAACTTGATCTTTTGGCGTTCTGTTCCGCCAGTCACTCATAGCTTACGAAGTTCGCAAGGATTGGTTTCTGCTATTGGTATCGGTGAAGCCCCCATTGGACTACAAGGAACATTTTCTTTATGGGAATCCGGTGAAGCTGTGCGAAACTTCGCCTACAGGGGTGAAGCGCATAAGGCGGCTATCGATGCAACCCACCGTGAGGATTGGTATGCAGAAGAGCTCTTTGCCCGCTTTGCTGTGACCAGAAGCGTGGGAGCTCTATAAGGCACAATTGCCTTATGTCGATTCGCAATTATCGCCCGCGGCGAGATTCGCGTCGAACAATTTCTCCCTCCAAGAACTTCATACTTATCGCAGTTTTGACTGTCGCACTCGGCTTACAAATTGCATATCCACTCGTTGATGGTGAAGTTCTTCGTCTGGTAACTATTGCCACCGTTTATTGGGCAGCTGGCGCAATGCTCCTTCACGCACTCTTCGCCTACGGCTGGAACTATGCGCTCCGTTTCCTCTTTATTACTTTCTTCTTTGCACTTCTTGTTGAACAAGTCGGGATGCGAACTTCATGGCCATTTGGAAGTTATGAGTACTCACCAACGCTTGGCTACCAAATTTATGGCGTGCCGCTCGTTGTTCCATTTGCATGGATCATGATGGCGCATCCAATCTTCATAGCTGCTCGTCGTTTAGCTCCGAATTGGGTATTTCTTGTTGGTGGTTATGGGCTTATGGCGTGGGATTTATTCCTCGATCCGCAGATGGTCTCTGCAGGGAGATGGACTTGGGAAGTGACGGGAAGATCAGTTCCATTCCAGCCAGAAATTCCGCTCTCCAACGCATTTGGCTGGTTACTAACTGGCATGGGCTTAATGGCACTTCTACATTATTTACTTCCCAGCGAAAGACGTTCACTTGGTTCAAGCCGTGCAGTTCCTGAGTTTTTCTTGGCCTGGACGTGGATTGGCGGTGTAATTGCAAACCTCTTCTACTTTGATAGACCTGGAGTCGCTTTTATCGGCGGTACAGCTCTGGGCGCGATCGTACTCAGCTACTTTTTATCCGTCAGATACGGTCGAAGAGATTAGAGATGGGTGCACTTCTAAATTTCTCTTGGATCCTCATCGCACTGGCAAGCACATTTACCATCCTAAATTTTCTAACTATTCGGGTAATTCGTTACCGTGAAGATATTGGAATAGATGAAAAAGTCTCGATACTACTTCCACTCCGTAATGAAGCAGAAAATGTAGAAGGGGTAATTCATAGTCTCATCACCCAAGAAGGGCTTCTTAACTTTGAAATCATTGCACTTGATGACGCCTCCAGTGACGAGACGCTCTCTCGATTGCAAGAAATCACGTCACCAAATCTCAAAGTTGTAAGTGGGCAGACATTGCCCGAAGGCTGGTTAGGTAAGAATTTTGCCTGTCACCAACTCGCCGCTCAAGCAGATGGAAGTTATCTCGTATTTGTCGACGCTGATGTGCGCTTATCGCCGCGTGCCATAGCGGCCTCAATTCAATCAATGAAGCGGTGGGGATGGGATTTCGTTTCTCCTTATCCACGACAGATTGCAATCTCATTTCTCGAGCGATTGACGCAACCACTTCTGCAATGGTCATGGTTTGCATCTCTTCCACTTCGCATCGCCGAATTACTTCAAACTCCCTCGATGGTCGTCGCAAATGGACAATTTTTAGTAATCGATCGTCGAGCCTATTTTGAATCCGGCGGGCATGAAGGAATCAAATCTGAAGTTCTCGATGATTTAGAGCTCGGTCGCTCCATGGTACGAAAGGGCTTTCGTGGTGGCGTTGCAGAAGCATCTCACTTTGCCGATTGCCGAATGTATTCCACTTCGCGGGAGCTCATAGAGGGATATACAAAGTCTCAATGGCGCGCTTTTGGTAACCCTTTTGGCGCAATTATTGCCGTAGCAATTCTGGCATTTATTTCAATTGTTCCTATCCTCATTGGGCTAGCAGGAAATCTCTCTGGGTGGATAGGTTACTTTGCGATTGTTATGTCACGTCTGCTTGTAGCTATCCGAACAAGATCAGTAATAAGTAGCGCCTTACTCCATCCATTAAGCGCACTTATGTGGATATATCTCATCATTCTCTCGTGGATCCGAAAGTCAACAGGTCAACTTGCATGGCGAGGTAGACAGCTATGAGTCACCATCGCGTTACAAAGACACCACGGGATGTCATTGTTATTGGCGCAGGTATGGCTGGATTGGCCAGCGCTGCGCGATTGGCGAAACGTGGACATCGCGTAACAATATTTGAAGCCACAGAATTTGCAGGCGGGAAGTGTCGGACAGAATGGATTGGTGACTTTGCATTTGATACCGGTCCATCTTTATTGACGCTACCCGCGGTTTATCGAGACCTCTTTTTGAAAACTGGAAAACGATTGGAACATCTCCTTGAACTTCAACCAGTTGATCCATCCTTTACTTATATTTTTCACGATGGAAAGAAAGTTACATTTCCAAATCTCTCTCATAACGGAACCATTGCTGCAATAACACGAGTTTTTGGAGAAGATGCCGGTCGCGATTGGCACAACTTACTCACTCGAGCCGAAGCGATGTGGGAGTCTTCACGAGAATCATTTATTGAAGGTGAGCTCGAAAGTCCACTTCAATTATTGAAGCGCAGAACTTTTCTCAATGATCTCAGGATTATCGCGCCTTGGAAGTCGCTCCGTGCGCTAACAAATGCTTACACTGATAATCCTTATCTTCAGAAAATCATCAGTAGGTATGCGACTTACACCGGCTCCGATCCACGAAAAGTCCCCGCGGTACTTCTTACCATCGCCTTTGTCGAAGAAGCATTCGGGGCGTGGCATGTAAAAGGTGGATTAGGTTCCCTCGCTTCAACTCTTGAGTCGCGAGTTAAAGAGCTCGGAGTGAATCTCCGCCTCAACACCCGGGTTAGTTCTATCGATGTTGAAGATGGAGTTGTCCGAGGGGTGACGCTAAAAAACGGCGAGAGGGTCCTTGCTGATGTAGTAGTTGCTAATGCAGATGCATCACTTGTCTACAACTCACTACTTCCACCGATGAGGGAAACTCGTGCACCACGTAGAGCGCTAAAAAAAGCCACTCCTTCGTTATCTGGTTTTAGCCTGCTCTTGGGTCTACGCGGAAAATCAAAGTTAGGTCACCACACTGTTTACTTTCCCGAGAATTATGACGACGAATTTGATGCGATATTTCATCGGAAAGAACCGGTTCCGCATCCTGCTATCTACATCTGCAACCCCCAAGATGAGAGTATGAAAAAGAATCCCGATAGCGAGAGCTGGTTTGTGTTAATTAATGCCCCGCGCCACGAACCTGAAGGCGGTTGTGATTGGAACTCTCCCGGCCTGAAAGAGCGCTACGCATCACACATTGTTGACCTGATGGAAGCGCGCGGATTAGAGATTCGCTCTCGCTTAGAAGTTATGGAGATTCGTACCCCAGCCGATCTTGAAGTTCGTACCAATGCGCCAGGTGGTTCAATATATGGAACATCAAGCAACGGTGCTCGCTCAGCATTCCTTCGAGCAAGAAATCGTGCTCCGATTAAGAATCTCTATTGCGTTGGCGGCTCAGCACATCCCGGTGGCGGCTTGCCGTTAGTAGGAATCAGCGCGGAGATTGTCGCAGAAGCGGTCGAAGAAAATTTAGAACAGTAAGTGCAGAAATGCTTTGTGCTACCGCCCAAATAATTACTGCAATCGTTGCGATGTCCAAACTAAAGGCGCGAGCGACGAGAACGATAAAGATTACGCTGGCGCGAATGGGCCGTTCCGCAATCGTGACGACTCCAATTTCCTGAACACCTAGTCCGCCTGCTCGCGCCCTCATATATTCCTGGGCATATGCCGTCAACCATGCAAGTAAAACCCATTCCCAGGGCGCTCCTAACTGAAACAGACCCAGCGCCCAAATTGTTTCAACTACTCGATCTACTATCGAGTCAAGCGCTGCGCCCCACTTGCTTACTTTCTTACTCAGAATTGCGAGAGTTCCATCCAATCCATCTGCCATGAGTGAAAGCACCAGAAAAGCGATTGCCCAATGTGAATCGATGAAATAGAGATACGCGATAGCAAATAGCAGAGATAGATAGGTGAGGCCGTTTGGCGTTATACGTAGGGTCTTGAGTGGTTTACAGATGTAGTAGCTAACAGTGAGCCATCCTTTAACAACACCTTTAATTTTGGCTCCGCCGTGAAGCGCACTCCACTCTCTGAAGAATTCTTCTCTCATCGCAATCCAATTCTCTTGACAATTTCCAGCGTTGAAACAGCCGAATTCATTGTGTAGAAATGTAAACCTGGCACACCTCGAGATAAGAGCTCAAGGCACATTTCACTTGCTATATCAACTCCTACTTTTCTTACCGCTGCAGAATCAGATTCAACGCTCTTGATTCGATCTCTCACATAATCTGGAAGTGGAGTTCCTGAGAGTTCTGACATGCGATGGAGTTGGGCGACATTTGTGATGGGAAGAATTCCTGGATAAACATCGAGTTGTGAGCCAGCGTTACGAAGTGAATCTATGAGCGTAAAATATCGATCGACATTAAAGAAAAATTGCGTAGTAGCAAAAGTTGCACCACGACGTTCTTTTTCTAAGAGAACATCAATATCTCTTTTGAAGTCACCATGCGAAGCAGGGTGTCCATCTGGAAATGCTGCAACGCCAACTTCGAATCCGTGCTCGATTGCTAGCGAAACAAGTTGGTCAGCATGATCAAAACCATGAGGAGTTGTGAGCCACGGCGCACTTGGTCCACCTTGAGGATCACCACGTAGCGCGAGAATCGATTGAATCCCCGATCTCTTGTATTGCTGCAAAATAGTGATCAACTCTTCTTTTGTTGAACCCACACAAGTTAAGTGGGCAATGGTTGGAATTCCGGTACGTGAAGTAATTTCTGAGGTGAATCGCACTGTTCTATCTCTTGTTGATCCACCTGCGCCATAGGTTACGGAGACGAAATCAGGGCGCGCTCTTTCCAGTTCATCGAGGGCGCCCCATAGTCGAGCCTCCCCTGCCTCATCCTTGGGAGGAAAGAACTCAATTGAGAAAGAAGCGCTAGACATATAGCGGGAGGGTACCGTTGCGCCGTGGCTTCCCAAGAACTTTCGCAACTGCGCGATGAGATTAATCTGGTTTTGGCCGAATTTACCGATGCGCGTAGCCGCTCATTGACTGAGATTGGTTCCGAGTTGCAGCCCGTTGCACACGCGATGAAGGAGTTCATCACCGATAGCGGAAAGAGATTTCGACCCATCTTCGCCTATCTTGGCTATTTAGGAACTGGAGCAACACCTCGTCCAGAAATCTTGCGAGCTTGTACCGCGCTTGAATTAGTTC
>JACCDU010695795.1_pt1 | contig 43313 bp, 32 predicted proteins | sample 7446081 | NCBI WGS metagenome assembly JACCDU01 (sample SAMN15323447, study PRJNA562643) | freshwater metagenome | isolation source: river surface water | place: USA:Blue River Watershed | collected 2017-08-17
AGGCGCGCATTTTTGTGTTTTATTTAACTTCCAAATTGTCACGATTAGAAGTGTATTTACGGACGTGATGACACGCCTAACGGAAGTTTTTTTTGGAAATCAAATCATTTTGTATACATTTGTTAGATACCGATTTTGATAGATTGGTGTATTTTGTATTGTATTTTAATGAAAGTGAGTATTTGGAAATCAGCTAATTACCATGATAATCAGGTTTTTAACTGTTTCTTTTAATTTATATTACCCAAGCCACCTATGAGACTTCACAACCTAACAAGCTTCTCTACAACCCCACAGCAAATGAAGAATGTATTTTTATTGAAAGGTTACAAAACAACTTTTTTGACTTTCTTATGGTCGGTCCTCTTGAGTATTGGTGTCAGCTTTCAAGGTCAGGCGCAGAATACAATTTCAGCACCATTTCTTGCGTCTCAAGGATTTGTCGGGATTAAAACAGGAGCCAATTCTGCATCGAATTGTTTGTATACGGGCGCTTTAGGATTTTCAAATGTATATTTCTTCCAGAATTCCACAACAAACGTTTTCGAAGCACAAGGAAATGACATTATTGGGGTTATTTACATCACGGATTTCAACGGAGTTCAACATGAGATTCCAGGTTTTCTAAAGTGGCGCACGCCAAATGGATCAGTAACAACATTTGTTTATGAGCCAGGGGCAGGAGCGTCTTTTACTTTAGCAACAAATGGTTCCAATGGCTCATCAAACTATATAATCGATGACACCAAATATGTTGGTTTAACTAAAATAGGTTCAACACTTACCATTCCTTCCTCCGGCCCTAATGCGGGAAATATCTCAGGAAATGCCGCTTTTACAGGTTTATTAAATGAACTGAATACCTACTTAGCTAGTTTACCAGCTATCACTATTACTAATCAAACAGTTAATGAAAACGCAGGAACAGTTACACTAACACTAAATTTATCTACAAGCTCGACAAATGTGATTTCAGTAAATTACATAACGGCCGATAGTACAGCAACAAATTCTACCGACTATACCACAACTTCTGGTGTAGTTACTTTTAATCCGAGCGAAACAATTAAAACAATTACAATTCCAATCATTGATGATGTCATCTTAGAATCGGCAGAAAAATTCAAAGTTCTTTTTTCTAATTCCACAAATTCGTATTTAGTTAATTCAAAAGTGATAGTCACGATTTTGGACAATGAGACAACTAACACAGCGCCTTCAATCACAACAATTTCAGATCAAACTGGCTGTGGCTCTTTTGGTCCACTAAGTTTTACTGTTGGCGATACGGAGACTGCAGTTAACGATTTAACCGTAACCGCGGTTAGCGCAAACCCATCATTGTTTCCATTATCCGGAATATCTTTTTCGGGTTCGGGAGCAAGTCGTTCAATAACAATTGTGCCTGCATCAGGTCAAGTAGGTTCCGGTGATATCAACGTTATTGTTGAAGATGTCGATGGAGCACAAGCCTACATCTCATTCATGGTTACTGTTGACTTTGCTATTGAAGCTGGCGCAGACCAAAGTATTTGTAGCGGCGGCAATGCAAACCTTACGGCTACTGTAACTGACAATACAACTGGTGGTTCAACAACAACAACTTTTGATTTTAATAGTGGTTTGCAGGGTTGGACGACTGGAGGATTTGCGGCAACAGATGATGGGTGGCCAACTAGCGCTACGTTGTTTAATGTCCAGTCTTTTGGTAATACGGGCAGTTCACTTGGCACACCGAACACAGGGGACTTAGGACCGGAGAATTCATTTGTAATTAGCCCAACAATTGCATTTGGCCCTTCTGTAACTTTGTCATTTGATAGTTGGTCAAACAATGAATCTGCAGGTTATGATTATGAACATGTTGACTATTCACTAGATAATGGATTATCATGGATATCTTTGGATGGAACATTAACTCCAACTGGAATAGAAGGCTTAAATAATGATGCAACATGGAGAACCTATACAGTTACATTTAATCCTGCGCCAAGTGCAAATGGCAAAATTCGATTTAGATATGATACCGCTGATGATTGTTGTGGAGGAACTGGAACAAATAACGGTTGGTATGTAGACAATGTCTCTGTTACGGCTGTTTCAAATCCTTCATATGCATGGACACCATCAGCAACTCTTTCTTGTGATGATTGTTTGGATCCGACGGCGAGTCCATTGGCAACTATGACTTATACTTTAGAGGCTACAAGCCCAACTGGTTGTGTTGTATCTGATTCTTTAACAATTGAAGTACTCAATACACCTTCCGTGACTGCTGTTAACGACACAACGGTTTGTGCCGGTTCATCTTTGGCTTACGCCTTTACGGCTAGTGCCGGTTCAATTGCATGGACAAACTCTAATACTTCAATCGGTTTAGCTGGTTCTGGTTCTGGAAACATTGCTTCTTTTGCTACTGTGAATGCTGGAGCAACAGCGGCAACAGCAAATATTTCTGTTACTGCTACAGATAATGGTTGTACGAGTTTGGCAGAGAACTTTACCATTACAGTCAACCCACTTCCAACAGTTACAAACGGCACCACACAAGCAGTGGATCACGGTGATGTTGTAGCAGAGGTTGCTACAGCTGGTAATCTTGGAGGTAGCGCAACTTATGCCTGGACAAATTCAAATACGACAATTGGTCTCGGTGCTTCAGGAACCGGGAATGTTCCGCAGTTTACGGCAGCAAATACGACTGCGTACGTACAAACAGGTTTGATTACTGTTTCGGCGACAGCTAATGGTTGTAACGGTCCTGCTCAGACTTATGAAGTTTCAGTTACTCCAGTTGCAACGGTAGATGCTGTTGCAGACCTTACTCTTTGTGCCGGAGCTGCCGGAAGCGTAAGCTTTACAGGAACGCCAGCGGCTACTTTCTTCTCTTGGACAAATGACAACACTAGTGTTGGTATTGCTGCGTCAGGAACGGGCAACATCAGTTTCACAGGTGCAAATACAACTAATACGGCTCAAACAGCAAACATTACAGTAACCCCTCAAATTTATGTTACTGATGGATATATATATCAGTCTGTATCTGAAAACCAAACCTTAACATTAACAGCTCCTGCAGGAAAAGTGATTACAAGTGTCGAGTTTGCGAGTTTTGGTACACCAACCGGAACGGCTGGTAACTACGCCATTGGCTCTTGCCATGCAAGCAACTCTTCTAATATAATTAGCGCGGCGGCCTTAGGTCAGAACTCGCTTACTATTGCTGCTACAACAGCAGTATTTGGGAACCCATGTGTAGGTACTTCAAAAATGCTTGCTGTAAAATTGGGTGTTGGTGAATTGCTTAGTGGCAATTCTGACGTATTCCAGGTGACGGTTAATCCAACGCCAAACGTTGCAGATATGACAATAGGTAATTGTTCTGCTTCTACATTTAACGCCACACCAGTAAATGGTGTAGATATAGTTCCGGCGGGCACAACCTATACTTGGACGGTAGTTGAAAACCCTGCAATTGTAGGAACTTCGAATGTCAGTTCAGCTACTCCGGCGGTCAGTCAAACATTGTCTAACTTGTCAAGTCAATCTCAATCGGTAACCTATACTGTTACACCAACTGCTGGTTCATGTGTTGGCGGTGATTTTGATGTTACGGTATCTGTTGCTCCAACAATGACTATTGCGGATGTAAATACAACAATTTGTACTGGTTCCGCATTTTCCATTACACCAATAGATGGTGCCCTAAATGATGTTGTTCCAGCTGGGACACTTTATACTTGGGACGTCACCCTCAATCCAAATATTGTAGGTGCAACTGCACAAACAACTCCACAAGCAAATATTTCTCAAACATTGGCAAACAATGCAGCGAGCAACCAAATACAAATTTACACGGTTACACCACAGTACACTGTAGGTGGAACTACATGTTACGGCGAATCTTTTGATATTGCTGTAACTGTTCTGAATGGTATTCCTTCTGTAGATGTGGGTAACAACCAAACAATTTGTGGTTCAGGATCTGCATCATTCAGTGTGAACGCGACTAACGCAGAAATGGGTTATTGGCAAACAACAGGAATTGGTGTGATTTCGCCGAATGTGACAAACACCACTGTAGATTATCTTCCAGCCCAGGGTGAAACAGGAACAGTTGACTTGACTTATACTGCAAGCAATGCTTGTGGCGTTTCTTCCGATGTGGCAACCATTACCATAATAGCTCTTCCAAATGCGGGTACTTTAGCAGGTGCAAACGCGATTTGCTTAGGTGCATCAGAAACACTAACTAGTTCTGTAACAGGTGGTGTTTGGTCTTCTTCTAATACGGCCGTTGCTACAATTGATCAAAATAGTGGCGTTGTAACTACACAATCTGTAGGTTCAACTACAATTACATACACTGTGACTTCAGGCTCTTGTTCGTCGAGTACAACAATGATGTTAAGCGTCAACGCATTGCCAACTGCAACAATTGCAACTACTGGCGCCACAACTTTCTGTGCTGGCGGTTCGGTTGCCTTAGTTGGCCCTAGCGCGCCAGCAGGCATGTCTTATACTTACCAATGGAATTTGAATGGTACAGCTATTTCAGGTGCAACTGCGAACTCATACTTGGCAAATGCTTCTGGATCTTACACACTCACTGTAAGTAACAATAATGGTTGTTCTGCTACTTCAGCTGCAACAACAATCACCGTAAATGCTTTACCAACAATTGCAGCCATTACTGGCACAACAACATTGTGTGTTGGTTCAGGGTCAACATTAGCAAACGCTACTGCGGGTGGTACTTGGTCTACAAATAATGCAGCTATTGCAACAATCAATAGCAGCACTGGCGCTGTAGTAGCGGTAAGTGCAGGTGATGCCACGATTTCATACACAATTACAGATGCAAATGGCTGTACTAATTCAGTGTCAACAATTGTAACTGTAAATGCATTGCCAACTGTTGCTGCGGTAACAGGGGCTGCTGCAGTTTGCTCAGGCGCTACTGTTCAGTTTGAAAGTGCAACTGCTGGCGGGTCTTGGACCTCAAATAACACTGCAGTAGCCACAGTAAGTGCTACCGGTGTTGTTACTGGTGTGAGTGCAGGCCTAGCAACAATTACTTATACTATTACGGATGCCAACGGATGTACAAATAGTGCTACTGCTGATATCAATGTGAATACCGGTGCTACGGCAACAATTACTGCTGGCGGCGCAACAACTTTCTGTGCCGGTTCCAATGTAGTACTTACAGCTAATGCTGGTTCTGCTTATATGTGGTCTACAGGTGCACAAACGCAATCAATCACAGTAAGTAATTCTGGAACGTACTCCGTTACTGTCACAAATGCTTCTGGATGTAGCGCAATATCAGCGGTAACTACTGTAACCGTAAATGCGTTGCCAGCTGCTACTATTTTAGCAGGTAGCCCAACAAACTTCTGCCAAGGTGGTTCTGTAACATTAACAGCTAGCCCACAGGTTGCAGGTTCAACTTATCTTTGGTCAAATGGGGCAACAACAGCTTCTATAGTTGCCAATACAACATCTACCAATACAGTTACAATCACAAATGCTGCTGGTTGTGCGACTACAGCAAGCGCTCTTACTGTAACTGTTAATCCATTGCCAACTGCCACAATCACGGCAAGTGGTGCAACGACATTCTGCCAAGGTGGCTCAGTTACTTTAACAGCTAATGGTGGTACTGGTTTATCATACCAATGGTCCAACGGTAGCAACAACCAAACGCTTGCAGTGACTACTGCAGGTAGCTACACAGTTACAGTTACAGACGCTAACGGATGTTCAAGTACATCTGCAGCAACGGTAGTTACTGTAAATAGCTTGCCAAGTGCACCAGCTATTACCGGTACAGCTGCTGTTTGTGTCGGATCTACCACATTGCTTAGCACAACAGCAAGCAACCCTGTATGGAGTTCAGCAAATGCTGCGGTGGCTACAATTGCTGCAAACGGTTTGGTTACTGGCGTTAGCGCCGGAACTGTTGCAATGACTTACACAACAACCAATGCAAATGGTTGTGTGAATTCGCAAAGTGTAACGGTTACAGTCAATACCTTACCTACAGCTGCCATTTCAACGATGGGTGCGACAACTTTCTGTCAAGGTAGTTCTGTAACTCTTCTAGCTTCTAGCCCAACTGCTGGTATGACCTATACTTACCAATGGAGATTGAATGGCACTGCAATTACAGGCGCAACAGCGAGCACTTATGTTGCCAATTCGAGTGGTGCATATGCTGTTACAATTACTACAAACAGTGGTTGTTCGGCAACTTCTGCTACAACAACAGTAGTAGTCAATCCACTACCAGTTCTTGCTGCTAATGCAGGTGCTACTTCTGTTTGTGAAGGCAGTACGGCAGTTATTACAAATGCCCAAGCGGGTGGTTTGTGGTCAACAGCTAACAACACAGTTGCAACAATCAACGCTACAACAGGTATGGTAACAGGAGTTAATCCTGGAACAACCTCATTAACATATACATTTACAAATGCAAACGGTTGCACCAATACCGTATCTACAAACTTCACAGTGAATGCACTTCCATCTGCAGTGATTACCGCAGCTGGAGCAACTACATTCTGTCAAGGTGGATCTGTTGTATTGACTGCTAGTACTGGTTCTTCTTACTTATGGAGTACAGGTGCAACAACTCAGTCAATTACGGTGAGTACTACACAAGACGTGTCTGTTACCGTAACCAATGCAAATGGTTGTGCTGCAACTTCAGCAATTACATCAGTAGTTGTGAATGCACTTCCATTGGCAAACATTACTTCTTTGAATGGCAATAGTTTCTGCCAAGGTGGTTCAGTGACACTTGTTGCATCAAATGGTGCTGCATATGCTTGGTCAAATGGTGCTATTACTCAAAGCATTACATTGTCTGCAAGTGCAAGTGTTACTGTAACAGTAACCAATACAGATGGTTGTTCAGCAACTTCAGCGCCATTTGCAGTAACCATGAATCCTGCTCCGGTTGCAACAATTACAGCTGGTGGTGCTACCACATTCTGTGCAGGTGGTTCAGTTACCCTCACAGCTCCAGTTGCAGCTTCTTATACATGGAGTTCTGGTGAAACAACTCAATCAATCGTTGCTTCTGTTGACGGTCCTTATTCAGTTACCATTACAGATGGTAACGGTTGTGCAGCAACATCAGCAAATACAAATATCACTGTATTATCTGCTCCGGTTGTTCAAGCTATCGCTGGCAGTAATTCAGTATGTGAGGGTTCTACAACAATTCTTACAAACGCTACAATTGGTGGCACGTGGGCATCATCTAACACAGCTGCTGCTTCAATAAATGCTGCTGGTCTACTTACAGGTGTAAGCAATGGTGCTAGTACAATTTCTTACACTGTAACAAACGCGAATGGCTGTACTACTGCTGTTCAGTTCAATGTCAATGTCAATGCAATTCCTGTTTTGACTTCAATTACTGGTGCTTCAGCTGTTTGTGTGGGTTCGACAACAACATTAGCGAATGCGCAAGCTGGCGGTACTTGGTCATCTTCAGACGTTGCCATTGCTAACGTTGCTGCAAACGGTGTAGTTTCAGGTATATCAGCAGGTACAGCACTTATTTCTTACACATACACAAATGCTGCAGGGTGTACTGCCCAGGTTTCTGCCTCAGTTCAAATCAATGCATTGCCAGTAGCTACTGTTACTGCGAGTGGCGCGACTACATTCTGTGCTGGTGGTTCGGTTACCTTGAGCGCCCCAGCTGGCATGACCTACGCTTGGTCTACAGGTGAGTCAACCCAATCTATAGTTGTTATTACTTCTGGATCTTATCCTGTGACCATCACTGACGCAAATGGTTGTTCAGCAAGTTCTGCTCCTGTAGTTGTAACCGTCAATGCCCTTCCGGCAGTTTCAATAGCTAGTGTAGGATCAACGACCTTCTGTGCGGGTGGATCAGTTACGCTTATTGCACCTTTGAATTCAAGTTATACTTATGCTTGGAATAACGGTGCGGGTGCTATCGCTGGTGCATCTAATAATACTTATGTTGCTACTACTACAGGTTCATACGCACTTACAGTAACAGATGCCAACGGTTGTACTTCAACATCGGCTGCTATTCCTGTCACAGTTAATGTACTTCCTGTTGTAACTGCTACAGCGAATGGTGCAACAACCTTCTGTGCGGGCGGAACCGTTACATTAACCGCCACGGGCGCCACTACATACGTTTGGTCAAATGGCTCAACAGCTCCTTCAATTACAGTGGGAACTTCTGGTAACTATGATGTAACTGGTACTACTCTTGAAGGTTGCTCAACAACAAGTAATTCAATTGCTGTAGTGGTGAATGCTTTGCCAACTGCAAGCATCTCTACTTCAGGTTCTACAGCATGTTTAGGTTCTTCAGTGACGCTTACAGCGGCTGGTGGTGCAACATATGCTTGGAGCAATAACTCAACTAATGCGACAATCAATGTGTCTGCAGCTAACACTTACACCGTAACCGTTACAAGTGCTGAAGGCTGTAGCTCAACTGCAAGTGAAACAGTTGTTTTCAATGCCAATCCAGCGGTAGTTATTAGTGCCAACGGTCCTACAGTATTCTGTGCTGGTGGTTCCTTGACACTTACTGCTACAGGTGGTTCCAACTATGTTTGGAGCAATGGCGATCAAGGTGCTTCAACAACAGTGAACCAATCTGGTAATTACTATGTAATTGTTACAAATGCTGCTGGTTGTACGACACAATCTTCAGTAGTGAGTGTAACGGTAAACAACAATCCTGTTGTTGCTGCTATTACAGGTGCTAACGCTGTATGTGAAGGAGGAACAATGCTATTGACTTCTGCAACACAAGGTGGTGTGTGGTCAGCAGCAAATAACTTCATTGCAAATGTGGATGCCGCGGGTCATGTAACTGGCTTGAACGCAGGTTCAACTACGGTAACATACACGGTCACTGTTAATGGATGTACAGCTTCAACAAGTGCACAAGTAAGTGTACTCAACAATCCTGTAACCCCTACAATAACAGCAAGCGGCACAACAACCCTTTGCCCAGGTGGAACAGTTGTATTGTTTGCATCTAACGCCGCTAACTACCAATGGAGCAATGGTCCAACAACACCGTTTATCGTTGCTAATCAGTCAGGTTCTTACACTGTTTCTGTTACAGGAACGAACGGTTGTTCAGCGACGTCATTGCCAATCGAAGTATTTATTGGCGACAACACTGCTCCTGTCATCTCTGCACCATTAAATGTCACTACAACACCAAATCTTGGTTGCGAGGCTATCGGTGTTTCATTAGGCACTCCAATTACATCTGATAACTGTGGTGTGGCATCCGTCACAAACGATGCGCCATCTATCTTCCCAATAGGCCCAACAGTAGTTACATGGACTGTTACGGATAACTCTGGTAACAGCTCAATAGCTACACAAGTAGTAACAGTTATTGATAATAGCGCTCCAACTGTACAAGCTCCAGCTAACGTTACTGTAGCGAGCAATGTATATTGTGAAGCTATCGGCGTGAATCTTGGCAATCCTATTGCTACAGACAACTGTACCGAAAACTTAACAATTACCAATAATGCCCCAGCGGTTTATCCACTTGGGAATACAACGGTAACTTGGACAATAGTTGATGGCGCTGGAAACGTAACAACAGTTGAACAAGTAGTCACTGTTAATGATGAGTCTGCACCTATGGTATTGTTGGCTAATACATCAGTGATTCTAGATGCCAATGGATACGCTACAATTGGTTTTGAAGATCTTGATAACGGTAGCGTAGATAACTGTGGCATTGCAAGTGCGGTGCTCAGTCAATCAGCGTTTGATTGCGCGAATGTTGGCGAGAACTTCATTACTGTAACTGTTACTGATAACTCAGGTAATCAATCAAGCGCGAGTGTGCTCGTCACAGTGATCGCTTCTGATGCTTGTGGTGGTGACCAATGGGCTGGTCCAAGTGTTCCAGATGCTTTTACACCAAACGGAAACAACTACAACGATACTTGGGTCATTCCTGGTCTCGAAGGATATACAACTAAGTCGATGGAAGTATATAGCCGTTATGGAACAATTGTTTACAAAGCCGATAGCTACGCTAACGATTGGGATGGTACCTTGTTGAATACTGGAACACCAGTTCCTGACGGAACTTACTACTATATTCTTACTTTGAATGGTGGTAAACAATTGAATGGCTACGTATACGTGAATCGCGTACAGAAATAATAATAAGACTAGACCTCTAGATATGAAAAAGATCAATAGCATCATTTTGACATTAGGCGTTGTGTTAGTTGGCTTCAGCTCACAAGCACAAGATCCAAATTACCGTCAAAATCAGTTCAATGCCCTGATGTTGAATCCTGCACAAGCTGGTGCAAACAGTTATAACGACATCTCAACGCTTGCCAACTCACAATGGACTGGTTTGCGTGGTGCGCCAAAAACAATAACTGTTTCCGGGAATTTCAATATCATGAAAAACTTTGGCATGGGCGTTTCTTTGCTTCAAGATGAGTTAGGCCCCGTAAAATCAACGCAGTTTGCTGTAAATGGCGCTTATCACCTCAAATTGAGCCCGAAATGGCGTTTCTCTTTAGGTATTCGTGCAATGGCATTAAATACTACAGTAAACCTCACAGATTTGATTACTACAGTAGGCAATGACCCTGACATGATGAGCAATCTTTCTACAGGGATGCAGTTCAACGCAGGTTATGGTGCATTGCTTTATCACAAGAACTTCTATTTAGGATTTTCTCAGGTTCGTGTTGCCGGATTGAGTTTCAAAGACCGCAACATGAGTCTTTTCGTTGAAAACCGCGGTGGTTATGTGGGTTATGTAGGCGGAAATGTAAAATTAGGTTCTGCTATTACATGGCGTCCAAATGTTGTGGGTCGTTATATGCAAGGTTTACCTTATACAATTGACTGCAACATGATTTTTACACACAAAGTCGGTCTTGATTTTGGTGCTTCTTATCAAGTGAATAGCGCAATTGGTGGTATCGTCGGTTATGACTTTGGGAACAAATTTTATGTGGGCTACTCCTATACTTTCCCGTTGTCAAATTTGAACACGGTTACCATTCAGTCGCATGAATTGGCCTTACGCTATAAGTTCAACAACAGCGCAAGTCGTTGTCAAGGACCTCGCTTTTTCAATTGATTTACCTTAACTGAACTCCATGCGTTTTTGGCTCGCAGCTTTTTTCGGAATTACGATTACGTCTTTACTTCATGCACAAGGTGTTGAATTAAAATCGGCTTGTTTCAACACGCCGTACGATGACTTTGCGGCCAGACAGTATGGTGGTAAAATCTATGTCTTGTCAGCAGCAATAAACGCTTGCGAGGATGCAGACATGGATGAATTCGCTAAGAAGCCATTTTCAGATTTGTATGTGGTGGATAGTTGTAAGCTCAAGCAAGCTACCATTCTAAGTGCAAGTGAGAAGTCAGACATGATGTTGAGTACATGTTACTACGACGGGCCGGTCTCTTCTAATGGCGCTAATGATATCTTGTTTTTTACAAATAACCAAGGATCTGATAAAAATCAAACCCTAACCATTCACTATTCTACTAAGAATGCAAAAGGAGAGTGGTCCGCGCCGGTGGCTTTTGCCTATAACAACGACACCTACAATACAACGCATCCATTCTATGATGAAAAGAGCAATACGCTTTATTTTGCTTCCGATATGCCAGGTGGCGTAGGAGGAATGGATATTTATAAATGTACTTTTCAAAATGGAAAGTTCGGTCCAAAAGAAAGCGTTCGCGGCGTAAATACCGATAAGAATGATGTTTTCCCAGCTTTTCAGAACGGGAAATTATACTTTAGCTCACAAGGACATCAATCTACTGGCGGCTATGATTTATTTGTAGTTGAGAACCTCGAAGTTAAATCCATGGATGCGCCCTTTAATACGGCCTATGATGACCTCGCTATTTTCTTTACAAGTGAGAAGCAAGGTTTCATGACATCTAATCGTGCCACCAGTGGCGCAACTGACGACATCTATTTGTTTATTTTCAAGGATAAGTATGTCGATATACCGTTGGACTACGTGGTTAAAGACATGCAGTTTGGTGCGCCCATCGAAGGTGTGGCTGTGCGAATCGTCGATGATTCCACCGGAATAGTGCTCTTTGAAGGAACAACCGACGCGCTGGGAGGCCTTTCACAAGTACTTGACAGCATACTCATCGGTGAAAATGTGCGCATCAAGGTTACCTTGGATAAAGAGGGTTATGCTTCAAAAGAATTGACTTTTAATATTACTGCCAAGGATTCTTCCAAAATCAATGTTCGAGATCTTGTGAACCTTGACATGGAGCCACTGTTGCAGGATATGGAAATTACTGCGCTTCTTGGCCTCAAGTCAATTTATTATGACTTCGACAAAGCAGACCTCCGACCTGATGCCATTATTGAATTGGACAAAGTAGTTCGTTTCATGAACAAGCACCCAAGAATTGAAGTGGAATTAGGTTCACATACGGACTGTCGTGGTGCAGCAATCTATAACCAAGATTTGTCGGATCGTCGTGCTAAGAATGCTGCAATTTATATTCAATCGCGTATTTCTAACCCGAATCGCATTACATATAAAGGGTATGGTGAGGCACAACTGCGCGTAGATTGCCCTTGTGAGGGTGGTCAGAAGTCACAATGTTCAGAGCAAGAAAATCAACTCAATCGCCGAACGGAATTTATCATCAGAGGCTTGAATATTTCAACGGGATCAGATAAAGTCAAGCCAAAAGGTGGTGTGCAAGGAGGTAACTTGAATTTCAAAGTAGATGAAGGTCCTAAGCCAGATTACCGCTTAGATGGCATCTCCAACGAATCTGGTGTGCATTTCCGTGTACAAGTAGAATCCGCAAAGGTACAAATCCCGAATCCGACTAAACACTACAACCGTGAAGACGTTTATGAATATGAACTCGATGGTTACTACAAATACTGTTTAGGCATGCCGGTTAAATCAATAGACGATGCTTTGGCACTACAAAATCAATTGCGCAGTGCCGGTTACACAGATGCGTTTGTTGTTGCTTTCAATGACAAAACACGCATTACCTTAGATATCGCAAGAAAGTTGTTGTTGGGTCAATAAAATTGGCGTCATGCTGCATTCCAAGCTCCCAAATGTCGGGACAACCATTTTCACAACTATGTCAGCGCTGGCTGTCAAGCACAATGCCATTAATTTGGCACAAGGTTTTCCAAATTTTCCGATAGACGAGCATTTACAGAATTGCTTAATACAAGCAGCGCATGCCAATGCACATCAGTATACACCTATGGTTGGCTTACTTACCTTGCGTGAACAGATTGCTGCGTTAGTTGAAAAGCAATACAATAGATCACTCGGACCCGATCAAGTATTGGTTACAGCAGGCGCAACGCAAGCCATTTTTACGACCATTCAAGCGCTTGTGCATGCCGGAGAAGAAGTTGTTATCCTAGACCCGAGTTACGACTGCTACGAAGCACCTATAAGCTTGTCAGGCGCTCGGCCCGTTCGCATACCTTTAGGCCCAGATTTCAAACCGGATTGGAAGCGAATCTCAGCTGCTATAACGCCGCAAACGAGAATGCTGATTACCAATAATCCGCACAATCCGAGCGGTACCATATGGGATAGCCAAGATTTTGCTGCTTTAGACGCACTCATGCAAGCGCATCCGCAATTATTGTTGCTGTCAGACGAAGTTTATGAGTTCATTTCTTTCGAAGATCAATTTAAATCCATTCATGAGTTTCCAGCTATTCGAGCACGTTCTATTATTATCTCATCCTTTGGCAAGACTTTTCATATTACAGGTTGGAAAATTGGTTATTTGATAACGAGCCCTGAGCTCATGAATGAAATTCATAAGGTGCATCAGTTTTTGGTTTTTAGCGTGAACAGTGTGGCGCAATACGCTCTTTCGGCATACTTAGATCAGGTTGATGTCAATTTGCTGGGGCCATTTTATCAGCAAAAACGCGATTTCTTTAGGGCCGGTTTGCTCAAAAGCCGTTTTGAACTACTTCCTGCACAAGGTAGTTATTTTCAGGTGGCCTCTTTTGCAGCGATATCAGATCTTCCGGACACCCGCTTTTGTGAAGAACTAACAATTGAACACGGTGTAGCAGCTATTCCACTCTCTGTATTCAATGAAGATGGCGCAGATCGCAAATTGATCCGCTTTTGTTATGCAAAAACGACAGAAACACTACAGGCAGCGACAGAAAGATTATGCAGGATTTAAGCATAGGCATATTACAATTGAATCAATTTTGGCAACAAAAAGCAGCCAACTATGCGCGTATTTCTGATCTCTTGAAAGCTTCCCCAAAGCTTGATTTACTCCTTTTACCTGAAATGTTTCATACGGGTTTTTCGATGGATATCAGCTTGGCAGACAATTGGCGCGCATCGGAAGGGCTACAATTTTTGCAAAAATTGGCGGGACAGCATCAAATGGCTATTTATACTTCATTGATGGTACAGGATGGCGGCAAGTATTTCAATAGAGGTGTATTTGTTTATCCGGATGCTCGGGTGATGACCTATGACAAGCGGAAGGCTTTTGGCCTGGGAGGAGAAGATCAATATTTCAGTTCGGGCAAAAATGAAGTCATTGTAAGTTACCTAGGTTGGAATTTGAATCTACAAATCTGTTATGATTTACGCTTTCCGGAACTCATACGCAATCGCGTGAATGAAACTGGCGCTGCAGCTTATGATATACTTCTCAATATTGCCAATTGGCCTCAAAAGCGCATTGCGCATTGGGATGCATTGGTTCAAGCGCGTGCAATTGAGAATCAGTGCTACTTTATTGGTTGCAATCGCGTGGGGCAAGATGGCAATAACCTTATTTACAACGGACATAGCCAAGCTATTGATTTATTGGGCAATTATTTACTTGCGCCCCACGAACAAGAAGGTTTGAACGTTGTTATTTGTTCGGGTTCTCAACTCAATGATGGCCGAAAAATGCTCCCATTTTTGAAGGACGCATAGAAATCACTATATTTATTACCAAATTACTCGAAAATGAAAAAACTTATACTCTTTGTAAGCGCTATTGCATCTGTAGCTTATGCTCAAAAAGCACCGCGCATCCAGACTTTCCAAGAATTGGTAAAGGCACCGAAAGTCGCAACCGAGGCTGCAGCCGACGAAAAAATCCTTGGCGTTACACTATGGTCTGATGACTTCTCAAACCCAGCGAACTGGACCCTTGACAACTCTGGTCAAAGTGGTATTGAGTTTGGTTGGAATATCAACAACAGCAACGACGGTTGGTGGTCTGCAAATGGCATCACTTCTACTTCAGGTGGTAACTGTGCTGAGCTCGTCAATGGCGACCCTACTGCATCTCCTGCAACACAAGCCCTCAACGTAGTTTATACGCTTACTTCTGCTCAACCTATCGATATCGCGAACTTAGGTGGTAGCAACCAAGTTTCTTTGCAATTTCAACAATACGGAGCGCGTTTCAACGATCTTCAAGAGATGCAAATCTCTACCGATGGAACCACATGGGTTACCGTTGGCAACAACCAAGACAAACCGGTATTGTCTTCAGCAGGTGGTTCTGCTTATGCCAACCCAGATACCAAAATCATCAACTTAGCTACATTTTTGACTGCAACACCGAGCCCAATTTGGGTGCGTTTCTCTTGGACTACCGCATACCCAGCCTCAGCAACAAATCCAAATGTATGGGTTACTTACGGTTGGTACATCGACGACGTCAAAATCGTTACAAATCCAACCAACGACCTTTCAGTTACATCTTCTTTCTGGGGTACAGCAGGCTTGCCTTATTTCCAAATTCCAGATGAGCAAGTAACTGAAATCGGTTTCGCAGCAGACGTATTTAACGGTGGTGTCAATACACAAACCAACGTGAAATTGAACATCGATGCAAACAACGGCGCTTGGACAGGCTCCTCAGCAGCAGCAAGCATCAACTCTTTGGATACTGCAGCAATTGAACTCACTACTTTCTACACACCACCAGCTACACCTGGCAACATCACGATTACACGCAGCATCACTGCTGATTCTACAGACGACATCCCTGCTAATAACGTGATGTCTAACATCGATTTCGCGGTAACAGATTTCATTTATGCACGCGACAACGGCACACCATCAGGAAGTACTTCAAACGGTACAGATGGTTTTGAATCTGGAAACCTTTTCGATATTTTCCAAGATGCTACCTTAAAAGCAATTAATGTGCGTTTACCAGGTGGAGCCAATGGTGCTACAGTGGGAACAGAAATTTTCGTGAAATTGTATTCAATTGATGCTACTACCGGTGACTTTGTTTTTGAATCAGAGTCTGCACCACTTGTATTAGCTGCAAACAACCTTAACGTTAATATGGTCATGGAGTTGAATCCTTATGTTGATGTATTTGCCGGCAATACCTATTTAGCAGTGGTTGGCGCTTACTCTTCTGGCCTTCGTGTATCAAACGCCGGTAAGTCTGAACCACAAACAACATTCTTCTTAGATATGGCAGATAACACATGGTACTATTCTACCAATACGCCAATGGTTCGCATGAACTTCGATCCAATTTTGAATGTGACGGAGCAAACAGAATTGAGCCAAGCGGTTGTAATGCCAAATCCTACAACTGCGAATGCTGCAGTTCGTTTTGACTTGAAAAATACGAGCGATGTAAATATCGTTGTAACTGACATAAGCGGTAAAATCATGCAAACAAATACATTCGCACAATTAACTGCAGGAGCACAAGAAGTAGCTTTAGCTTCAGAACAGTGGGCTGCAGGTATTTACACAGTGAGCATTACTTCTAATGGTAGCACACTCACAAAGAAATTTGTAAAGCGTTAATTTCTTTCGCATTAAATTTGAAAAGCCGGGCAACCGGCTTTTTTTGTACTTATGAGTTTTGAATACGGATATCTTGGCTTGTTTTTGGCTAGCTTCTTAGCAGCTACGATATTACCTGTGGCTTCAGAAATATTTCTCACCACCATGTTCTTCATGGGTTTTGAACCCTGGACTTGTATTTTGGTAGCAACAGCTGGCAATACAACTGGTGCATGGCTTAACTATGGCATAGGTTATTTAGGCAAACCCAGTTGGTTACAAAAATTAGGGGCAAAACCAGAGGCAATTGAGCGTTGGCAAATCCAAATACACAGATTTGGAAGTTGGATGGCACTGTTATGTTGGCTTCCTTTAATTGGCGATATTATCGGTATTGCGCTTGGGTTTTTTCGTGCGCCGTGGCTGCCTACGTTTGTCCTGATGGGCGTTGGAAAGTTGTTTCGCTACCTATTAGTATGGGCAGGCTTTTATTTTTGGTAGGCTTTGAGGTATTCTATAAAGGGATCCCGCTGCTCAATGATGTCTTCTCTGGTGGCCTTGATCACGACATCTGGATTGATAGCCGAAAGGATGCGCTCCTGTATATGAAACGGCGTAAATTTCAAGGTAGCGACCATCACATCAATATTTGCATGATTTAAAGTAATGATGGCCGGATTCCCAAAAGTACCGCCCATACCGCCCATACAGGGGGTTCCTAAAATTTTGCCGCGTTCGATATGCTTGAACCAAGCGGCAAATAAAACAGATGCAGACATCGAATTGCCATTCAACACCAGATTACAAGCTCCTTTATAGACATAATTGCGGTCGTTTTCTGGAAGGTAGTCGTACAAAATTGTTTTGGTAGCTCCTTTTGGCATTTTGTAAAAGTCATATTCTTTAGAAATGAGGCCGTTGGGATAGACATTTTTGGCGCGGTTTTCAAATTGCATTTGCTGCATAGGGCTTAATAGAGCAAATCGATCGTAATTACTGCGCTTGTAGAGGTAATTTGTTTTAACCGATGCCTGTTTGGTATTGATATAGCTAAATAGGTATTCTTCAGCACGCAAGAGACCTCCTAGGTTGTTGCGCAGGTCGATATAAATTGTGGTACAGCGCCGGTTTTCTACTTCTTCAAAAAACGCATCGATTTGCTTTTTGTACAAATTGAGCGAAAGCGGCTGAAAAGATTCAACAATTAAAATCCCACGGTTGTCTTCATCGAAAGAATAACGCACTTCTTCATCTTGTAAACTAAATAGCCCGGCTAAAAAGTACTTCCACGAGGTACTAAATGCGATTTCTTTTTGAAGTGTATCGCCGGCAAGAGTAACCATTTTTACTTTGGCGTTCTTGGCTTGCCTTAAATTCATAGAAAGCAAGTTATAAACTACACTGATGTATTCACTGGCCACTTCCTCTTTAGCAGCTGTAGCATCACCTTCACTTAAGCTCAGGTCCAAGGCGTATTTATAAAGTTGCTCGACACTGAATGTATCAATTTGCAAGAGTTCAGCGCCAATAATGAATTCTTGACTGTAGGCATTACTGATGTAAAATTTATTGCCGATTTTTTCAATAAAAAAGGGGAGTACTTTTCGCTGTCCGTTGACTTCGTAAAGAAATTGTTTGGGGTTGATACCAGTATGTGAATCTTTGAGTGCAAAAAGATAAGTATTGATAACAAGCGCAAAGTCAAAAACGCTCAACGGTTGGACGATTCTTGCCTTGGCCTTGTTGAAAGCCTCTGTGAGGTCGTTGAGATTGCCGTAATAGGTAGGGTTGGGGTGTGTTTCTAAAATATGTTTATGTAGCTGAGCTAAATCGGCCTGCATGGCTTCTGGGCAGAGATAGGTGTGTGCCGCAAGTTCTTTTTTGGGTTTAAAAGTACTTTGACATTCTTGTGCATAGCTCAGCGTGCAAAAGAGAAAAATAATAGCAAAAGAAGTCCAGTAACGCATGCGCTCTTCTACGAGATTGTTTTAAATTTGTTCAACAATGAGTCTTATAAAATTAAGCATTTCTTTTCTTGCGTCTGCAGCACTCCTTTCGGCCTGTTCACAACCCGATCAAGCTCAGTGCGCCTGCTTAAAGCAAGCACAAAAAGTCAATCACCTCTCAGAGGTGATTTGGTCTGCAACAGCCACGCACCAAGACACCATTTTACTCAAGCAAGCACTTGAAAAAAAAGAGTCTATTTGTAAAGAATTAGTGCAAAGCGCACCCGATGTTTTGCAACAATTAAAAGAAGCATGTCCACAGTAAGAGATGACATGCCGACAGTGCTCATTGCGGGCGGATCAGGCCTTATTGGCGGCCATTTAACGCGTCATTTCAAAGACCGTGGTTATAGAGTTTACAAACTCACCCGTAAACCCAAAAAACACGGGCAAATATATTGGAATCCAGAAAACGAGAAAATCAATACGAGCAAATTGGCTAAAGTTGATATCCTCATCAATTTGGCGGGTGAAAATATCGGTTCTAAGCGTTGGACGACTGAACGCAAAGCGCAAATCTTGTCTTCTCGCGTACAGAGCACCAAATTTTTAGCGTCTATCATTCCACAAATGACGCGGCTCAAATACTATATTGGTGCCTCTGGGGTCAACTGTTACGACGCCGTTCCAGATCAAGTTTTCAGCGAAGACGCACCTTATGGCCACGATTATTTGGCGCAAGTAGTCAAGGAATGGGAAGCTGCTCATCAGCAGGTTTTAGATCAAGTGAAGGGGGCTATTTTGCGCATCTCTATGGTTTTGTCCAGACACGGCGGTTCTTTACACCTCATGAAACAACCGATTTATTGGGGAGTGGGCGCAGCAGTAGGCCCGGGCACGCAAAGTAGTCCTTGGGTACACATCGACGATTTATGCCGCCTCATGTTATTCGCCTATGACCAACGTCTAGAAGGCACTTATAACGTACTTGGAGCTAATTCAACCAACATAGAAATGACCCAGCGTTTGGCAAAATGGATGAAAAGGCCACTTTTCATGCCAAATATCCCCGCATTCTTCCTGCGTTTTTTACTTGGCGAGCGCGCTATTTTGGTGCTTTCGGATTTAAAAGCGAGCAATCAAAAAATCATTGACGCAGGATTCGTCTTCAAGTATACTTCTTTAGATAGCACCTTTAAGTCCTTCTTTAAGAAGGGTTAACTTTGGGATTACATTAGGCCCTTACTTTCACTGTAAGTCTTTTTTCAAAAAGAAAAATAAGTACTTTCAAAAAAAATCGCGGATGAAAAAAAAGGAAAAAATCTTTGTTCTAGACACCTCTGTTCTATTACATGACTTCGATGCAATTGTCAATTTTAAAGAACATTTGGTAGCCATACCCATCACGGTACTCGAGGAGCTGGACAAATTTAAAATTGGTAATGACACTAAGAATTTTTCTGCACGAGAGGTCATTCGCTTTATTGACAAACTTTCCGGAAGTGGTTCGCTACAAGAGTGGATTACCTTGGGTAAAGGACTGGGGAAATTCAAAGTTGTAATGGATGAACAGCCAACAGGCCTCAATGCTGAAAAAGTATATGCTCTTGGAAAAAATGACCATAAAATCATCAATGCAGCCCTAAGATTAATCGAGCTCGAACCCAAGCGCACCGTTATTTTAGTAACAAAAGACATCAATTTGCGCATCAAAGCCAAGGCACTCGGGGTGATTGCGGAGGACTACGAAACGGGAAAAGTAAATTCAGCAGAAATTCACTCAGCAGGGAAATACGGCATTGAAGGCATAGATTCAGAAGTGATTAGAGAAATTTTTACGCGTGGAAGTATTGAGGAAAACGGATTGTTGGGCGCTAAAAAAGCGATAAACGGATATTATATATTAAAGAACGGCAAAACGTCTTCTCTGGCTTTCTTTAATCATCAAACTGATCAGTTAGAGCGCATTGAAAAGGAGTTTGTATATGGCATCAAGCCGAAAAATGCCGAACAAGCATTTGCTTTACATGCGCTTTTGAACCCCGATGTGAAATTAGTGGCCATGCAGGGTGTCGCCGGCACCGGTAAAACTTTACTCGCTTTGGCTTCAGCCCTCGAACAGCACAAGAAATTCAATCAAGTGATACTAGCTAGGCCATTGGTTCCGCTCTCCAATAAAGAAATTGGTTTCTTACCGGGAGATGCTGAAGATAAAATTGGACCGTACATGGAGCCTCTTTGGGATAACCTTAAGTTTATTAAGTCTCAGTTTGGCGAAAATGAAAAGAAATACAAGGCGATACTCGATATGGAGCAAACCAAAAAAATAGTGATTACACCACTTGCTTTCATTCGTGGCCGGAGCTTGAGTAATATTATGTTTATTGTCGATGAAGCACAAAACCTGACGCCTCATGAAGTCAAAACAATCATTACGCGAGCAGGCGAAAACACTAAAATTGTATTCACAGGAGATGTACATCAAATAGATACCCCTTATTTGGATGAAAACAGCAACGGCTTGGCTTACCTCATAGATCGCTTACAAGGCCAACCCTTATTTGCCCATGTGCGATTGGAGAAAGGAGAGCGATCGGAACTGGCTAATTTGGCCAACGAACTATTGTAATTTGAGTGGAGCAATACGCAGCAACTCTCCGCAATAAAGCGTTTTTTCAGTTTGGCTTTCTAAGTAAAGCTCGCTGTGTTCAGCAGAACGACCTTCGAAATACATTTCCGCTAATTCTGTCAGGAGATTCGCTTCAATAGACGGCGAGTAGGTATTGAGCGTCAGGCGCCCGTTGGGGCTAAGTATTTGTGAACAAGCAGCGAAAAGCTGATCGATTTTATCTTCTAGCTTCCACTTTTCACCTTTAACCCCGTTGCCCCATGCGGGTGGGTCCATGAGGATATAATTGTACTGATGGCCACGACGCGCTTCTCTTTCTGCAAATTTAAGGGCATCTTCGAGTACCCAATGGATGTTCAGTAAGCGGCTGGCTTCCATGTTTTGGCTGGCCCAATTCAAGATAGATTTGGAAGAATCGATATGAAAAGTGTCTGCGCCTTTAAGCCTTGCCATACAACTTGCAGCGCCGGTGTAGGCAAAAAGATTCAGAAATTTGTCGTCGGAAGCGACGTGCTCGTCGATGTGTGCCCAATTAATGGCTTGTTCTGGAAACAGACCAACATGCTTGAAAGTAGAAGTGCCGAGCACAAATTTCAAACGCCCATAAGAGATTTGCCATTCAGTTGGCGCATCTTTTTTGAGGGCTTTCCAACGACCAGCCTTTCCAGGGCTTTCAGTGAATTCCCAATGGGCCAATTCCTTCCATTCGGTAAATGGTTTGCCACTGTGAAAGTAAGCTTGCACATCGGGTCTGATGGTAATAACTTGGCCCCAGCGCTCGAGTTTCTTGCCACCTCCGGCATCAATTAATTGGTAATCTGGCCAAGAAGGCGCGATGGCGCGAGGTGTTTGAGACATAATTAACGCATTTTAGGAGTTTTCTTGCGACCACCCATCATTTGGGCCATGCGCATCTGATTTTTGGAAGGCGCCATCTGTAGCTGTTGTTGCAGCATTTTGATTTGATCGCGCAACATACCGTTTTTGTCGTGTTTTTTAGCTTCAGCAAGCAGGGCTAAGGCTTCAGGACGGCGGCCTGTTTGAGCACAGATACCGGCCAAATGCATGCGGGCCACTGCGTTGTCTTCTTTTTGACGCAGTCCTAAACTGATGGCTTTGCGCAGTAATTGTTCGGAAGCACCGAAACCGAGTTCTTGTGCGCCTAGTACCGCCTTGAGGTACAGAATATAGCCATGTTGCTTTTTAGGCAACAAATGCGGGTGAGTAATTTTGTTGATATATGCCTTGGCTTTGTCTTGGTTACCGACGCGCATTTGATTGAGCGCTAAGATCATGTTCTCATTTCTAAAAAACGAAAGGACGATGAGTGCGGTAATGAAAATAAAGGAGATGCCCCAGCCCCAGTGTCCGGAAACAAAGAGATAGACATTAAAAAAAGCGGCAACAAGCGCTAAAATGATGCGGATGATGAATGCGGTCATAATTTAAGATTCAATAGTGGCAATACATTTGAGTTCAATGGCAATAGGTGTAGGAAGAGAGGAGATCTCGACGGTAGTGCGGCAAGGCAAGTTGTCTTTGAAGTATTCGGCGTACAACTTGTTGTAGGTGTGAAAGTCGCGTTTCATGTTGACCAAAAAGACAGTGACGTCTACAAGTTGATCCCAAGAAGAACCAGAAGCTTCTAGAATGATGCGCACGTTTTCAAATACGCTGCGGCATTGCGCTTCAAAATCAAAAGTGATGAAATTACCATTATGATCGAGCTTGAGTCCTGGCACTGAAGAGTCGTTGGCGTCCGAACCAGCGACGCGCGGGCCTACACCAGATAAAAACAACAAATTGCCCACACGGCGTGCGTGCGGATACAGACCTACTGGTTTGGGAGCGTTGTCTGTAGAGATACGTTCATTTACTGACATTTCACAGAATTTACGCAAATATAGGGAAAGGCAAGCGATTTGAACGGATCTTAGTATCAAACCCCAATCAAAAGCCAAGATTATTGCGTAAATTCGCTCTAAATGAACTCAATTCACAGCACGGAACTTTCTTTAGTCATTCCCACTTTCAACGAAGAGGGAAATGTGCAGCGTCTGTATGAGCAAATCAAGATCGTCTTAGACCAACTTCAAATAGATGCTTACGAGGTCATATTTATCGACGACGGCAGTTCAGACGCTTCGCTTTTACGCATTGAAGAGCTGCGCGCCCAAGACCCACACGTTCATTACCTACAATTCAGCCGCAATTTTGGTCACCAACATGCCCTCAAGGCAGGCCTTGATCATGCGCGTGGCAAGGCCGTTATTAGCCTAGACGCCGATTTGCAGCATCCACCAGCACTCATTGCCGAAATGGTACAGTTGTGGCGCGCTGGCGCTGAGGTGGTGTATACGCGCCGTCAAGACAAACAAAACGTGGGCTTTTTCAAGAAAATGAGTGCGAAAGCATTCTATTGGCTGGCCAACCGCTTATCTGAAGTTCCAATAGAAGAAGGTACAGCCGATTTTCGCTTGCTCGACCGCAAAGTCGTCTCCGCTATCAAATCATTCAAAGAATCGCATTTGTTTTTGCGCGGTCTTATTCCCACATTAGGCTTCAAGCAAGTAGCCCTAGACTACCAGCCTGCTGCGCGCTTCAGTGGCCAAAGCAAATATTCGTTGGCTAAAATGTTTCATTTTGCTATCAATGGCATCACTTCCTCTAGTGCCAAACCGCTCTATTTTTCGATCTATCTCGGCCTCTTCTTCGCTTTTTTGGCATTCGTTTACGGATGCTACGCCATTTACATTGCGGTGTTTACCGATGCAGCCATCACCGGCTGGACCTCCCTAATTGCCTCGGTATTATTCATCGGCGGCATTCAAATGATCCTCATTGGTATTGTTGGCATTTATTTAGGCAAGCTTTTTGTGCAAAGCAAACAGCGCCCCACCTACATCATTAAAGCAGAAACCCTTACCTCAGTTGCTACTCATGAAGTCTAAATATCTTTTTCTCGTGCTGTTGCTGCATCTTGGCATGGTAGCCAAAGCACAGATCCCTATGGGCACCTGGAAATTCCACGTGGCGAGTGCTAAGGCAATCGATATTGTCTCTGATGGTGAACGCATCTTTACTGCGCTCGAAAATGGCCTCTATATTTACAATCCTTATACGGAAGAAGGCGTTCTGAAAACTGCTCTAAATGGTTTGTCAGACATCGCTATTTCTTGTTTGTACCACGATGCCACCGACGACGCCATTTACATTGGCTATGCCAATGGCAATATCGACAAATGGCAGGCCGGAAAAATCACCAACTTGCCCGCCATCAAATTGGCGCAAATTACCAATTCAAAGCGCATCAATAAGTTTGAGCGCACTGGTGCTTATATTTATGTGGCCAACGATTTCTCGATTGTCTTGATCGATGTCGCCAAAGAAGAAATCAAAGACACCTATTATCCAACAAACGGCCTCGAGGCCATTGTAGATGTGGCACTTACCCAAGACTCGATCTTTGCGCTTACCTCGACGCAAATGCTCAAAGGGCTGCGTAGCAACCCTGCTTTGCCTGATTACACACAATGGGATCGAGACTTGCGCTTTCCTTATCAGTCCGAGAACAAATACAAAGAATTGCAAACCTTCAATGAACAATTTTGGGTTTTGCGCACCAACGACGCCTATGGGCAAGATTCCGTTTTCCGTTTACAGAACAATATTTTGGTCAATGTAATCAATGAACCCTTTAGTTACCAAATCAATAGCATTCAGGCACTCGGAACAGAAATGAGTATTTCTATAGACGGCGGCATTCTGTTTTACAACGCAACTGGCGTCCAATTGAATTCCTATTCTGCCAACCTCCTAGACCGCTGGATCAACCCATCGCGCATTTGCAAACTCGGCAATTCTTATTGGAGCGCAGACCAAGCTTGGGGTCTTCAAGAACATCTCAATGCCTTTACTTGCAAGCGTTATCCAATTGACGGACTGGCCAATCAGTACGTATATGCCATGGATTGGCAAGAAGGTGTTTTGGCGGTTGGTTCGGGTCGTTTAGAAGCTGAAATTGCACCTGCATTCACCCGCAACGGCATTCATATTCTCGAAGAAAACCAATGGCGCTTTCACAACACGCCAACGGTAACTGCCTGGGATTTCAATATGCTCTGGGATTTCATTGGTGTCGCCGTGAACCCCAAAAACCCAAAGGAAATTGCAGCAGGCACCTATTCATTTGTGCCCTTAACACTATTCAATGAAACAGATACCTTGGTGTTTGATCAAAGTAATTCTCCATTGGAGCCTGTATCGCTAGGCAATGGTTGGTCTTTGGTGTCTGGTCTTAAGTTTGATGCAAAAGGCAATTTATGGACCGCAAATGGCTACACCGACAGGCCGCTAAAAGTGCGCAAGGCAGATGGTGTATGGGCGAGCTATTACCTTGGTGCTGGTGCTACCAACAAAATGACCACCGACTTAGAAATTGATTTCCAAGACAACATCTGGATGGGTACTTACGCCAATGGGCTCGTTGGTTTGCAGCACCAAGGGACCCTAGATGACCCTAGCGACGACAAAACCATTCAACTCACCACCGGCGAATTACTCGGCGCTCTGCCCTCCAATAAAATCACGGCTTTGGCCGCAGATTTCGACGGCGAGCTTTGGATTGGCACCGATGCTGGTTTCGCTGTCTTGTACAATGCCAACGGCAGTTTTACGGCAGGTGCGGGAAACTTTGATGCTCAACGTATCCTGATTCCTTTCGAAGGCAATTATGAAGAAGTACTCGGCGACGCCAATATTACCGATATCGAGGTAGATGGCGGCAATCGCAAATGGATGTCTACGGCCAATGCAGGGTTGGTCTTGCTTTCACCAGATGGCACACAAATCATTGCCCAATACAACGAAGACAACTCCCCACTGATTTCCAACACCATCTACGACATCGAACTCAACCACACCACAGGCGAACTTTATATTGTTACTGACAAAGGCTTGGTTTCTTTTCGCATAGACGCAACCTACGAAGACCCCACCTACGAAAGCCTTAATGTTTTCCCTAATCCGGTGAAGCCAGATTATTTTGGCACCATTACCGTTCAAGGTCTCCGCTATAATTCAGATGTCAAAATCACCGACGCAGGCGGTAACTTGATCTATAAAACCCAATCCAATGGGGGCACAGCTACTTGGAATGGCCAGAACTTGAACGGCGAAAAAGTGCCAACTGGTGTTTATTTCTTCTGGACCGCCAATAACTACCAAGGTGGCGAGCGCAAGGTGGCCAAAGTACTCGTGATCCGCTGATATGGTAGGTTTTGACTTTCTATCCCCCTTATTGGAATTGACTGCCGCCATTTTAGGCTTCATTTATGTCTACCTCATTGCTACAGAAAAGTCTGTAGGCTGGATTTTCGGAATAGCGAGTGCCAGCTTTTACGCCATTTTTTTCTATCGAATGGATACTTGGGGCTTGTTTAGCCAGCAAATTGCCTACATCCTTCTTGGTTTTTATGGCTTGGCCACATGGTCAGATCAAAAAGAAGCCTTGCCTGTTCAAACTATAGGCAAAACCATCTGGAAATGGGTGTTGATCTCATTTTTGTTTGGTTTAGGTTTTGTTTTTCTAATGAAGTTGGTAGGGGCCTCAAAAAATAATTCATCTATTGTTGCGACCGGACGCGAGTTATTAGACGCGCAGTTCTTTGTCTTTTCCTTACTCGCCACTTGGCTCACGACCAGAAAGGTTCTTGAGAACTGGTTGGTTTGGATTGTTGTGAACATCGTGGGGGTCATTTGGTTCTGCACCGAACACTGGTGGTCAACCGCCATTTTGTATTTCGCTTATCTATTACTTGCTGTCAACGGCTTTAGAAAATGGAAAAAAGCCCTCTCCGAATAGCGTTTACAGGTCCAGAGTCAAGTGGTAAAACGACCATGGCTACTTGGTGTGCGCAGGAATTTTCTTTGACCTATATTGATGAATTTGCAAGAATCTATTTAGCCCATCAGTCAAGTTATATCCAAAAAGATTTGCATGTCATGGCCCAAAAACAGGTAGCGCTTTGGCCCAAAAAGGGTTTTGTAGCTGATACCGAAATGCATGTTTTTCAGATTTGGTCACAAGTAAAGTACGCTGAGGTAAGCCCGGTGCTTAGCAAACTTTTGAAGCTGCAGCAATTTGACCATTATTTTCTGTGTGCGCCAGATATCCCTTGGGAAGCCGACCCCCTTAGAGAAAACCCCTTGGATAGAGAAATGCTGTTCGGTTTATATCGAGACCAACTTGAAAAATTTGGCCGCAGTTATTCCATTCTCAAGGGTAACTTAGAAAATCGAAAAGAACTGATCAAAGTCAGTATTTCTCGGCTTTTGAATCCTTAATTTTGTAGCATGAAACGGATTCTTTTTCTAGTCGTATTTTTCCTGATTTTAGTGCCAATTGGGTACTATTTTTTAAGTGGCCAGGGTAAAACTAAGCCACTTCCAGTGATCAATCCAATAGACGTTCAGCAAGAGATGGTTGATCCCGAAATGCTGCGCATGGGCAAAGGACATCGGATTGGCGCGTTTCGTTTTGAAAATCAAGATGGGATATGGATTAGCGACGCAGATATGAAAGGAAAGGTGAGCGTTGTGGAATATTTCTTCACTACTTGTAAGAGCATTTGCCCCATCATGAATTCCCAAATGCAGCGCATTCAGCGCAAGTTCGCCAATGAAAAAGACGTCTGCATTTTTAGTTTTACAGTAGACCCCGACACAGATACAATTGCGCAAATGAAGCGTTACGCCACGGCCCACAAGGCTAAAGCTGGGCAATGGCATTTTTTGACCGGAAAAAAAGCAGACTTATACGGCTTGGCCAGGCGCTCTTTCTTCGTCTTGAAGCCTGCAGAAGCTCAGAATTTAGGCGATGCTGGTAGCGATTTTATCCACACGAATAATTTTGTTTTGGTAGACCAACAACTGCGTATCAGGGGTTACTATGACGGCACGAATCCGAAGGAAGTTAGTCTACTCCAAGCACATATCGCGCAACTGCTCAATGAGCCTCAATAAGGCATTTTCTTTTTGCCTATCTTTGTACCCAAATGAGACAACCAAAGAAAACAGGTGCAAAACCTAAAGTAAGCGGTGCCAAAGACGCACCAAAGGTGAGTGCCCGTGACAAGCGCAAATACATCGATTACAAAATCAAAGTCAAAAAAGGCGATCCGCTTCCGAGTTTTCGCGAAGATGCCATTCGCCTCAATAAGTTTTTATCCAATGCAGGTATTTGTTCGCGCCGCGAGGCAGATGTCCTGATTGAAACGGGTGTGGTTTCTATTAACGGTGTTATCGTTACGGAATTGGGCTATAAAGTCAAGCCAGGCGACACAGTTCAATACGACGGAGAAACCATCACTACCGGCACCAAACGCTACGTTCTGCTCAATAAACCAAAAGGTTATATCACCGCCATCGACGACCCCCGTGGTCGCAAGACGGTCATGACCCTTGTGAGTAAAGCTTGTCGCGAACAAATTTTCCCCGTTGGACGCATGGAACGCGAAACAACCGGCCTCATGCTCTTCACCAACGATGGCGACATGATGAAAAAACTCATGCATCCGCGTTACCACGCACGCAAAATCTATCATGTTGAGACCAACAAAGCCGTTTCTAGAGAAGATTTGGAGAAAATGACGCGCGGCGTGGACCTCGAAGACGGGCGCTTTAGAGCCGAAGAAGCCAGTTTTGTTGAAGGTGGTCAGAGCAATGAAATTGGAATCGAAATCCGTTCTGGCAAAAACCAGGTTGTTCGTCGTTTGCTAGAAACCCTTGGATATCAAGTCATCAAATTAGACCGTGTAGTTTACGCTGGCCTCACCAAGAAAGATTTACCGCGTGGGTATTACCGCCACCTCACCGAACAAGAAGTTGCGTTTTTAAAGATGTCTAAATGAAAAAGTGGGTATTTTTCGGCTTGGTAGTACTTTTTGCTACTTTCACAGGATGGTATGTCAAGGGATACATTTCTGATGAAACTTTTGCATACAAGAGCAAAAACCCCAATGCCGCTTTCTTTTACCCGCTCGATACCATTCCAAAAATCTACCAATACCGCAACATTGCGAACGGTTTAGACGAAGAATTTCATCGGATTTATACCGTAGAAGATGCAGTCGGTCCGCACCTCATTGTAGAAGTATATGCAGGTGATGGCCGTTTGCGCGAAGCCATCAATTACAACATAGATTCTCTCATCGTGCAGGACCACATGGTGGTCAATCGCGAGCAGAGTAAAGAAAAAGCACTTCTTTATAAAAATCAACTCTTTCCTTTTGACCTTCAAAAAGAAACTTGGTTTGCGTCTAAATTCAGCGGAGTGGTTGATTCTACCGTTATTTTACACGAAGTTTTTAGAAAGCTAGATAAAAGGCAACGCACCCGGTTTTTGGAACAAAAGAAGGCAAATGCCTTGATTTTTAAAGACAAAATCCGCCGCACGGTTCTCAATCCTTTCACCAGAACTGAAAAGGAAGTGACAGGTCTGCAGTACAGTATTTTTGCCGAGGGCTACGGACTCGTGGCCTGGCACAACCGTAACAAGTCTATTCATTTTCGTTTAGAACGCATTCTTAGCCAAAAGGAGTGGATTCAAATTATCGCCCGATGAAACAATTGCTTATTTTTTCGCTGTTCCTCTTTTTAGGAAGCAGCGCTCAGGCTCAGTACCTCAATCAAAAGAAATCGACAGGTCCAGGAACACTCTTCTTTTATTGGGGCTATAACCGCAGTATTTATACACCGAGCACTATTCGTTTTATTGGCCCAGGTTATGATTTCAAACTACAAGGCGTCCAGGCCGCAGACCGCCCCTCGACCAATTTCAATGAATACATTAACTTGAAAACCTTTACGGTGCCACAATTCGATGTGCGTGTGGGTTATAATTTCAAGCGCAATTGGGCAGTATCTCTAGGTTATGAGCACATGAAATACGTCATGAAACACGGCCCAACTTACTACCTTAGCGGCACCATTAACCCGGGAATTGACTTGGGAACAGGTTGGTCTGGCACCTACAGCGCCGACTCCATTACCACCAATGAAAATACCTTTCATTACGAAAACACCAACGGACTCAACTACATCAATGTGCAGCTCACCAATGTGTTTAAGGTCTACAAAACAGAAAAAGGGAATTTTGCATTGACTACCCTGATGGGTGTTGGCGCGGGTCCAGTACTTTCTTACAACGATTTTACCTTTGCCGGCGAAAAGTCTATGGAAACCGTTTCGCTTTCGGGTATAGGTGCATCTGGGCACTTTGGTTTGCGCGCAGAGTTTTTCAAGCATTTGTTTGTGGCAGCGAATGTGCAAGGTGGTTTCATTGGCCAGTACCGTGTTAAAACCCGCCCTAATGACTACGATTCTCATGCCAAGCAGGCATTCTTGTATGGCCAGCGCGATATCGTAGTGGGTGCTTTATTCTATTTGAAACAATCCGACAAGTGTAATACTTGCCCAAATTGGTAAAATGAAATTCCTGATTGTCGGTTTAGGAAACCCTGGTGCTGAATACCTCGAAACCCGTCACAATATTGGTTTCAAGGTCTTAGATGAGCTTGCTGCAGATCTCGACGCTTCCTTTTCCTTAGATAAAGCTGCTTTTAGGGCCGAGACCAAATTCAAAGGCCGACAGCTCATTTTGATCAAGCCTATTACCTTCATGAATTTATCTGGAAAAGCCGTCAATTATTGGCTGCAAACCGAAAAAATCCCTTTGAGCAACCTGCTTGTCATTACCGATGACATCGCTTTGCCATTTGGCACCATACGCATGAAAGGAAAAGGCAGCGATGGCGGACACAACGGGCTTAAAGACATCCAAGCCTTGCTTAAAACCCAAGATTACCCCCGTTTGCGCTTTGGTGTGGGTGCAGATTTTGCAAAAGGCCGTCAGGCCGATTACGTCTTGGGCAAATGGAAACCCGACGAAGACAAAGCCCTTCCAGAACGGATACAAACAGCGGCATCAGCTGCCAAGAGTTTTGTATTTGATGGCCTTGCGATGGCCATGACCAATTGGAACAATAAATAAGGCTGCGCACATTAAGCCATTGTTAACTTCTTTTTTTTTGTTACCTTTCGGTAAACTACTACCGAATGAAACACAGTTACTTACTGCTTTTTGCCTTGTTTCAACTCCCCCTTTTTGCACAATATTGCACTAACGTAGGCCCTACTAGTACGGTAGATTCTAACGTAGAAAGCGTTGTATTAAGCGGCGTTGTGGGCACCATAAATTACGTAGGTTGTCCGGGTGTTATTGGCTTGCACGACCTCTCGCAAAGTGTGAATGTGTCGCTCAATGCGGGCGCAACCTATACCATCTCTGTCAAGTTTGGAACCTGTAATGGCAATTATGCCGGAGTAGGCGAAGCTTGGATAGACTTTAATCAAAATGGCAATTTTGATGCTTATGAAAGCCTTGGTACCTGGGCGGGTACACCACCAGCGCCCATCCAAAATTGGTCGTTTACCGTTCCGCCGAATGCCGTCAATGGCAATACGCGCTTGCGTGTCATGCAACGAGAGGCGGGCACGCTGCCACTCAATCCTTGTGGTACCTTTACTTGGGGCTCCGTTACAGATTTTGGCATTACCCTCACCAACGGTCTCGATTGTACGGGCTACCCAGGCGATGACCAAAACGATGCCATCGTTGTAGGGTCACTACCATACACTGATACCCGATCAACAGAAGTCTGCTATTCCAACCAAAATTACGTTTATCCGTCGCCAGATATTTACTACTATTTTGAACCCAATCCTTTACTTGCTGAGGTCAATGTTTCGCTTTGCGGCGCCAATTTTGATACTTTTTTGAGTGTTGTGGACATGAATGGGAATGTGGTGGCTTACAACGACGACGCACCAGAATGTGCGCCACAGTCTGCTTTATCCTTCGACGCCGCTGATTTGGGGCCATTGTATATCATCGTTGAAGGCTGGGGCGCGCTAAATGGGGACTACACCCTGCAAATTAATGCAAGTTATGTAGGTCTCGAAACCGCCACGTGCAATACATTCAACGCGTATCCTAACCCTAGCCAAGGCTTATTGCATCTCCCATCAAATACAGGCGTATATCAATTTATGGATGTGAAAGGTCAATTGTTAAGCACTTTAGATACCCAACAACAGGCTGTTTTTAACATGGAAGAATTGCAGGCAGGTGTCTATTTCATTAAAGAAATAGCAACTGGGCGTATACAAAAATGGCAGAAATTATGAGGAGTTTTATCTTACTGCTTTGTATTTCGCTTGCACCCCAACTGTTTGCCCAATTTTGGATACAAAAATCGAGTTTGGGCGGCCCTGGAAGACACCGCGCCACAGGCTGCGCCACCTCGCACCGCGGCTATATGGGCTTGGGGCATGTAAACGGCACAGGTCAGGATATCTCTTTTAAAGATTGGTGGGAATACGACCCCGCTTCCGATACCTGGACCCAACGTGCAGATTTTCCGGTAAGCACGCACGGTGCAGTTTCTTTTGTAGTAGACAACTGCCCGGTAGTTGGTGGTGGTTCTGCACTGAGCACCCAATTTTACAAATTTGACCCTACTCAGAATAACTGGACGCCTATTGCTAATTGTATCTTGTCCAATCCGGGCAATAGTCAAGGTTTCGCGGTCAATAACCGCGGTTTCGTATATCAAGGCAACCAATTGGTCAAGTACAATCCGAATACCGATTCTTGGTCTTTATGTGCAAATGCCCCAATGTCTTTCGGACAATGGACCTGCTCATTTGTGATAGAAGGAAGCGCTTATATCAAAGGGGGCTCCCAGCTTTGGGAATACAAGCCGCTGCACGATCAATGGCAACAACGCGCTAGTTTCCCTGGTGTTTCTACTGGGGGCAGTTCGGGCTTTGCGATACAACAACGAGGTTATGTGACTTCGGGCTACGTGGGCGGCTTATCGATAGTAACGGAGCAGGTCTGGTCTTTTTATCCGGCCACGAATACATGGAGCCAAGAAATTGATTTTCCTGGTTCAAAACGCAGGTTTATTGTCGCCTTTGCCATCCACGATCGCGGTTATATCGGTACGGGCACCAACGGCATCAACTTCAATGATTTCTGGCAATTCAACCCCACGGATAACACAATTGGCTTCGCGCAAAATGAAATCGATGTGAAAGTATATCCAAACCCAGTTGTTGATGAATTGCAGATTCAATATTTAGGGCATCATACCGATCAATTAGAAGTCAGCATCTTTGATTTGAATGGAAAGTTGCTCTTGAAAGACGAGTTGCGGTATTTCAAGCAGCATATTGATGTATCCATTTTGAAATCGGGAACCTATATTTTGCATATCAATCAGGGCAAGCAGCTTATTCACCAAGAAAAACTGATCAAGCGATGAGGTTGTTCTATTTGTGTTTTGTTTTTCTTCCTTTCTGGGCTGCTGCTCAGTATAATTCTTGGACCAAACTCAATGATGTCGGGATGGGCAAGCGCGAACGCGCCACTGGTTTTTCAATAGGTGGGTTGGGTTATTTGTGTGGAGGCTTAGATACTGCTGAGGTGATCCACAAAGATTTATGGGCTTATGATCCGCAGACCGATGCCTGGACGCAAAAAGCAGATCTTCCGGGGTCGGGCCGCCGCGATGCTATTTCTTTTGTGATCAATAATTTTGCTTTTGTGGGGTCTGGAATGGACAGCATTTCGGGGCCAACGGGCACTACACTCAAGGATTTTTGGCGCTACAACCCTACAAGTAATTCCTGGACGGCAATTGCTGATTTTCCGGGGGCTGGAGGCGAAGGTGTCTATTTTGCAACGGGTTTTGCAGTTGGTGGAAAAGGCTATCTCTGTGGTGGCAAAACAGGCCCTAATTTATATAGCAGTCAATTGTGGGAATACAAACCAAGCAATAACCAATGGATCCAACGCGCGAGTTGCCCGGGTGGCGTACGCTATCAGATGTTGTCATTTGTAGTGGGCTCGAAAGCATATGTTGGCATGGGAACCGATCAAAATATCTTCAAAAAAGACATGTATTGTTACGACCCTGGGGCCAACAGCTGGCAGGCTATTGCACCGTTTCCGGCTTATGAACGCGGTGCAGCAAGTACTTTTACACTCGAGGAACGCGGCTTCGTGTGTCTAGGAAATAACGGTGGTCTGCTCTCCGATTTAATTGAATACAATCCAGAATCCGATACCTGGACGCTCAGAGCAGCCTTCGGCGGCAGCGAAAGAAAAAGCGCCATTTCTTTTGTGATTGACAACAAAGCTTATGTGGGAACAGGAAATGGTTATTCCGGTAAAAAGGACAGTTGGTATGTCTATGCACCATCGAATTATGCTGCACTAGAGGAGTTAGAAGTAGCATTAAGCAGCTATCCGAATCCAGTAGCTGAGCACTTGAACATCGCAGGGCTTCAAGGGAAGCAGATCAATCTTGCCATTTATAACGCGTTAGGCGTAATAGTGCGCGAACTCCATTTAAATGGCGTTGAGCACACAACAATCGATTTAAGTACTTTACAAGCAGGTAGTTATATCCTTTATTTTGGTCTAGCTGATGGTCAAACTCTCACTAAAAAAATCACCAAGATATGAGTAAGTTCGTTTTGCTACTTCTTGTGATGGCCGCTTTGAAGCAAAGCGCTTTTGGACAAGACTACTGGTTGCCAAAAGACACCGTCAATGGTGCACCGAAGTCTGCGGCTACATCTTTTGTCATTGAGAACCGCGCTTATTTAGTTACCGGTACCGATGACTTCGAATACAAAAGAAAAATGTATTCCTACCGCGCTGATCAAAACGATTGGGACGACGAAGTATCTTTGGGCGGCGATGGCGGCGACGGTTTGGGGCGCGTTGGTGCCACTTCTTTTTCTTTACAGCACGAAGGTCAAACCAAAGGGTATGTAGCGCTGGGCCAGACCCAAACCATTGCGTTTATGAATGACTTATGGGAGTACGACCGCAGCACCGAAGCCTGGACACAAAAAGCAAATTTTACGGGCGCGCCACGTCGCGAGGCGGTGAGTTTTGTCATCGCGAATAAAGCTTATGTGGGCACAGGTAATAGTGCAACAGGTTTCAAAAAGGACTTCTATACCTATGACCCAAGCAGCAATTCTTGGGAACAGATCACTGACTTTGCAGGCACAGCCCGCCGCGCAGCTGTGGCTTTTTCTATGGAAAATTACGGTTTCATCGGTACTGGAGATGACGGCACACTCTGCAACGACTTTTGGATGTATAACCCGCAAACCGACCTCTGGATTCAAAAAGCAAATTTTCCGGGAGGTGCCCGCGCTGGCGCTTGTGGTTGGGCCGCTTTTCCGGTTTGTTACCTCGGTACGGGTCAAGATGCCAATTACACTTACCTTAATGACCTCTGGGAGTACAACTACTTTTTAAACAACTGGACGCAACGCGCCTATCTTCCCGGGCCGGGCAGAAAAAATGCGGTTGCTTTCTATTTAGATGGCTGGGGTTTTATTGGCACGGGTTACAATAATGGCACGTTTTACGACGACCTCTGGGCTTACAGCGGCACAGCGGCACTTGCCGAACAAGAAGGGTCAACTATTGAGGTTTTTCCGAATCCAACTGCCGACTTCATTGCCCTAACAACGCCTTTAAGCGCAGAGAACCCCACCATTTTCAATCAATTTGGGCAAAAGATGATTTTTACGCATCAAAAAGTGGGCTCTAAATTGGTGCTCGACGTACGTCATTTTCCAAATGGCTTGTATTACCTCCAATTAAACGCCGCTCAGCTGCAGCAAAGCACTACTTTTGTCAAATGCAACGGTTCATTATAATCTTCTTTTTGTTGTTTGCTTGCCAGACTGAGCCTCAAAAAGGAAGCAATTACAATACGTTACAAAAACAGGGGAATTCTGCTTCTCAAACGAAGCGACAAACGCAATCAAAGGCTGCGAACACCCATCAATTCGAAATCACGACCCTGCAAAGTGCAAGTGGTTGGGGCTATCAAATTAGTCAAAATGGCAAGTTGGTAATTGATCAGCCAACCATTCCTGGAAGGCCAGGAAACTTAGGTTTTCAGACTGAGGAAGACGCCATAAAAGTCGCAGAATTAGTTAAATCCAAACTGTTAGCCAAAGAGTTTCCACCAAGTATTAGTGAAGCTGATTTACAGAATTTAAACATTCACTAACTTTGCAGCATGAAAAGAATCCGCATCTCGCAAATTTTGGCTGGCCACGAGGCTTTGCTTGATCAAGAAATCACGGTCAAAGGATGGGTAAGAGCCTTCCGATCGAACCGTTTTGTACAGCTCAACGATGGTTCTTGTATGGCCAATTTGCAGGCTGTTATTGATTTTGAACAGTGGGATGAAGCACTATTGAAACGCATCACTACAGCTGCGGCACTTTCCTTGAGTGGAAAACTCGTTGCTTCTCAGGGCGCTGGCCAAGTTGTGGAGCTTCAAGTAACAGGAATAGAAATTTTAGGCGATGCGCATCCTGATGAAGTCCAAAAGACCGTCATGCAGCCTAAGCGTCACAGCTTAGATTTCTTGCGCGAGCAAGCGCACTTGCGTTTTAGAACCAACACATTTGGTGCGGTATTCAGAATCCGCCATGCGGTGGCTTATGCCATTCACCAATTTTTCAATGAGCGCGGGTTTTATTACCTACACACGCCCATTATTACCGGTTCAGACGCCGAAGGAGCGGGAGAAATGTTTAGAGTGAGCACACTCGACGCCAAAAACCCGCCTTTGAACGAAGACGGAAACATCGACTATAAACAAGATTTCTTTGGCAAGCCCGTCAACTTAACGGTATCGGGTCAGCTCGAGGCCGAGTTGGCTGCTACAGCACTAGGTCAGGTTTATACTTTTGGCCCTACGTTTAGGGCAGAAAACTCCAATACTTCGCGTCACCTTGCTGAGTTCTGGATGATTGAGCCAGAGGTCGCTTTCAATGACCTCCAAGACAACATGGACCTCACCGAAGACTTCCTGAAATATATTGCTGCCTATGTACTGGAAAATTGTGCGGCCGATGTACAATTTTTACATGAACGCGATGCCCAAGAGCAAGCTCAAAAACCGGCCAACGAGCGCCACGAAATGGGCCTCATCGATCGCCTCAAATTTGTAATAGAAAACCCATTCAAGCGCCTGACTTATACAGAAGCCATTGACGTTTTATTGAACTCTAATCATTACAAGAAAAAGAAATTCAAATATCCAGTAGAGTGGGGCATAGACCTCCAAAGCGAACACGAGCGTTATTTGGTAGAAAAAGAATTCAATTGCCCAGTCATCTTAACAGATTATCCAGCGAAAATCAAGGCGTTTTACATGCGCTTGAATGAAGATGGCAAAACGGTGGCCGCCATGGACGTACTTTTCCCAGGAATAGGCGAAATAGTAGGCGGTTCTCAGCGCGAAGAACGTTACGATGTTTTGGTACAGAAATGCGAAGAGTTTGGCATTCCTGCTGAAGAACTCTGGTGGTATTTTGACACCCGCCGTTTTGGAACAGTACCACATGCTGGTTTTGGCCTTGGCTTTGAACGCATGGTGATGTTCGTGACGGGTATGTCTAATATCCGCGACGTCATTCCATTCCCTCGCACGCCGTTGAACGCAGAATTTTAAGTGCCTTTCGTACTTTATTGACGGCGTAAGCTTTGGGTTATTGACCCAAAGCGTGCTTTCCGGCTATGAACCCTGTGGTCCAGGCAGCTTGGAAATTGAAACCGCCTGTAATGCCATCGATATCCAATACTTCACCTGCAAAAGACAGGCGCGGAAACTTTTTGCTCTTCATGGTTTGAAAGTCAATTTCGCTCAAAGCGACACCACCTGCTGTCACAAACTCTTCTTTAAAAGTTGTTTTGCCTTGAACCTCAAAGCGGTCATTGAGAAGCGTATTAACGAGTTTGTTGAGCGCTTTTTTACCGATTTCTGCCCAACGGAGGTCTGGGGAAATCTCTGCTCGTTCGAGTAGGTGGTTCCAAAGTCTATTGGTAAGTGGTGTGGGGTTCCAGTTGCTCAGTTTTTTAGCGCTGTGCGCAGCAATGGTGTGTTGCAATTCTTGACGCAAGGTTTCTTCCTTTTTCTGATCGAGCCAATTGACGAGTACGTGAAAATGATAGCTTTTCTCTGCCAATAGGCGCGCTCCCCAAGCGGAGAGCAACAATACGGCCGGGCCACTCATGCCCCAATGTGTGATGAGCAAAGGCCCTTGCCCGTTTAGTTTTGTACCTTCAATTTTGACTGTTGCATTCGGCACAACCGTACCCATGAGTGCGCAGATCGGGTTTTTGGGCATATTGAAAGTAAACAGAGAGGGGAGCGGCTCGATCATCTCAAGGCCAATGGATTCTAGCCAATTGAGACTGCTTCTTTTGGGGTGCCCACCAGCGCAAATAATGACTTGGTCATAGGTCTGTACTTTTTCATTGTTCTGAATGGAAACATTTTCACTGTTGACTACAATATTGGAAATATGTTGTTGTAGTTGCAGTTTGACGCCGAGTTGTCTGCAGGTATTCAAAAAGCAATCAATGATGACCTGTGAGTCATTCGCCAAAGGAAAAATGCAGCCGTCAGGATAGATTTTGAGTGGGATGTCTCGGCTTTCAAACCATTGAACGGTATCTGTAGCTGAAAACTGATGAAAAGCCTTGCGCAGTTGCGTGCTGCCTCTTGGATAAGCTTTGGAGAGTTCGTTGATATCCGGGCTGTCGTGGGTCACATTGCAGCGACCTCCGCCCGAAATCTTTACTTTGGACAAAAACTTATTGCTCTTTTCCAAAATGCAAACGCTGGCATCCGGCCAATGTTGTTTGGCTGCAATGGCTGCAAAAAATCCAGCGGCACCTCCGCCAATGATGGCAATTTTTGGCGTGTTGCTCATTAGTGAATTTTATTGATGATCCACTTTCGGCCATTGAATGCGGCTTGCTCTTGTTCTTTTTTGCCTTTGAGGGCTTGAAAAAGTGGCGCGTCGGTACTCATGCAAAAAACGGTCATGGTCTCAAATTGGAGTTGCCCGTATGGGACGCTACAGTAGTACCAATTGTGGTCGGATTCGAAAAGCGCTCCGTTTTGAATTTGTGCGAAAGCAGCGCTGGGATCCATTTTTTGGAGGACCTGAAGTTGTTGTTGTGCCAGGGCAATTTGGTGGTCGAGTTTTTCGATTTCGATTTGCGCAATGGCTATCCCGACCTCGTGTTTGTCGCCGGCCGACCCTTTTCCACTTTCCATACTTTCAATGCTTAATTGGCTTCGTTGAAGTTGCAGCGCAGATTTTCGACTTTCCAGTGCGTTAAATAAATGGTCGTGGAGCCTTGTTTTGAGGGTCATATCTTGCAAAAATAGCCCGATTTGTCGTAAATTCGCGACTTTACAAAGCAAACGTTCATGAAAGCAAAATATCCTGAGTACAAAGGATTAAATCTCCCCAATGTCGCTGCCACCGTCCTTGAAAAATGGCAAAAAGAATCCATTTTTCAGCAATCGGTTGCTCAGCGCAATGGTGCACCGTCTTTTGTCTTTTATGAAGGTCCGCCTTCTGCCAATGGCTTGCCCGGCATTCACCACGTCATGGGCCGCGCCATCAAAGATATCTTTTGCCGTTACCAAACGCTCAAAGGCAAGCAGGTACAGCGCAAGGCGGGTTGGGATACCCATGGTTTGCCAGTAGAACTAGGTGTCGAAAAAGAACTCGGCATCACCAAAGAAGACATCGGGACCAAAATTTCTGTAGACGCCTACAACGACGCTTGTAAAGAAGCCGTTATGCGCTACACCGATATCTGGAACCAACTCACCGAAAAAATGGGTTATTGGGTCGATATGCAAGACCCGTATATCACTTACACGCCCAAATATATGGAAAGCGTTTGGTGGTTATTGGCGCAACTTTACAACAAAGGATTGTTGTATAAAGGCTACACCATTCAGCCATACTCTCCCAAAGCAGGCACTGGGCTTTCCTCGCATGAACTCAACCAGCCTGGTTGCTACAAAGATGTCAAAGACACCACCGTTGTAGCTATGTTTGAGTTATTGGGTGCTCAGGCGCTCCCTTTTGAGGCTCATTTCTCCGAAAAAACACATTTACTCGCCTGGACCACCACGCCCTGGACGCTTCCTTCCAATACAGCGCTCACGGTTGGCCCACAGATAGATTACGCCGTTGTCGCGACCTACAACCAGTATACCTTTGAACCCATGCAAGTGATCCTCGCCAACAAATTGGTGGCGTATCAATTTGCGAAAGGTTATGTTGCGGTGGAAGACACAGCAGGTTTAGCAAGCTATCAGGCTGGCGACAAGCAAATTCCGTACACGGTTTTAGGCACTTGCAAAGGACAAGACCTCATTGGTCTCAAATACCAACAGCTCTTGGCTTATGCGCAGCCGGCAGAAAATGCCCAAGCAGCATTTAGGGTCATAGGCGGAGACTTCGTGACCACCGAAGACGGCACCGGAATCGTACACACCGCCCCAACTTTTGGTGCAGATGACGCCCGTGTGGCGGCTGAAGCCGGTGTGCCAGGGCTGCTCGTCGCAGACGAGCGCGGCAACCTCGTTCCACTCGTCGACCTTCAAGGCCGCTTCAGACCTGAAGTGGGCCCTTACGCCGGCATGTACGTCAAAAACGAATATTACGATGCTGGCCAAGAGCCAGAACGCTCTGTCGACGTCCAAATCGCCATCCAATTGAAAGAAGAGGGCAAGGCCTTCAAAGTAGAAAAATACGAACACTCGTATCCGCATTGCTGGCGCACAGACAAACCAGTCTTGTATTATCCATTAGACTCTTGGTTTATCCGCGTCACCGATCAAAAAGACCAACTCGTTGCCCTCAACAAAGAAATCAACTGGAAACCCGAAGCAACCGGTTCTGGCCGCTTTGGCAAATGGCTCGAAAACGCCAATGACTGGAACCTCTCTCGTTCGCGCTATTGGGGTATTCCGATTCCTATTTGGTCCAGTGAAGAAGGCGATGAGCGCATTTGCATCGATTCAATTGCCACACTCAAAAATGAAATCGACAAGTCGGTTAGTGCTGGCTTCATGACTGAAAACCCTTTTGGGGCTTTTGAACCAACTGATTTCTCCAACCAAAATTACGAGCTCATCGACCTGCACAAGCACAAGGTCGACCCCATCATTTTGGTTTCACCGAGTGGCAAGCCCATGAAGCGAGAGGCAGACCTCATTGACGTTTGGTTCGACTCCGGCGCCATGCCTTATGCCCAGCTACATTACCCCTTCGAGAACAAAGCACTAATAGATAACAACCTCGCTTTCCCTGCCGATTTCATCGCAGAAGGCGTCGACCAAACCCGCGGATGGTTTTATACACTCCATGCCATTTCTACAATGGTTTTTGGTGAAAAAGCCTACAAAAATGTAGTTTCCAATGGTTTGGTGCTCGATAAAAACGGCTTGAAAATGTCCAAGCGCTTGGGCAATGCAATCGATCCGTTTACCACCCTAGACAAATACGGCCCAGATGCCACGCGCTGGTATATGATCACCAACGCTCAACCATGGGACAACCTCAAGTTTGACCTCGAAGGCATCGCCGAAGTACAGCGCAAATTCTTTGGAACACTGTACAATACCTATTCATTCTTTGCTCTTTACGCCAATATCGATGGTTTTGACTTCAGTACGGCGCCCATTGCACTCTCTGAGCGCCCAGAAATTGATCAGTGGGTAATTTCCAAACTCAATTCTTTAGTTGCTGAGGTAGATACTGCCTTTGCTGCCTATGAGCCTACCAAAGCGGGCCGCGCCATTCAAGATTTTGTCACCGAGCAGCTTTCCAACTGGTATGTGCGTTTGTGCCGTCGCCGCTTCTGGAAAAACGACGACAGCCAAGACAAACTCGCAGCCTACCAGACGCTTTATACTTGTTTAGAAACAATTGCCATTTTAGCGGCGCCAATTGCACCGTTCTACATGGATCAGCTCTACACAGACCTCAATACAGTTTCGGGCCGTCAAGCACATGCCTCGGTGCATTTAGCTGACTTCCCGAGCGCAGTTGAGCAGCATATTTTGCCAACCCTAGAAACTCAAATGGAGTTGGCTCAAAAAGCGTGTTCTCTGGTACTCGCGCTGCGCAAGAAGCAGCACATCCGCGTGCGTCAACCGCTACAAAAAATCATGATTCCCGTATTGAACGCCCAAGAAGCTGCCAATTTCCGCCATGTCACAGATTTGATTTGCTCAGAGGTCAATGTCAAAGAACTCGAATTGCTCACCGATACCGGTATTCTCGTGAAGTCGATCAAGCCGAATTTCAAAACCATTGGCCCGAAATACGGTAAACAAATGAAGGCCATCAGTCAAGTTGTGCAACAATTCGATCAAAACGACATTGCCCAAATTGAACAGAATCAAGGATGGAGTGGACAAATAGATGGCGAGACCATTTCCTTAGACTTCGCGGATTTTGAAATCCAAGCCCAAGATATTCCAGGTTGGTTGGTCGCTAATGAAAATGGCTTAACGGTGGCTTTAGATGTCACGATTTCTGACGAACTAAAGGCTGAAGGCTTGGCGCGTGAAATTGTCAATCGCATTCAGAATTTGCGCAAGGAAAGCGCTTTTGATGTCACTGATCGCATCTTGGTGCAGATAGACACCACAGCAGCTATTCAAGCAGCTATTGCAACACATAAAGCTTATATTTGTACAGAGGTCTTGGCCAACGACATTCAATTTACTAGCCTTTCAATCGAAAAAACAGAAGATATTGAAGCGCCTGCCGATACCGCTATTCAACTTTCAAAATAATGCTCATGAACAAATGGTTCCTAGACGATAAAGAAACCCAAACCCTTAGTGGCGCTGCTGTCAAGTGGTTTGATCATCGCTTTTTTGAAATCAAGTTTGAAGGTAAAAA